>Ga0137394_10000746_pt1 | contig 22606 bp, 20 predicted proteins | sample czobulk116metaG_FD_108278 | JGI IMG/M metagenome (GOLD analysis project Ga0137394, IMG submission 108278) | Vadose zone soil microbial communities from Angelo Coast Range Reserve, California, USA - czobulk1.16 metaG | ecosystem: Environmental > Terrestrial > Soil > Vadose zone | place: USA...
ACGAGGCGAAGATCACGGTGCACGACGTGCCCGACCGGCCCGGCATCGCCTACGCCATCCTCGGGCCGATCGCCGACGCCAACATCGACGTCGACGTCATCGTGCAGAACGTCGGGCACGACGGCATGACCGACATGACCTTCACGGTCCACCGCAGCGACTACGCACGCGCCGTCAAGATCCTCAAAGGCCAGGTGCAGCCGCACATCAAGTGCCGCGACATCACCGGCGACGAGCGCATCGCCAAGGTGTCGATCGTCGGCATGGGCATGCGCTCGCACGCCGGCATCGCCGCGCAGATGTTCCGCACGCTCGCGGAAGAAGGCATCAACATCCAGATGATCTCGACCTCCGAGATCAAGATCACCGTGGTGATCGAGGAGAAGTACACCGAGCTCGCCGTGCGGGTGCTGCACAAGGCCTTCGAGCTCGATCAGGCTTGAAAGTCCATTAGCGCGCGGCTCGGCCTGCGAAATGGCCTGCACGCGCATTGGACATTTCTAGTTGTCCACGCAGGCGCAACGTGGCCATTCTCGACAGCACGGGCTTCGGCAGCTTTGCCGTTGACACGACGTACGACGCCGGCGGCTACGGCGCCGTCGGTGTGGCGCTCGGCGACCTGAACGACGCGCGCCATCGACGCTCGAGAGATCGCAGCGCAGGTCGGCTGCCTCGATGTCGGCGCCGAGCAGGCGCGTGCCCCCGTCCTTGAGCGCCGCCACCATGCCCTTGCGGATGCCGCGCGCGGCGCCGGTGACGAGCGCGTGCTCGCCTTCGAGCAGCTTCCACCGAGGCCCGCCTTGGCGCGCTTGCCGGCGAGGCGCTCGCGGCTCTTCGCCGTGTCGACGACGAAGCGCACATGTCTTCCGCGCCCGGCCTGCTCGATCGGATCGTGCACCGTGAATTCGAAGGTCACGCGGCGCCGGTCGAGATCGACGGTCTTTGCCTCGATCACCACCTTCAGGCCGAGCGGCGTCGCGGCAAGATGGTCGATCGACACATGCGCGCCGACCGAGTCTTCGCCGGCATCGAGGTGCTCTAGCAGGAAATCGCGGCAGGTGTACTCGACGTCGCTCACCATGCGCGGCGTCGCGTAGACCATGCCTTCCTAGCCCATGAAGCCGATGCAGCGCGCCTCGTCGACCGCAATTTCGCGCCGTGTGGTAAGCCCGAGGCCGAGAGAGGGTTTCATGAGGCGATCATAACTTCACGCCCCACTCGCAACGATCGGCTGTGACTAGGCCCTGAGCCGCGCGCGGCTGGACGCCTGCTCCCGCAGGCCAGCCTGATCGAGGGAAACAAGCGATGGACGTACAACGGCGTCGCTGACCATGCGGTAGGCATCGGTGGCCTGGCGGGCCGGCAAAGACCAGGCTTGGGCGCCCTCATCGACGAACCGGCAGTTCATCACCGTCCCGCCATGGCGCTTCAGTTCGTTCACCACCGAAATTTTTCGCGTCGGATCGCAGACCAGCATCATGAATCCGCCGCCACCGGCGCCCGAGATCTTGCCTCCGACGGCCCCGGCCGCTATGGCGCAGGCGTACGCGGAATTGATGTGGTCATTGGATACGCTGCTCGCGGTCCCAAGCTTTTCCGCCCAGCTCTTGCCCAGCACTTGCGCGAAAGCGTAGAGATCGCCCTTCAGCAGGAACTCCTTGAGGAGCGCGGCATGCAGCTTCATCGCGTCGAAGCGGCGCAAGGTATCGGCGTCAGCGGCCTGCAGCCGCTGCGTCTGCTCCTGGATGATTCGCGCCGATTCGCGCGAAGTGCCAGTGTAGTAGAGCACAAGCGAGGCTTCGAGCTCCGAGCGGATCCAATCGCGCACGCGCAAGGGATTAATCACGACTCGGTCGCCGGGCAGGAACTCCATGAAGTTGAAGCCGCCGAACGTCGCCGCGTACTGGTCCTGGCGCCCGCCATTGAGGCCTAGATCGACACGCTCCACCTCGAAGGCGAGTCGCGCCAGGTCATATTCACCCAAGCCTAGGCCAAGGTACGCGGCATAGGCCTTCAGCATGGCGACGGTCAGCGTCGAAGATGAACCGAGCCCCGAGCCCACCGGAGCATCGCAAAACGTGCTGACCGTGACGGGCAGCGGCAGGCCGTCGTGGAAATCGCGCACCATGCGGTTGTAGACGCCGCGGTGCAGCGGCAGGTCGGGTTCGATAGGCAGGCGGGAAACGGCATCGCAGTCGACCGAGCCGCCGTGATCGTCTGCCATGAAATGGACACGCCCGTCGGCCGAGGGCTGCACGGTCGCGTAGGCATACAGGCTAATCGTCGAATTCAGAACCTGGCCGCCGAAACGATCGACGTATGGCGATAATTCTGTTCCGCCGCCCGCGAAGCTCAAGCGAAGCGGCGCTCGCGCTCTTACGATCATTGTGTCTCCCTTGAACCATCTTAATACGAACGGGGCACGGGTGGTGGCTTGGCCAGCATCCGGCGCGCGCGCGCCAAGTCCTCCGGCACGCCGATGTCGATGAAGAATTCGTCACTTACGATGACTTTCGGCCTAATGCGCTCGAGCTGCGCCTGCAGCACATCGACCTCGAGCGAGAACCCCCCGCCCGCTGCCCGGCCGGCGAAAACGGCCGGCTCGATGAAATACACGCCGCCGTTGATGAGGCCAGGTCCAACGGTCGTTTTCTCGCGGAAGCTCACCACAACACCGCGCTCATCGACCTCCACAGCGCCAAACCGGGAAGCGTCCGCTACCGGACGCACCACCATGGTCAACATCGAGTGCATCGCGCGGTGCTGGCGGTACATCGCGCCAAGGTCGACGCGAAAAAGGGTGTCGCCATTGATGACCACGGCGCTTTCCAGGCCGAACTGCGACATCGCGTGGTGCACAGCTCCGCCTGTGCCCAAGGGCCGCGGCTCGATCGACCACAGGATGGGCCGGCCGGCAAAGCGCTCGCCCAGCAGCTCGCGCAACACCTGCCATTGGTACGACACCGCCAGCACCAGGCGCTCTGCGCCGGTAGCAACGGCGTGCTCGAGCACATGCTCGATGAACGGCCTGCCCGCGACATCGATGCTCGGCTTCGGTCGCCCCCCCGAGACTGCGGCGAGCCGCGTGCCCCGGCCGCCAGCCAGGACGATCGCCGTAATCAAGCTAGGGCCTGGGGTTGAGCGCGCCGGTATCGGCGAGGTATCGCAGGATCGTGTCGGCGGCCTGCTCGGCCGACAGGTCCATGGTGCGCACATGAATCTCCGGCCGCTCGGGAGCTTCGTATGGTGAATCGATGCCGGTGAAGTTGCGCAGGCTGCCGCTGCGCGCCTTGCGGTAGAGGCCCTTGACGTCGCGCTTCTCCGCTTCTGCAAGCGGCGTATCGACGAAGATCTCGACGAATTCGCCGGGCTCGAGCAGCGCGCGCGCCATGCGCCGCTCGGCGCGGAACGGCGAGATGAAAGCGACGAGGACGATGAGTCCGGCATCGGCCATGAGCCTCGCGACTTCGGCCACGCGCCGTATGTTTTCGACGCGATCGGCCTCGGTAAATCCGAGGTCACGGTTCAGGCCGTGACGCACGTTGTCGCCATCGAGCAGGTAAGTATGCTGCGCCATTGCGTGCAGGCGCTTCTCGGTCAGGTTGGCGATGGTCGATTTGCCGGCGCCGGACAGTCCAGTGAACCACAGCACGCGCGCGGTCTGCGCCTTGGCGCGCGCGCGCGCGCGCTTATCCACATCGACGGCCTGCCAGTGGATGTTCTGCGCGCGCCGCAGCGCGAAATGAATCAGGCCGGCTCCTACGGTATCGCCGGTCAGTTTGTCGATCAGGATGAAGCTGCCGGTTTCACGATTCTCGAGGTACGGATCGAAAATCATCGGGCGGTCGGTAGCCACATTCGCCACCCCGACTTCGTCGGCCGAGAGCTGCCGCGCGGCGAGATGTTCGCCGGTCCTGAGGTCGAGCTGGTATTTGAGCTGCGTCACGGTCGCATCCGCGCTACGCGGCCCAAGCTTCATCAGGTAGCAGCGGCCCGGCAGCATGGCCTCCTCGTGCATCCAGACGATGGTCGCCTGGAACTGGTCCGCGGCCTCCGGCGGGGAGTCGCTCGCGGCGAACATGTCGCCGCGGCTGACCTCCACTTCGCCCTCCAACTGCACGAGGACCGATTGGCCCGCGACTGCGCTCTCCAAGTCTGTCCCCCTGGCGACGATACGCGCCACCTGGGTCACCGCCCCGCAGGGCAGCACCTTGAGCCGCTGCCCCCGGCGCAGCGTGCCGCTGGCGATGACGCCGCCGAAGCCGTGCAATGGCTGGTCCGGGCCGCTCACCCACTGCACCGGCAGGCGCAACGGCCGACGACTCAGCGGCTCGCCGATCTCGAGCGATTCAAGGTAGGGTAGCAGCGCCGGCCCGCTGTACCACGGCATGTTGATGCTCGGCGCGGCGACATTGTCGCCCTTGAGCGCTGAAACCGGGATGGCGGTCACTTGCGCGATGCCCAGGCGCTCGGCGCTATGCCGGAATCCGCGGCAAATCGGATCGAACACGTCCTGCGAGTAGGCCCGCTGATCCATCTTGTTGACGGCCAACACCACCCGGCGGATGCCAAGGAGCGATACGAGCGCGGCATGGCGCTCGACCTGGCCGAGCGTGCCCTTGGCGGCATCGACCACGATGAGCGCGAGGTCAGCGCTCGAGGCGCCGGTCACGACGTGGCGCGTGTCCGCCTCGCTGCCCGGGATGTCGGCGACGATGAAGTTGCGCATCGCGCTCGAGAACTGGCGCCCATCCGCGTCAATCGACTGCGACGCGCTGAGCAGGCCGCCGATCAGCGTGCTTTTGCCGCCACCGACCGGACCGCAGGTGATGAAGCGCAGCAGCTCCTTATGGCGGTGCGCTTCGAGGGCAGCCGGCAGCATCAGCTTGGCGGGCGGAAGCCTTCGACGTACGGTACCTCGAAGCACTTCGGGTGCATCACGGGGCCATGGCCGAAGTAGCCCTCTTCACCGAAGAGCTCGCCATGGTCCGCGGTCAGGATAATGTAGGTGTTCGGCGGGCACTTCGCATACAGTTCGCCGAGCAAGCCGTCGAGGTATTCGACGCAACGGATTTGCTGCTGATGCAGGCGCTGCATTTCGTCGCGCGAGAAGAAGCGGTCGCGTTCGGTGCCGGCGCCGTCCTGATGCGCGAGCAGGTCGTCCATGTGCTTGAACACGCCGTGAACGCCCGAGATGCGCGGCATCTCGTCGCCGCGGAGCATATACGGGTAGTGCGTTTCCCCGAGGTTGAGGAAATAAAAGCGCGGCGTGGCGTCCGGAAATTCGATCTCGCGCACCATGCCGGCAAAATCGTTATGGTCGTCCATCAGGCGGTAATCGTCGAAATTGTTGCTGATCGAGGTGAAACGGTTCAGCACCGGCAGCGAGACCCGGCTGATCGTGCGATAGCCGTGCTTCTTCAGGACTTTGGGCAAGGACAGCTCCGGAACGAAAGTCTTGAACGCAAGATCCGGGATGCCGAGCCGCGTCACCCATTTGCCGAACTCCCCCTTGTAGACCTCGGAGGCAAATACGCCGCGCGGGCTGGTGTGCGGCACCATGCCCATCAGGAACACGTAATGCGACGGCGACGTCCACGACGCATAGCTGTAGCGGCACTCGGCGACACCGAGGCGTTCCATGTTCGGCGTGCGCGCCGCCACGAAGCTGTCGTAGCGGCAGCTGTCCATGATGATGTAGAGCAGGTGGTTGGGCATATCTGATCAGTCGTTAGGCGGGCGCGGATGAGCGCGTGCCGGATTGCCAATGGCGATCGAGCCGGCAGGTATGTCCGAGATGACCAGGCTGTTCGCGCGCACAACCACGTTGTCACCGATCGTCACGGCCCCGAGGACCTTGCACCCCGGTTCGAGGTACACGTTGTCGCCGATCACCGGCAGGCGCCCGGCGCCGCGGATATTGCCCACCGTGACGCCTTCGCACACCGTGAAATTGGAGCCGATGCTTTCCGCGAGCACGAAAATGCACGAGAAATTGCGCACCACGAAGCCCGGTCCGATGGCGGCATAGGCCTGGATGCTGATGCCGGTGAACATCTGGACGAGGTAAAAAAGCGCGTAGTAGGCGAACATGGCCGCGGCGCGCAGGACCGGCACGCGCAAGGCCCTCGCCCAGCGGCCGAAGCGGTACACGACCACCGCCAGTGTGCCGCGCTCCATCAGCAGCGCGAGCCGGCTGCCGCGTCCCTGGGCGTCAGCGTGCAACTCAAGCTTCTTGCCGATGTCGGCTCGCAGGTCGTCCAGCAGGCTGGGCGGGCGCCTTTCGCGCCCCAGCCCGGCGCCGATCTGCGGCGCGCGCGGCGCGTCAATAATTCTTGCCACGGCCTTCCCGCTTGTCCTTCATCCAGTCGGTTTCGCGCGCCATGATCCGCGCCGGCACGCCCATCACCGTGCAATTGGGCGGCACATCGGACAACACGACGGAGTTCGGGCCCACCACCACGTTGTCGCCGATTTTTACGCTGCCCAGCACCTTCGCCCCGGCGCCCAGGAAAACGTTGTTGCCCAGCTGCGGCGGTTGCGGCTGGCCGCGCAGGTAGCCGATGGTCACATTCTGGAACACGATCAGGTTCTCGCCGATCTGCGCGTCGCAGATGAAAATGCTGGAGAAGTTGTGGATCGTGAATCCCCTGCCGATGTCGGCACGTACCGGAATATAGATGCCGAATGCCATGACCACGAAAGCCTTGGCAAGCAGGTACAGCGCCGTCAGCAGCTGCTTGAGCAGCGGCACCCGCAGGCGATCTACCCAGCGCCCGAACCGATAGACGATCACCGCCAGGGTGCCCGGCTCGAGAAAGATGCGCACGTCGCGGATGAACCAGCTCTTCTCGGACAGGAACCATTGTTTCTTGTGGCGCAGATCGGCCCGGATGGTATCGAACACCGCCTTACTTGCGCCGCTGCTGGTCGATGAATGCCGCCAGGCTGCCGAGCGTGTCGAAAACCTCCGGCAGCAGCGAATCGGAATCAAGCTCCATCTCGAAGCGGTTCTCGAGCTCCAGCACGAGAGTAATGCGGCTGAGCGAATCGAGCTTGAGCGGCAGATCGGCGCCGATATCATGCAAATTGCGGTGCGTGATCTTCTCTACGGCCGCCCGTACGGTTTCCAAGATCGGTGATTCACGCTTCATGCCGCTTCACCGCGCATAAAGGCGGTACGGAAATTCTTCGGTGATGAACATCGTCGGCTCGTTGCGAATTGACACGCGGTAAGTCCGATAAATGATCTCGCCGCACTTTGCCACGCCGAACACAGCCGCGCGCGACTCGTCAAACTTGCGGCCGATGTCGAGCACCTCACGATAGGTCTCCAGGCCGCGCTCGCGCAGGATCTCGCCGATGCCGATCTTGCCCGCGACTAGATCCTCGCGCAGCGGTTCGGGCAAAGCTTTCAGCCGCAATATGGAATGCGCATAGGCGTACACCGTGCCGCTCGATTCGCCGCGCAGGCGCACCGTGCGGTCAAGCACGGGTTCGCCGGCAAGCCCGCCCATCCAGCGGAAATCGGCCGGCATCGCCACCGTTTCTTGCCCGAGCTGGTCGATCAGCACCCGCTCCCAGTAGAACGCCTCGAGGCTCTTGGTGACCGTGCCGTCGGTAATCAGCAATACGCGCAAGAACGCCGGCATGGACTCGATATCGAGGTTCTCGCGGTTGCTGTTGACGATCATCCCGCCCGGCACGTAGCCGCGCACGGTGAAATACTGCTCCATCAAACCGCTTCTCGCTGTCATGGTCGCTGTCATGGTCGTTCCCCCCTTCGGTCATCACTACAGGTATTTGCGCAGGATCTTGCCGAGCGGGCTTTTCGGTATCTCGCGCCGGAACTCGACCACGCGCGGCACCTTGTATTCGGCGAGGTGGCGGGCGCAATAGTCCACCACCTGCTGCGGCTCGCGCGCCACGGCGTCGCGCGGCACGATGACCGCTTTGACCTGCTCGCCATAGATCGCGTGCGACTGGCCGAGCACCACCACGTCGCTGACCCACGGCAGCGTGCGAATCATGGATTCGACATCCAAGGGATCGACCTTGTGCCCGGCGACGTTGATCAGGAGCTTCTTCCTGCCACGGATGTAGATGCGCCCGTCGTGGTCCTTGCTGCCAAGGTCGCCAAGCAGGAAGTAGCCGCCGACGAAGCACTCGGCGGTGAGCTCCGGCATGCCGTCGTACTGGCGTGTCATGCCTGGGCTGCGAATCGCAACCTCGCCGATGGCGTCGGGCGCGACCGCCCGGCCGGCCTCGTCAAGCAGGTCGATTTCGACGCCCTGCAGCGGGCGACCGACCGACGATTCGCTACCGGGCGGGCCGTCATGGTTGATTGTCACTGCGCCGGTCTCGGTCGAACCGTAGAGTTGGCGCACCGGCCTACCATGGTGCTCGCGAAACCAGCGCGCCACCTCTTCGGGTAGCGCTGCACCCGCGGAGAAGCTCAGGCGCACGGTCGACAGGTCCGGCCGCTTGCGGAAGGGCGTATCGGAAATCATCTTGAACATGAACGGCACCGCGGGAAATACCGTCGTGCGATGCGACTCGAGCGCTGCCACGGTGGTGCGGGCATTGAACTCTCCGGGCACGATGACCAACGTGCTGCCGCTCATGAGCGGCGCCATCAGGCAATTGCCGAAGCCGTGGGTATGAAAAAGCGGGATGGTGCACAGGAAGCGCTCGGAGTCGCTGAGCGCGACCGTGGCGGCGAGCGCACGGTATTCGGCGTACCACTGCCCTTGGGTGCGCATCACGCGCTTGGGCTTGCCGGTCGAGCCGGAGGAATACATGTAAGTCGCCGCCGGATCGCCGGCGTGCGCGGCGGCGCTGGCGGACTCGGCCGTGCCGGCCCGCGTCGGCTCGAGCTCACCGTCGAAGAGGGCGAAGCAGGCGCAATGCGGCGCCAAGGCATCGAGCATGCCGGCGAACTCGCGCTCGTGGATCAGCGCCTTGGCTTGCGCGTTTTCGACATACACGCGGATCTCGGCGGCCGCAAAGCGCGTATTGAGCGGCACGCATATCGCCTCGATGCCAAGAATGCCGAGGACAGCGCATGCGAAATCGATGCCGTTGGGCAGCAGCACGACCACTGCGTCGCCGCGGGCGATGCCGGCAGCGCGCAGCCTGGCGCCGATGCGCTCGCTCGCAGACAGCAGGTGGCCGTAGCTCGCGCTGCGCTCGCCGCAGACGATTGCCGCGCGGTCGTTCCAGCGCTGCGCGTTGGCGCGAAAGTGGTGGTAGAGCATCCCTTCAGCGGTCGCGGGAGGCGAGCTCAACCGGCTCGGCGATCGCCGGCACCGCTGCGCCGCGCACTTCGCTCAGCTTGCGATGCATGGCGAGCAGCTCGCGAAAGGCCTTCAGAATCACGCGCAGGTTGGCACCGGTCTGTGCGCCATGTCGCCGCGGATAATGGCTCACCGGGATCTCGCGCAGGGTGAAGCCGCTCTGCAGCGCCTTCGCCAGGATTTCGGTGTTTACCATGGCGCCCACGGAGCCAAGATGCACCGTATCGAACACGCGCCGGCGGAACAGCTTGAACGCGCAATCGATGTCGCGCACCTTCAAGCCGAGCACCACGCGCACCAGTAGGTTCCAGGCCCAGGCGTTCATGCGCCGATGCCACGGGTCAGCGCGCTTGGCGCGATAGCCGGCGACGATATCGAACCGGTCGATCCAGCCGATGAGCAGCGCGACCTCGCTCAGGTCGAACTGCAGGTCGGCGTCGGTGAAGAATACGTAGTCGCCTGTGGCGCGAGCGAAGCCGCTGCGCAACGCCGCGCCGTAGCCCATGTTGCTCGCATGGTGCACGGCGAGCATGTCGCCCTGGCTCGCCAGCCGCGCCAAGATCGCGGCGGTGCCGTCGGTGCTGCCGTCGTTGACGACCACGATTTCGACGCGCGCCGCCCAGGCCTGCAGGGCGCTACGCGCCGCGGCAACCGATTTCTCGATGTTTTCCTGCTCGTTGAAAGCCGGCAGGACGACCGAAATGCTGGACAGCCTTTTTCGTTGTTGGCCTGCCATTCTGTGCCCCCCCCGGTGCACTGCAATGCTGGCGGTCTGGCCGCATTTTAAAAGAAATCCGGTACAACGGACGCCCCGCGCGGAATAATTTTTATGGCGCTTCCGCTCGTGCGGCGGACGTCGTAAGATGCGCGCGCGTTGGTTCTTCGCAACGATTTTCCGCGCACAACAATAGAGCATAGAGCACAACAATAGAGCGCAACAATAGAGTGACGTGATCCAGCCCAGCTTCAGCATCATTGCCGGTTTCCTCGGCAGCGGTAAGACTTCTCTAGTGCGCCATGCGCTGGAAACCGGCTTGGCCGGGCGCCGAGTTGCCGTGCTGGTCAACGAAGCGGGCGCGCTGGGCGTCGACGGCACGGTCATCCGCGGCTTCCAGTCCGTGGAGCGCGTGATCGAGCTGGACAACGGCTGCATTTGCTGCGTAGTGGATGAATACCGGCTGGCCGTCGCGCTGCGCGAGGTCGCCGCTAGCACCGCGGCCGATCGGCTGATCATCGAGTTGTCCGGTGCCGCCGACCCGCAGCTCGTCATCCCGCGGCTGCGCTCGAGCGGCTTTCGCTGCGACGCGGTGACCGTAGTGGTCGACGCGGCTAATTTTGCCGGCCTGGCGGCGCGCCACCGCCTGCTCGAGCGCCAGGTGGCCGCCGGAGATTTCCTCGTCCTGAACAAGACCGATCTTTGCCCGCCGGGCGAGCTCGCACGCCTCACTGAGCGCCTGCGGCGGCTCAACGGCCGCGCGCTGGTGCTGCAGGCGATTCACGGTCGAGTCGACGCGCGGCTGGTTTTCGGCGTGCCATCGGCGGCGCGCGCCGCGCCCGGCGCTGCGCCCCACGGCATCGAGTCGTTTGCCTGCTCGAGCGAGCAGCCCGTCGATCTCGCGCGTTTCGAGCGCTTCCTTTCCGAGCTGCCGGCGCAGGTCTATCGCGCGAAGGGCTTCCTGCGCGAGGCGTACGGCGCGCGCGCGCTGCTGTTCAACTACGTGGCGGGCCGCTACGACCTGCGTGCGCTGCCGGCAGCGCTCGAGCGCGGCCCGCTCACGCAAGCCGTATTCCTCGGTTGGCAACTCGCCGCGGTGCGCGATGCCCTGAGCGCGCGGTTTGGCCAGTGCGTGCAGCGCCCGGCAGCGGTGCCGGCATGACAAAGCCGGCGCTGCTCATCGTCGGCCTGGACGGCGCCACGTGGGACGTCATGCAGCCGCTCGCCGCGGCCGGCAAGCTGCCCAACATCGCCCGCTTGATGGCCAATGGTGCCTGGGGCCCGCTAGAGTCGACCATCCCGCCGCTGACGCCCTCGGGGTGGACTTCATTCATGACCGGGGCCAATCCCGGCAAGCACGGTCTCTACGATTTCATCGAGTGCGAGCCCGATGGCTATGGCATGCACTATACGAATGCCGGCACGCGGCGCGTCGAGTCGCTGTGGCGCATCCTGAACCGGCACGCACTGAGTGCCGGCGTCATCAACGTGCCCTGGACTTATCCGCCCGAGCCGATCGACGGCTACATGATCTCCGGTCTCGATACGCCGGATGCGGCGAGCGCGTTCGTCCACCCGCCCGAGCTCAAGCAAGACATCGCGGCGCTCGAGGGCGGCTGGCCGATGGACCCGCGCCACCTGGGCTACATGCATACCGATGAACGCCGCCAGGAAGTGCTCGACCAGATCATCGAGAATGAAGCGCGGCGTACGCGCATCGCCAAGCGGCTGATGCGCGAGCGGCCGACCGACGTCGTGGCGATCGTGTTCACGGCGACCGACACGGTGCAGCACTATTTCTGGCATTACGCGGACCGCAGCCATCATTTGCACGATCCGGCCGGGGCGGCGCGCTTCGGCGCGGCGATCGAGCGCGTGTATTGCGAAATGGACCGCAACATCGGGGAGCTGCTCGCGGCCGTAAGCGCCGACACGCGGGTGGTGCTCGCCTCGGATCACGGCGCCGGCAAAAGCCCGGAATATTCCATCTGCTTGAATCAGTTCCTCGCCCAGATTGGCGTGCTGCGCTTCAAGAGCTCCCCGGGCGACGCAGGGCGACGGCTGGCGCCGCTGGTGCGCAAGGCCGACGCGTGGCTGCGCGGCCGCCTCACCCCGCGGCAAAAGGCACTGCTCGCCAAGTACCTGCCACGACTGCGCGAAAGATGGGAAGCGCAATACTCCTCGTACGCCCAGATCGATTTTGCCGCGAGCAAGGCCTTCTGCAACGAGGTTCTGTCTTTTCCGCCGCCGATCTGGATCAATGTAAAAGGTCAGCGACCCAGCGGCATCGTCGAGCCCGGGCGCGAATACGAGGAGCTGGTAGGCTATATCGTCTCGCGCCTGGCCGAGCTGCGCCACCCGCAGACCGGGCAGCGCCTGATCAAGCGCGCGTATCGCAAGAGCGAGATCTACGCCGGGCCGCTCCTCGCGAGCGCCCCGGACATCACGCTGTCGTGGTGGGAGGAGGATGCTTTTCTCTCCCGCCCGACGAGCGCAGAGCGCCTCGATGGCCCGCTCGTGACGCGCGCGGAAACCGCCGCCGAGAAGAAATCGGTATGGACGGGCACGCACCGCCTGCAGGGCATTTTCCTTCTGAGCGCGCCGGGCAAGGTGCGCCGCCTGACGCGTGCGCAGCCGGCGCGCATTGTCGATTTGGCACCTACCATGCTGCATTTGCTGGGCCTGCCGGTGCCGCAGGCGCTCGACGGACGCGTGCTGCTGGAAACCCTAGAAGAGCAGTACCTGAGCCAGCATCCGGCAGCCCTCGAGAACGCCGACGCATCGCCCGCCGCGGCGAGCGCGGCACATGAGTACACGGACGAGGAAGCGGCGAAGATCACGAAGAAGCTGAAGGAGCTCGGTTACATCGAATAAGGCGGCCAGAGCGGCCGCGCGCAACCTGGGGAGAAGGGGATGGAAGCTGCTTTAGCGCCGGAGCTGCGTCACGCCGAGCAGCGCGAGCGTTTGCGGATCGCCATGGTCGCGGCGTGCCCGTTCCCGGCCAACCACGGTTCCGCAGCCTCGATCCGGGAAATGTCCGAGGGCCTTGCCCGACTCGGGCACGAGGTGCACGTGGTCACCTACCCGCTGCACCAGGACATCCCGCTCGCAGGCGTCAAGGTCCATCGCATCCGCGTCCCGCTGCTCAAGCCGGGTGCGATCCGGATCGGCCCCGCCGCGCACAAACCGATTTACGACCTGTTGCTGGTGTTCAAGCTGCTGCAGGTCCTTGCGCGGCACGATATCGACATTATTCATGCGCACAACTACGAAGCGGCCATGATCGGCTGGTTCGGCAAGCTGCTGGGGCGCCGGCCGCTGCTCTACAACGCGGTCACCAACATGAAAGACGAGCTGCCGACGTACGGTCTGCTGCGGCCCCGCAAGCTCGCTGCCCTGCTCGGCCGCTTCCTCGATGTGCTCGTGCCGCGCGCCGCCGATACGGTGACTGCGGTCAGCGACGAGCTGCGCGAGTACCTGATCGGCGCCGGCCTCGCGAGGCAAAAGGTGTACGTCGTGCCCGCGGGGGTCAACCTCGAGATGTTCTCGAGCGCCGACGGCGCGGACGTGCGGCGGCGCCATGGCCTGGGCGATGCGCCCGTCGTCATCTATACCGGCGCTTTTGAGCAGTTCCAGAGGATCGACTACCTGCTGCTCGCCATGCAGGGCGTGCTGCGCGAGATGCCGCAGGCTCGGCTGCTCGTCGTCGGCAACGTGCCCAACCCGGCGAACCTCGCGCGTTATCAGGAACTCGCCGCCCGCCTGGCGATTACGCAAAGTGTGCTGTTCCTCGACGGCGTACCGCTTGAGCAGGTGCCGGCATACCTCGCCTGCAGCGACGTCGCCGTGGTACCGCGGACCGACTGCCCGGGACATCCGGTGAAGCTGCTGAACTACATGGCGGCCAGCAAGCCGATCGTCAGCTTCCGCGGCGGGGCCAAGGGCCTGCACCACATGTATAACGGCTATCTCGCCGCGGACCACGACTACCAAGACCTGGCGCGCGGCATCTGTCACCTCCTGAAGCGGCGCGACGTCGCGGCCCTGCTCGGCGCCAACGCCCGGGCCACCATTGGCGGGACCTTCGACTGGGACACCTTGGTGCGCGGCATAGAGATCCTCTACCGGGAGCTGCGCACCCCGGGCGCGCGCAGCGCCAGCCGCGCCAATCCCTACCTGAAAAACAGTTATGTGCTGCGCTATTACGACCGGCGCCAGCAGCACGGTAGCGCTCGCGATGAGCGGCGCGGTCCCGACCGCAGGCACGCCGAAATCCGCGTCGACTTCCCCGAACGGCGCCGGGTGGCCTTTCCCCACTGAGCCTGCGCGTGCGGCCGTCATTGACACGATGGCGCTTGTCGTCGATCATCTACAGGATCTTCAGGGGAGAAGACATGTTGCGTATCCAGGCTGCCAGCAAGATGCTGGCGGCGGCGCTGTGGCTCGGCCTGCTCGTCGCTTCGCAGGCGAGCGCGGAAGTCCGCTTCTATCCGATCAGCAACCTCTCCAACAACACCGGCCTGAGCTTCAATCCGAGTCTCGCGCTCGGGCCGGCGAAGAGCGCCTACGTGGTCTGGAACGACAACACCACGGGCGTGAGCAAGACGATGCTTTCGAAGACCGCCGACCGCGGCAAGACCTTCTCCAGCCCGCTCACGCTTTCGGACGCCGACGGCATCTCCACGTTTCCGAGCGTCGCCGTGGACAAGTTCGGCATCGTGCATGTCGCCTGGCAGGACGCCAAGTTCAGCGCCTCGCAGATCGTCTACACGCGTTCGCTCGACGGCGGCGCGAGCTTCTCGACGCCCGCCAACATCTCGAACGACTCGGGCGTGTCCTCGCACGTCAAACTCGCTACCGACAGCACCGGCATCGTCTACGCGGCCTGGAGCGATGACAACAGTGTGCACCTGGCGCGCTCAAACGACAGCGGCGCGAGCTTTACGCGCGTGAGCACCTTCACCGGCTCGGCCGGCAACCGCCCGTCCACCGCGCAGATCGCCATCGGCGCCGCCGACGCGGTGCACCTCGCCTGGATGCAGGGCACGGCACCAGTAACCGTGCGTACGGCGAGATCGACAGACCAGGGTGTCACGTTCAGCGCGCCGCTCACGGTAGCGAGCGGTTCGCAACTCGTCTATCCATCGATCGCCGCCGATCGCGTCGGCGCCGTGTACATCGCCTTCGTCAACCAGTCGGGCACCGCGGACATTCATCTCGTGCGCTCCAGCGACGGCGGAACGACCTTCGGCGAGGCGAGCAACATCACCAACAACTCCGGCATCTCGATCAATCCGGACCTCACGGTCGACAGCGTGGGCAATCTGCACATGGCCTGGCAGGACACGACGCCCGGCAACTACGAATCGATGCATGCCTACTCGACCGATGGCGGTCTCACCTTCAGCACGCCGGTCGACATTGCGCCCAGCGACCAGGGCTCGTTGATCGTCAAGGTCGCGGTCGACGGCGATGGCTTCATCTACACCGCCTGGGACGACAACCGCACCGGCAATTTCGACATCGTGGTGGCCGTGGGCAAGGAAAATCTGCCGGCCGTTCAGAACACGACCGTGACCCCGGATCCGTTTAGTCCTAACGCCGACGGCGTGGACGACACGACCCGCTTCAGTGCCTCGTTCACGCATTTGCTGCAGTGGCAGCTTGACATCTCGAACGCCAGCGGGCTCGTGCTGCAATCCTCGCGCGGCCAGGCCAATTCGATGAGCTACACCTGGAACGGCACCGACCGCAAGGCGCGCGTCCTGAGCGACGGTACCTATAACTACAAGATCAGCGGCATCGCGAGCGACGGCATCGACGCGATTGCGGCCACCGGCACCACTACGATCAACACGCTAGGCGCGGACGTGGCGCCGGCGATCAGCTCGTACGCCATCGACACCTCGCGCTTCAGCCCCAACGGCGACGGCTTCAAGGACTACGCCGCCTTCGATGCGCAGTTCAACAAGACGGTGAGCTGGAAAATCGAGTTCGAGAACTCGGCGCACACCGTGGTGCGCACCCTGAGCGGCAGCGGCATCCGCCTGTCGACCACCTGGGACGGCAAGGACAGCGCCGGCCGGGTCGTTTCGGACGGCGGCTACCACGCCAAGCTGACGATCACCGACAGCCGCAATGCGACTGCCAGCGCGACAAAGACCGCGACGATAGATACCGTACGCCCGAGCTTCACCACGGTATCCATCGCGCCGCTCACCATCAGCCCGAACGGCGATGGCGTGGACGATTTCGCCACCATCACCGTCAATCCGAACGAGACCGCCCTGGTGACGATGCATGTCTTCGAGGCGAGCGGCTCGCTGGTGCGCGAGCTGTTCCGCGAGATCATTGATCCGGGGGTAAGGACCGTGGTCTGGGATGGGAAGAATTCCACCGGCTCCTTCGTGGCGAGCGGCACGTACCGTTTCAAGATCTGGTGCCGCGACTTGGCCGGCAACACGGCCGAGATCTACCCGGTGGAGATCTTTGTCACCGTTCAATAGCAGTAGCCCGCGCTAGGCTTTCCACATGTTCGAAAACGTCGCAGGCGACCTGCGCCGCAAACGCTCCCATTACGTCTTGAACCAGGGTTTCGTCGAAAAATACGTGAAGAGCATTCTGCAACTGGGCACGCTGGCGGTGCTGGCCTACCGGTTCGAGTCGTGGGCGCGCCGCTCGCCGCTCTGGCTGCGTGCCGCGCTGGCCGTTCCCGGCTGGGCCGCCGGTGCGCTTTCGGCCACGCTGAGCGGTGTGCGTGTCAACCCCACGACGCGCATCGGGCCTGGCTTCATCATTCACAATTTCTCGAGCGTGCTGATCGACGCCGAGTCGATCGGCGCCGACTTCACGGTCAATCAGGCCGTGAGCGTCGGGCCGGACTGGAGCGGCGGCGCTCGGCCACGGATCGGCGACAACGTGTATTTCGGCGCCGGCGCCAAGGCGCTGGGCGATATCACGATCGGCAACAATGTCGTGATCGCCGCGAATGCGCTGGTGTGCAGATCGGTGCCGGAGGGCTGCACCGTCACCGGCGTACCGGCGCGCGTCATCGCGCGCAGCTCGACCAGTCATTACCTGCGGCTCGGCCGCGAAACGTGAAGCCCCGATGGCAAGCACGGTGGGACATGCGCTGTGCGGTGTCGCCTGCCTGCTCGGCGCGCGCCTGGCCGCGCCGCGACAGGCGCCGCCGCTCGATGCGCGCTCGATCGTGCTGTTCATACTGCTCGCCAACCTACCGGATTTCGACCTCGCGCTCGGTTATGCGTTGGGCGATACGCATCGCTTCCACGGCGGCGGCACCCACAGCATCGCGTTCGCCGCTCTCGCCGGGCTGGTCGCGGCCCCGGCCCTGCGCGCGGCACTGGGCTGGTTGCACGCCTGGATGATCTGCGCCCTTACCGTGCTTTCGCATGTCCTGGTCGATGCCCTGGTCGGGCCGCAGCTCGGCCGGCATGCCAGCCTCGGCGCGCGCTTCTTCTGGCCGTGGATCGACGAGCCGGTCGGTTCGCTGCCCTTCACCGTCCTGCTGGGCATCCGCCATGACAGCATCATCAGCCTGCATAGCCTGAAGGCGGTGGCCCTGGAGTTGGCGATGTTCGTACCCGTGCTCGGCCTCCTGTGGGCGCTTGAGCTGAGGCGGCGCGCGGCATGAGCACCGGCAGAAAAATCGTTGCCATCGGCGCCGTCGCGCTGGTCGCGGTGCTCGCGCTCGCTTATGTGTTGCTCGAGCACATGGCGAGCACCGACGCCAAGGTGGCGCGCGCGCTCGGCCGGCCGATCCCCGTGCAGGTCGCGCTGGTGGAGACCGGCTCGGTCGACGAGCAGATCGGCGCCGAAGGCGTGGCCAAGGAAAGCGCCATCGCCCCGCTGCGCGCACTCGTGATCACCGCCATCCAGCAAGTCAAGGCTGACGTCGGCGACGTAGTGCGCAAGGGGCAAACGCTGGTGCTGCTCGACTCGGACGTGCAGCGCGCGGACTACGATACCGCGGGCAAGCTGCTCGAGTCGGCGCGCGCCGATGTGCGCATCAGCGCCGAAAAAGTCGCCGCGCTGCGCGGGCTGGTTGAAAAAGGCTATGTGGCGGAGGACGAGTTGCGCCGCGCCATGCTCGATCACAACAAATATCTCGACGACGCCGCAAACGCCGAAGCGCGCTTGGTGCAGACGCGCAGCAACCTCGCATCCACAAGCCTCGAGTCCCCGGCCGACGCGGTGGTCACCGCGCGTGAATTGTCCGTCGGCGCCATGCCGAAGGCCAACACCGAGGTGGTGACCGTTTCGGTGATCAATCCCATTCACGTCATGGCCTCGTTCGCCGAGGAAAAGCGCCTGTTCATCTATCCGGAACAGCGCGCCGAGGTGACCTTCGCGGCGTTTCCCGGGCGCAGCTATGCCGGCGTGGTGCGCACGATTACGCCGGTCATCGACGAGAAGACCCGGGTGCTGTCGGTGGTCGTGCGCATGGCTAACCCGGGCCTGGACGTCCTGCCCGGAATGCGCGGCGTGGTGCGGCTGGCCACCAAGCCAGCGAGTGCGCCGCGCGTTCCCGGCGTGGCGCTGATCTCGCGGCGTGAGAACACCGCCGCCATCATGGTCATCGATCGCTCCGGGCTCGCGCGCCAGCGCGAGGTCGAGACCGGCGCCTATGCCGAAGGATTCGTCGAAATCCGCAAGGGCCTGGACGCGGGAGAAAGCGTCGTCGTCGTCGGCCAGGCCGGCTTGCGCGACGGCGACAAGGTGCGCATCGGCGACGAGTATGTCAAGCGCTGAGCGGCGCTCGCGCGCCGGGGGCGCCGCCGTGATCATCGCCATGGCGCAAATCGCATCGCTCGCGGCATTCGCTCAGCCGCGCGAACCGATCTCCTATCCCCGGCAGTTCACTGCGCAAAGCGCGGTCGCGCTCGCGATCCGCAGCCACCCGGCCGTGGCGATGGCTAGCGCCAATGTAGAGGCGCGCATCGCCGACGTGCGCTCCGCGGAGCTGCAGGCGGGACCGAGCGTCTCCGCGGCGTTCACCAGCCTGTACGGCAGCGGTGAGTCGACCTCCTTCGCCGTAGTGCAGAAGGTGGGCACGGTGGAAGAGCCGCTCACCAAGTCCGAGGGTACCTACGGCTCGGCCCTGCTCAACCTCGCCGTGCCTCTGTACAGCAAAGGCAGCTGGTTCAACCGCGATGCTCCGGCAGTGGCTTCGGCGCACGGCAAATACCTGCGCGCCAAGGCCGAGCTCGACGCGCAGATGGTCGATATTGCCGCGCAGGTGGCGAACGCCTATCTCGGCCTGCTGCAAGGCACGGAGGAAGTGGCGCTGCAGGAGCAGGTCTACAAGACCCGCCGCGCGCACCTTGAAGTGATGCGCGAGCGCGTCGCCGCGCGGCTGTCGACGCTGTCCGAGCAACTGGCCATCGAGAGCCTCGTCGCGAGCGCAACCTCGGACCTGGAGATCGCCCGCGCCAAGGTCGATGCGGCGCAGCGCTCGCTGAAGACCCTGATCGGCATGCCGGCCGGCCAGCCCCTGGACGCCTTGCCGCTCGAGGCCGATCTGCCCCAACTGCCCAACGTCGCGCGCTTGATCGAGAACGCCCAGAACACGCATCCGGCGGTCCTCGCGCAGGAGGGCGCGCTCGCCAGCGCCCGGGCAGAAGTGCGGGTGGCGCGCGCCGAGTATTCGCCGACGCTGTCTTTCGTTTCCTCGGCCGTGGCGGCGAGCAACCTGCACACGCCCGATGTCAACCGTTTTTACTCGGTCGGGCTCGCGCTCACCGTGCCGATCGCCGACTTCGGCCTGAACGACTCGAAGGTGCGCTCCCGCGCGCTCGACCTGAACCAGAGCGAGTTGAAGCTGCAGGCGGAGCGCTATTCGGTGGCGCAGAAGGTCAGCTCGGCCTACCAGAACGCGCAGGCGGCGATCGAGAAGGTGGGGCCGCTCAGGGCCAAGCTCGCACAGTACCGGCAGCAGGAAGACGCTTCGCGCGCGCAGTACGAAAGCAAGCTGCAGGGGCTCGACCGGCTGCTCGGGGACCGCGCCGCCACCCTCGCCGGCGCAGACGCGCTCGTCGAAGCGCGCTATGCCGCCTGGCTCTCGTACGTGACGTTGGTTTCGGCCGCAGGCAAGGCCTACGGCGCGTCCTCCACCGAGTCGGGCAAGTGAGCGCGGCGCGCACCATCCTGCGCAATTCGCTGTTCGGCGTGGCGAGCGAGGTCGCGGGCGGAGCGCTGTTCTTCGCCGCGTTCATCATGCTCGCGCGCTACCTCGGCTCCGAGCGCTTCGGGCAGCTGTCGTATGTGCTCGCCATCGCGGGAATTTTCCAGCTGGTGGCCGATCTCGGCCTCACCAATGTCGTGGTGCGGGAAGTCGCCGCCGCGCGCGACCGGGTGGGCGAGATCTTCGCAACCCTCCAGCCGCTGATCTGGATGCTGTCGATCGGCTGCTTTGGCCTCATCGCGGCAGTGGCTTACCTCGCGAGCCCGGATGCCGAGCTCTTCGGCGCCACGCTTCTCCTCGGCGCGGCTGCGCTCGCGACGTTCCATGCGGTCGCCTATGCCTCCGTATGCCGCGCGTACGAAGAGATGGGATTCAACGCCGTGGGCAATCTTACGCACAAGCTGGTGCTCCTCGGCTGCCTCGCCGCAGCGATCGTCGGGCGCGCCAACCTCGTCGGTCTGGGCGCAGCGTTCCTCGCCGGCAACCTCTATCAATGCGCGTTCTTCTACGCGGTGGTAAAGCGCCGCTATGCGCGCCAGCTGCGCTGGCGCATCGACTGGCGTTACGCGCGCTACCTGGTGGCCGAAGCCGTGCCGGTCGGCATGGCGATGATCTGCAGGCGGCTCAACCTGCATGTCGACACCCTGCTGCTCGCGGCGCTGTCGAGCTCGGGCGCCGTCGGGCTTTTCAGCGCCGCCTACAAGGTGATCCAGGTCATCGACATGCTGCCTTTCACGCTGGCGATGCCGCTCTTTCCGCCGTTCTCGCGCTTCGCCAGGGAATCGCGCGCCGCCCTGTTCGCGGCGGTCGACCGCGCGTTTCGCGTGTTCCTCGCGATTGCCTTTCCGCTGGCCGGCTGGCTTTACTTCCTCGCCCCGGAGCTCATCGTGCTGCTCTACGGAGCGCCGTTCGCCGATGCGGCTTCGGCGCTGCGCATCCTTGCGGCCTCGGTGCTGTTCCTGTTCCCCACGGCCCTTTACAGCTATGTCTTCATTGCCATGGGGGAGGCGCGCTTCTACACCTTAGCCTCGGCGATCTGCCTCGCGCTCAAGATCGTGCTCGACTGTGCGCTGATCGTGCCTCTTGGTCATGACGGCGCCGCCTACGGCACGCTCGTCGCTGAGATCGCTTTCTTCGCGAGCGGCGCGCTTTTCCTGCGCCGCCTGGGCTGCCGCACGCCGTGGCTCACCCTCGCAGCCAAGCCGGCCGCGGCGACGCTGGTGTCGTGCGCGGCGGCGTTCGCCTGGATGCCGGCGGCCCGGCCCCTGGAGCTGCTCGCCGGCGCGACGCTGCTTTATGGCATCGGCTACCTCGGCGTCGGACTGCTGCTCGGCGCGGTGCGGCGCGACGAATTTGCCGCGCTGCGTGATGCGATCCTCCTCCGCGCGAGGCCTTGATGCCGCGCACCCTCTCCGCGCCACTCGTCGTCTTCGCGATGCTGCTCGCACTGCTCGGCACGGTCGTGGACTGGCTGAGCTTCCCTCTGTCGACCGGGCTGCCCGGACGGGTGGCGGGCCCGTGGGGTCCCGTGCCCGCGGCATTCATCGCGGTTGCCGGGCTCGCGGCCGGAGCGCTGGCGCACTGGAGGGGACGCAGCCGGCTCGCCGCGCTGGTTTACTGCTCGCTCGCCGTGTTTCTGCTCGCGCTCCTGCCGCGCATCATGTTCGCCGAGAGCGACTGGCTGTCGCGCTACATGCGCGACAGCACTGCGCGCAGCGGCCTGCAAGGCTACCTGGCGGCGATCCCCGAGCCGAACTTCAACGTCGAGCCCACGCTCGAGTATCTCACCAGCTTCGAGCATCTCGGCGAGCGCCTGCAGATCGCCCTCGCCACGCTCGGCGCCGGCTGGGTGCTGGCGGCGCTCGCCGTCGCGGTGTGCTTTTGCGCCCTATGGGCGTCGCCGCGCGCCCCGTCGCGCCCGACCACGCTGCTCGCGCTTGGCCTGCCGCTCGCGGTCGCCTTGGCGCTCGCGCTGCCGGGCATCGTGGCCGAGGTGCAGCATCTCGCCGGGGATCGCGAGCTCGCGGCCGGCAACGCCGCGGCAGCGCTGGAGAAATACGCCGCCGCCCTGCAGCGCGATGCGGTCCTCGGCGAGTCGCAGCCGTTCCTCGCCAAGGTGGCGCGCGCGCACTACCGTCTCTACGGCGACGCGCACCCGTTCTCGCGCCTTCACCTGGCGGAGCGCGACTCGCTCGAGCGCAAATTCGAAGCGGCCGTAATGCACCTGCAGCTGATGCGCGGCGGACGGCTGCCGGCCTCGCCCTTCTCGAAGCCGATGCGCGCCTATGCCGATCACCTCGAGTCGCGCATCCAGTCCGGCCGCGGCATTGCCTGGGGGCAGCGCGCCATGCCGGGCCTCGCGAGCGCGCGCTACGAGGACGCGCTGCGCGC
>Ga0137394_10000747_pt1 | contig 22606 bp, 18 predicted proteins | sample czobulk116metaG_FD_108278 | JGI IMG/M metagenome (GOLD analysis project Ga0137394, IMG submission 108278) | Vadose zone soil microbial communities from Angelo Coast Range Reserve, California, USA - czobulk1.16 metaG | ecosystem: Environmental > Terrestrial > Soil > Vadose zone | place: USA...
GCCGACCGGCCTCGCGGGTGAAGGCGGACCGAGCGTGGCCGCGGGCAGCGGCTTGCCCTTCCGCTTCATCCCTTCGGGAGGCCAGAGCGCATAGTCGAGGTTGTCCTCGGCCACGTGCAGCGGGATGTTCATCGCCGCCGCGATCTCGCCGACCAGAAGGTGTCGGGCATTGTCGTACAGCTCGCGCTCCTTCGGCGGCAGCGGCCGGACGCGCGAGAGCGCGTGCAGGCCCTTGAGCACCTCCACGGTGCCGAAGAGCCCGCCTCCGCTCATGCGATCCGCGTTCTCGCGGTGCCGGACCTTCCAGTCGAGCTGGGGGTCGGTGGTGGGATTGGCGAGCTCGTCGAAGACGCGATCGATGGCGGCCACGTCGGCCACCTTCCGCAGGCCGATGCCCATCAATTTTGCTTTGGGGACCATCACGGTCGCGCCGTCCTCCTCGCGGGAGAGGGTGACGACCTCCCAATTCTGGCCGGCGATCTGCTTCGTCTCGACCCCCGTGATCCGGCAGATCCCCTGGTTCGGGTAGACGACGCGGTCGCCGACGTGAAGGCTCCCGTCGCCAATCACCGGCTCGTGGGTCTTGCTGGCCATGGCGCCCTCGCTACCGCACGGCGGTTCGCTCTGCAAGACGGACGGGTGGGCGACGGCCTTGTTCCCTCGCTTTGTCGATGCCCGATGCACAGGTCCGGTTTGCGCAGGGCGTCAATTCGATCTAGGCTCAATGCACTGCGTCATTCCTGGGGGGGGACACCATGGCCGAGCAGGCGCAGGAACTCGCACCCGAGCTGCCTGATCGCGGCGGCTCGTTCCTGTTCGATCCGGTCGGCGTGCGGCCCTTCGTGACGCCCGAGCGGTTCTCCGACGATCAGCGCCAGTTCTTCCGGACCGGCGCCGAGTTCACGCGCAGCGAAATCGTCGCTCATCGCGAGCGCTTCGCGAACCACGACTACGCGAATCTGCGCAGGCTGGTCGAGATGGCCGGCGAGCTCGGGTTGCTCGGTGTGGACGTGCCGGAGGAGTTCGGCGGCCTCGGACTCGACAAGGTCACCTCGATGCTGGTGGCCGAGTCCCAGGCGGTCGACGGGTCGTGGGCGACGACCTTCGGCGCGCACACCGGCATCGGGACGCTCCCGATCGCGCTCTTCGGCACGCCGGAGCAGAAGGCGAAGTACCTGCCCGATCTGGCCAGCGGCCGGAAGGTCGCGGCGTACGCGCTGAGCGAGGCCGGCAGCGGATCCGACGCGCTGGGCGCGAGGACGGTGGCGCGGCTCTCGGAGGACGGCAAGCACTACCTGGTCAACGGCAGCAAGATGTGGATCACCAACGGCGGCTTCGCCGACGTCTACGTGGTCTTCCTCAAGGTGGACGGCGAGAAGTTCAGCGCCTTGATCGTCGAGCGCGGCACGCCGGGGTTCAGCAGCGGTCGCGAGGAGGAGAAGCTCGGGCTGCGCGGCAGCTCCACCACGCCCCTGGTCTTCGAGGACGCGAAGATCCCGGTGGGCAACCTGCTGGGCGAGATCGGCAAGGGCCACAAGATCGCCTTCAACATCCTCAACGTCGGCCGGCTGAAGCTGGCAGCGTTCGCGGCGGGCGGGATGAAGTGGGCGCTCCATGCCGGCGCGTCCTACGCCACGGAGCGCAAGCAGTTCGGCCGGACCATCGCCAGCTTCGGGCTCATCCGGGAGAAGCTGGCCCGCGCCGCCGCGCTGATCTACGCGAACGAGACCATGTGCTATCGCGCGTCGGGCGCCATCGACGAGGCGCTGGGCGGGCGCACCTCGGCGAAGGAAATGATGGCCGCCGTCGAAGAGTACGCGATCGAGGCCAGCATCATGAAGGTCTCCGGCTCCGAGTGGATGTTCCAGACCATCGACGAGATGCTGCAGGTCCACGGCGGGAACGGTTTCGTCAGCGACTACCCGATCGAGCGCGCCTACCGCGACAACCGCGTCAACCGGATCTTCGAGGGCACCAACGAGATCAACCGCCTCTTGATCCCGGGGATGATCTTCAAGCGCGCGATGAAGGGCGAGATGCCGCTGATGGAGGCGGTGGTCCGGCTCGAGGAGGAGCTCTCGGATCCGCGCCACTTCCCGGCGCCGGTGGGCAGGCTCGCGGCGGAGCGCCGGGGCGCGGAGATGGCCAAGCGGCAGTTCCTCTTCGCCGCGAAGTGGGCGGCGCGGCTGGGGCCGGCGCTGGAGCAGCGCCAGGAAGTGCTGGCGGGACTGGCGGACTGCGCCGTGGAGGTCTACGCGATGGACTCGATCCTCGGGCGCACGCTCGCGACCGAGGAGTCGCCCGAGCTCCGCGACGCGCTCTGCCGGTTCTTCTGCATGGAGAGCCGCGAGCGCGCCTTCGATCGGGCGCGGACGGCGGTCTGCGCGGTGCTGCCGGAGAACGAGGTGCGCGAGCAGCTCGAGCAGCTCTCGCGGCTGCATCAGTACACGCCGGTGAACAGCGCGGAAGTGCGCGAGGCGATCGTTCCGCAGATCCTGGAAGCAGGCGGCTACCCGCTGCGGTATGCCCGCTCTCCTGCCTAGCGGCGGCGGCGGAAGCCTCCCAGCCGCGGTGACCTGTACGTTTTCGTGCACGCTGTCTGCGGCACGAGCCGCCCTCAGACTCCCATCTGCACCTACCCATGCACAAGCTTCGTCCGCGGGGGCGGTTTGGGCGAGGGGGGCGTGTGCGCAACTCGGAGTGGGGACGTTCGGGGGCGGTCCGGCCGCTGTGGTCGGAAGCGGACAATCTCCGGGAGCGCGTCGCCGAAGCAGATGCGCTGTACGGGTTCTTCTCGTTCGACACCGCGCTCTCCCAGCGCGCCTCCCACGGTCACCTCCGGACCAATCCCGCGTCGCGCGCCGCGCTGATCAGGCTCTGCGCCGCGCCCGACACGCGTGGCGCCGTGCTCTCCTGCCGCAAGGTGGAGACGCTGCAGCGCCGCCTGCGCCTGCACCGGCTCTCGTACGTCGGCGTGCACGGCAGCGACGTGCATACCTGCGGGCTGCGCATGGTGACCGAGCCGGATTTGGAGACGGCGGAGAGCGCGGTGCAGAAGCTCCGCCGCGGCTGCTCGCGGGTGCCGGCGCTCCAGGCGCCTGGGATCGCGATCGAGGATCGGACCTGGTCGCTGGCGCTGCACCTGCGCAACGCCGAGCCGCAGGCGCGCATCGCCGCGGCGGAGGAGTTCGGCAAGCTGGTGGCGGCCGAGGCTCTGCAGCTGCGCAGCTCGGAGGGGACGCTGGAGGCGGTCCCCGAGGGAGCCTCGCTCTGGCGCGCGGTGCTCGGCCTGCTGGCGGGCATGCGCGGCGCGCTTCCGGTGTACGTTGGATCGGGCGAGGCCGACGAGGAAGTCTTCGCGATCCTGAACCGGCGCAGCGCGATCACCGTCCACGTCGGCGCTCCGCCGCGGACCGGGACGAACGCGCGCTGGCAGGTGGCGGACACCGGCGAGGTGATCCGGCTGATCCACTGGCTGGCGGACGCCCGCCGCAAGGCGTAGGAGGCTGTCCCCGGAATGGTCGCGTCGCGCGTGCTAGATGTCCGGCGTGCGCCTCGATCCCCACAGCTTCGCCGACGCTTCGCAGCCGCAGACCCGCAGCATCGACCTGGCGTTGCGCGCGGATTTCGCGCGCCGCGTGCTCGAGGGCGAGGTCGTCCTGCACTTCCGCGAGCCGGGGGCGGGCCCCCTGGATCTCGACACGCGCGATCTGAGCTTGCGGGAGGTCGCCGCCCTCGACGGGGCGCCGCTGCGGCACGAGTTGTTCGCGCCGGAGCCGATCCTGGGCGCGCGGTTGCGCGTGCAACTGCCGGCGGGAAGCCGCGGCATCCGCATCCGCTACGCGACCTCGCCGGCCGCCACGGCGCTGCAATGGCTCGATCCGGCCCAGACGGCGGGCGATCAGCCGTTCCTGTATTCGCAGTCGCAGCCCATCCACGCGCGCTCGCTGGCCCCGCTGCAGGATACGCCGCGGATCCGGATCACGGTGGGCTCGGCCCGGTTCACGGTGCCCTCGGGGCTGCGCGCGCTCATGGCCGCCGCCTTCCGCGGCCGCGAGCCCGGCGGCGCGGGCGAAGCCGTCGACGTCTTCGAGATGCCCCAGCCGATTCCGCCTTACCTTTTGTCGTTCGCGGTCGGCGATCTCCATGCCCGCGAGCTCTCCAGCCGCTGCGCCGTCTGGGCGGAGCGCCCGGTGGCGGACGCGGCGGCCTGGGAGTTCGCGCAGGTGGAGGAGATGATGCGCGCGGCGGAGGCGCTGTTCGGCCCGTACGAGTGGGACCGCTACGACGTTCTGGTGATGCCGCCCAGCTTCCCGTACGGAGGGATGGAGAACCCGCGGCTGACGTTCGTGACGCCTTCGGTGCTGGCCGGCGACCGATCGCTCGTGAACGTGATCGCGCACGAGCTGGCGCACGCCTGGACCGGCAACCTGGTCACCAACGCCAGCGCCAACGACTTCTGGCTGAACGAAGGGTTCACCGTCTATGCCGAGCGGCGGATCCTGGAGGCGCTGCACGGCCGCGAGGCTTCGGAGCTGCACGCGACGGCCGGCATGCACGACCTGAAGGTGGCGATGGAGCGGTTCGCCGGCCGGCCCGAGCTGACGCGGTTGCGGAACGACCTGCGCGGGGTGGACCCCGACGAGGCGTACTCGACGGTGCCGTACGAGAAGGGCTACCTGCTCCTGCGCAAGCTGGAGGAGACCGCGGGGCGGGGCGCGTGGGACGAGTTCCTGCGCGGCTACCTCGGGTCCTTCCGGTTCCAGAGCATCACCACGCAGGACTTCCTCGATTTCCTGGAGGCGCGCCTTCCCGGGCTGGCCGCGCGCGCGGGGGCGCTCGCTTTCGTGGATGGGACCGGGTTGCCGGCCGGCGCGTCCACGCCGCGATCGGCTCGCGCGGAACAGCTCCGGAGCGGGTCGGCGGATCCGGCGAACCCGACCGAGCTGCTGGTCTATCTCCAGGGGCTCTTGCCAAAGGCCGTGGACCTCGGAGAGATCGACCGGCGCTTCGGGATCTCCACCCGGCGCAGCCTGGAGCTGCGCCACACCTTCGTGCTCCTGCAGCTCAAGTCCGGCGCGCCCGAGGCGGTGGAGGCCGCGCGCCGCGTGGTCCTGGAGACGGGGCGCATGCGGTATCTGCGTCCGATCTACACCGAGCTGGCGCGACGGGACCCTTCGGCGGCAGGCCGCATCTACGCGGAGGCGCAGGGCGGCTACCACGCGATCGCGCGCTCGGTGGTGGAGAGCGTGTTGAAGGAGCATGGCGCGCTGCGCTAGCGTTCGCGATTCGCCCACATCGAGTGGGACACGGGGGCCCCATGCGCACGATCTCGCTGGCAGCGATCGCCTTGGCGTCGTTCGCCGCGTCCGCGGCAGGCAAGCACCACATCCTGAAGGCCACGCCGGACAAGGTGCAGTGGGGCTGGCTCGACCCGAAGGAGCCGCCGCAGCTCATCATCGATTCCGGGGACACCGTCTCGATCGAGACGCTGATGCACGCCAAGGATCAGATCACGAAGGGCGTGACGATGGAGAAGATCGTCGAGCTCCGCAAGGCCAATCCCGGAGGCGGACCGCACTCGATTACCGGCCCGATCGCGGTGAACGGCGCCGAGCCGGGCGATGTGCTGGAGATCCGGATCCTCAAGATTGTCCCCAAGAAGGTGGGCACCAACTTCAACCTGCCCGGCAAGGAGTTTCCGACCATCGGCGCGCTGGCGAAGGATTTCCCCGAAGGCCACGTGCAGTACTTCGACATCGACCCCAAGGCGAAGACGGTGCGGTTCAAGCCGGGGATCGAGATTCCCCTCCGTCCCTTCCCGGGAACGCTGGCGGTCGGCATCGACCCGGACGACCCGTCGCCGCGCAAGGGCGGGGTGAAGGACGACCCCATGGCGCCGGTGAGCACGCTGCGGCCGTGGAAGAACGGCTCCAACATGGACATCAATGAGCTGACCGAGGGGACCACCATCTTCATCCCGGTGTTCCTCAAGGGCGGGCTGATCTGGACCGGCGACTCCCACTGCGCGCAGGGCAACGGCGAGGTGAACCTGACCGCGCTGGAGTGCTCGTTCCAGGAGATCCGGCTCCAGCCGATCGTGCGCAAGGACATGAAGCTGACCTGGCCGCGGATCGAGACAAAGACGCAATGGATCTTCGTCGGGTTCGACGAAGATCTCATGAAGGCGTTCACCAATGCGCTCAACGAGACGGTGGACTTCCTCGCCACAAAGGGGATGGACCGGTACGAGGCTTACAGCCTCGCCTCGATGACTGCGGACTGCCGGATCAGCCAGGTGGTGGACGTGCGGAAAGGCGTGCACTGCATGGTGCCGAAGTCGATCTTCACCGCGGCGAAGCGCGCGGGTAAGTAGATCCATGTCCAGGGATCGGAAGCGACCCCGGTCACGTAGGACAGCGGCGTCGAGGAGGGAAGAGGCCGCTCGTCTTCATGAAACCAACTCGCCCCGGGGCGAGTTGGAGAGGGACCCTACCCCGGCCGCTGCACCAGGCTGAACCCGGCGTCTCGCCGAAGGCCGAGCGGAACAGTCTCAGGAAGTGGAAGGGCGAGAGCGCCGCCTCACGGGCGAGATCCTGGAGCCGCAACGACTGCGCGTAGCGCGCATGGATCGCGTCGCGCGCCCGCAAGAGCCTCCGGAAGCTGTCGTCGTGCAGGACCATCCGGTCTCCGCCGGCGCCTACATCGGCGTACCGGCGCCGGTATCGCATACCCCAACCGAAAGCGGGTAGGGGACTGCCGAACCACTAGCAATCCGGCTGCTTTTCTGTTCAGGGGGCGGTTGCTTGACAGCCCGGACCGGATCCCCGACTCTGCGCTCCGTGGATCGAAGTGGCATGAAGTGGATCGCCACAACCACCGAAGGGATCGCGGCCGATGTTCTCTGGCGTCTTCCAGCATGCGATCGACGCCAAGGGCCGCACCAGCCTTCCCGCGCGCTTTCGCGAGCTGCTCGCGGCCCAAAAGGCGGACAAGCTCTTCATCACGCCGGACCTGCTCGATCCCTGCCTGGTCGCCTTCGCTCCGGCGGCCTGGCAGCGGCTGGCCGAGAAGGTCGCGGCCCGGTCGATCTTCGACCGCGACATCCGGCTGCTCTCGCGCGCCTTCATCGCTCCCGCGCAGGAGTGCCCGGTGGACAAGCTCGGCCGGATCCTCATCCCGCCCAGTCTCCGCGAGCACGTGGGCCTGGTCGAGGAAATCACCTGGGCGGGAACGGTGGAGCGCATCGAGATCTGGACGCCGCAGCGATGGGCGGAAGTCCAGAAGACGGCGCGGACGGAGCAGGCGCAGCAGGACCTGGCCAAGCGGTTGAGCGAGCTTCTGTGACGACAGCGTGAGGACGACGATGACCGAGAAGGGTTCGCGAAACGGTTCGACCCGCAACGACCCGAAGGCGGCCGTGCTGGCCCTCAAGCCCGCGCCGGGCCCGCGCTCGCCATGCGTGCGCTGGGAGGACAACGTCGCGACCGTCGCCGTGCGCGGAGAGCTCGACCGGGAAGCGGTCTGGGCGATCGACTACACGGTGGGGCGCGCGGCGGCCGAGGCCGGCCGGATCGTCCTCGATCTGCGCGAGGTGACCCACCTCGACTACTCGGGCGTTCCCGAGCTGGTGGCCCGCCGGCGCGAGCTGCTCAAGCGCGGCGGGGATCTGCTGATCGCGGTGGGCAACCCGTACGTCACCAACATCCTGAAGGCGACCGGCGGGTCGGAGCTGGTCCTCCTGCGCAGCGTGGAGGAGGCGGTCGCGCCGGTGGCGGTGGCGCGCGCGAGGACGATGCGGAAATGACGGAGTTCGCCCACCAGACCGTGCTCCGCCGTGAGGCCGCGGAGCTTCTGGCCGCGGGGCCGGGCAAGGTGATCCTCGACGGGACGCTCGGAGGCGGCGGCCATGCGGAAGCCCTGCTCGACGCGGGGGCCCGGGTGGTGGGGATCGATCAGGATCCGGCGGCTCTCGAAGCCGCACGGGCCCGCCTTTCGGGCCGCGACATCGCCATCGCCCACGGCAACTTCCGCGACGCGCGCGCGGTCCTCGATCAGATCGGGGTCGCCGAGGTGGACGGCGCCCTGGTCGATCTCGGCGTCTCCTCGCCGCAGCTCGACGATCCCGCGCGCGGCTTCTCCTTCCGCGCCGGAGGTCCGCTGGACATGCGGATGGATCCCACCCGCGGGCGTCCGCTGCGGGAGCGCCTGGACGAATGGGACGAGAAGGCGCTGGCGCGGATCCTCGAGTCGCTGGGCGAGGAGCGCTTCGCCCGGCGCATCGCGCGCGCCGTCCACAAGGCGTGGGTCGCCAAGGAGATCGCGGATACGCGGGACCTGGCCGAGGTGGTGGCCGGGGCGATCCCGCGCAAGGCGTGGCCGCGCGACATCCATCCCGCCACCCGGACGTTCCAGGCCTTGCGCATCGCCGTGAACGACGAGCTCGGCGCCCTCGGAGACTGGCTCCTCCAGCTCCCCCGGATCGTCGCCCGCGGCGGCAGGGCTGCGGCCATCTCCTTCCATTCCCTCGAGGACCGCATGGTGAAGCAGGGCTTCGCCCGCCTCGCCACCGGATGCATCTGTCCTCCGCAGCTCCCGGTCTGCGCCTGCGGCCGCACCGCGCAGTGGAAGGTCTTGACCAGAAAGCCGGTGAACGCGAGCGAGGAGGAAGTCCTCGCCAATCCGCGCGCCCGCAGCGCGCACCTGCGGGCGGTGGAGAGGCTCTCGTGAGGCGTCCGGCGACCTCCAGCAACGTCCGCCGCAACGTCGAGCGGCGTGGGCTGCGCAACTTCGCCGCGGCCACCCTCTCCTGCGCGCTGATCGCCTTGCCGCTCCTGCTTCACGCCTGGGTGCGCACCGGTGTGACCGAGCGCGGCTACGCCCTGTCGCGCCTCTCCGCCGAGTACCGCGAGCTGGTCCGGGAGAACGAGGAACTGCGCATCCGCGCGGCCGAGCTGAAGAGCCCGCAGCGGATCGAGGAGCTCGCGCGCACCCGGCTGCACATGGGGCCGCCTCCGGTGGATCGGGTGGTGGTCCTGGTGGGGGGCGCCGTCCGGCCGTCGGTCCTGACGGCGTCGAGGTGATGCGGTGCGGACCGCGCCCCAGAGGGACGGCAAGTGGATGCGGGTGCGCGCGATCGTGCTCGGGCTTGCCGTGCTCGCGGCGTTCGGCGTCGTCCTGCTGCGGGCGGCGAAGGTGCAGCTCCTCGACCGATCCCGGCTCTCCAGGCTGCAGCGCGACCAGACGCGGCGCGAGGTGGAGTGGGCGCCCCGGCGCGGCCTGATCGTCGATCGGCGAGGCGAGCCGCTGGCGGTGACCCGCGACGTGGACTCCGTGTTCGCCGATCCCTCCGCCTTCGAGACGGCGCGCGCGCGAGCGGCGGCCTCGGCCGCGCTGGCGGGCGCGCTGCGGCTGGATCGCGCCAGGGTGCTGGAGAAGCTCCAGCAGCCCGATCGGCGGTTCGTCTGGATCAGGCGGCGCGTCGACGAGGCCGCGGCGCGGCGGGTGCGCGAGCTCGCCCTGGACGGAGTGGAGCTGGTCAAGGAGCCCAAGCGGTTCTACCCGCAGCGCGAGCTGGCCGGCCACGTGCTTGGGTTCGTCGGCGAGGACAGCGGACAGGAGGGCCTCGAGCGCGAGCTCGATGCGCAGCTGCGAGGCAAGAGCGTCCAGGTGCAGGCCACGCGGGACGCGCGGGGCAACATGGTGCTGGAGCACGGCGCCCCGGATCCTTCCGAGCTGACCGGGGCCACCGTCACGCTCACGCTGGACAGCGCCATCCAGCTCGCGGCCGAGAAGGAGCTGGCCAAGGCGGTGCAGTCCGCGCGCGCCGTCGGCGGCTGGGCGGTGGTGATGGACGTCAATAGCGGAGCGGTGCTGGCCCTCGCCGGCAATCCGGCCTTCGACGCCAACAAGCCGGGCCGCGATCCGATGATCTGGCGCGACCGCGCCGTCCAGGACCAGCTCGAGCCCGGATCGACCATCAAGAGCTTCGTGGTCGCGCGGGCGCTCGAGGAGCGCGTCCTGCGGCCCCACGAATTGCTCTACTGCGAGCACGGCCTCTGGACGCGCGGGGAGCGCAAGATCCACGACACGCATCCGGTGGACTGGGCGACGCCCGCCACCGTGCTGCGGGAATCGTCCAACATCTGCGCGGCCAAGATCGGCGAGCGGCTCGGCAAGGAGAAGCTGATCTCCGGCCTGCGCGCGTTCGGGTTCGGCGAGAAGACCGGGGTCGGGCTGCCCGGCGAGGCGCGGGGCGCGCTGGCCGATCCCAAGCGGATGCCCCTGATCGCCATGAACACCACCGCCTTCGGCCAGGGCATGAGCGCGACCGGCATCCAGACGGTGGCCGCGATGGCCGCGATCGCCAACGGCGGCGTGCTGCTCAAGCCCTTCCTGGTGTCCAAGGTGGTCGCGCCGGACGGGACGGTCCTCTTCTCGCGCGAGCGAGAGGAAGTGCGGCGCGTGCTGCGGGAGGAGACGGCGCGTCAGGTGACGGAGATGCTCGAGGAGGTGGTGGAGAAGGGCACCGGTACGCGCGCCGCCCTCCAGGGCCACCGGGTCGCGGGCAAGACCGGCACCGCGCAGAAGGTCGATCCGATCCGCGGCGGGTACGGCGACAAGCGGCTCTCCAGCTTCCTCGGCTTCGCGCCGGCCGACGCGCCGCGGGTGGCGATCCTGGTGGTGATCGACGAGCCGGAGGGCAAGGGCGCCGAGGTGACGGGCGGGACCGTGGCGGCGCCGGCGTGGGGCGCCATCGCACATGAGGCGCTGCGGCAGCTCGAGGTGATGCCGGAGCAGGTGAAGGAGAATGCGCCGCTGCTCGTCTCCGCACTGGCGCCCGGGTTCGAAGCGGACGAGACTCCCCGGGAGCCGTTGGACGTGCCGGTCGGTCCGGGGCAGGCGGTGGTGCCCGACGTCTCCGGGCTCGGCGCGCGCACCGCGGCCCGCCGGCTGGCACAGGCGTCGCTGGAGCCGGAGCTGCGCGGGAGCGGCCGGGCCGTCGCGCAAGCGCCGCGCGCGGGAGCGATTGTCAAGCGCGGTGCGAGAGTGAAAGTCACGCTGGCGCCGCCGGGGTAGCCGTCGTATTCCGGGAGGAGCTGTGTAGGGAACATGATGAGCGGTGAAGCGCGATTCGTGACCGTGTAGGGGACATGATGAGCGGCGGAGCCGCGATTCGTGTCCCCTGGACTTGGAGTTAGGGTGCTCTTGCAGGACCTGTTCGCAGGGGTCGACGCGACTGTGCCGCCGGGCGCGGCAGCGGTGGACGTGCGCGCGCTCGCGGTCGATTCGCGGCGGGCCACGCCGGGCACCCTGTTCGCGGCGCTTCCCGGGGTCAACGCGGACGGCGCCCAGTTCGCGGCCGAAGCCGTCGGGCGCGGCGCGGCGGTGGTCCTCGCCTCGCGGCCGCTGCAGCTCTCCGCTCCGGTGGTGATCGCCGAAAATCCCCGGAAGGCCTTCTCGCTGGCGGCGGCGCGCTTCCACGGAGAGCCCTCGCGCCGGCTCTCGCTCTTCGGCGTGACCGGCACCAACGGCAAGACCACCACCGCGTACCTGATCGAGCAGATCTCCGCGGCGCGCGGGCTGGGCACCGGCCTGATCGGCACCGTCGAGTCGCGCTGGCCAGGCGGCCGCGCCCCGGCCTCGCACACCACGCCCGAGTCGCACGACCTTCAGGAAATGTTGCGCAAGATGCTGGAGGCGGGTGCGCAGGTCGTGGCGATGGAGGTCTCGAGCCACGCGCTGAGCCAGGAGCGGGCCGCGGGCTGCGCGTTCGCCGGCGCGGCGTTCACCAACCTGACGCGCGATCATCTCGACTACCACGGCACCCTCGAGGACTACTTCCAGGCGAAGGCGAAGCTGTTCCGCGAGTTGTTGCCGCACGGCGCGCCGGCGGTGCTCAACTTCGACGATCCGCGCGTGGCCGCGCTCGCCCGCGAGGTGCCTTATCCGCTCGGGTTCACCGTCCGCGGCGCGGCCGGAGCGGCCCTCTCCGCGGAGCTGTTGCACAGCGATCTCTCCGGGGTCCGGTTCCGGCTCCGGAGCGCGGCGCCCCTGGAGACCGGTCTCGCCGACGTGCAGAGCCCGCTGATCGGCGCCCACAATGTGGAGAACCTGCTCGCGGCCATCGGGGTGCTGGGCGGCAGCGGCGTCCCGCTGCGCGAGGTGCTCCGCGTGGTTCCCGAGTGCGCGGGCGCGCCGGGCCGGCTGGAGCGGGTGCCGGACCGCGCCGGCCGCGTGGTGCTGGTGGACTACGCGCACACCGACGACGCGCTCGCCCGCGTCCTCGACGCCCTCCGCAACGCGGCCGCTCCGCGGATCGTCTGCGTGTTCGGCTGCGGCGGAGATCGCGATCGCGGCAAGCGTCCGCTGATGGGAGAGGCGGCCGGCAGGCGGGCCGACCTGGTCGTCGCCACCAGCGACAACCCTCGGACGGAGGATCCGCTGGCCATCCTGGCGGACATCGAGCCCGGCCTGGTCCGCAGCGGCAAGACCCGGCTCGATCCCCGGCACACGCGCATGGGATTGACCGGCTACTGCGTGGTCCCCGACCGCCGCGAGGCGATCGAGCTGGCGCTGCGCGCGGCCCGGCCGGGAGACGCGGTGCTGATCGCCGGGAAGGGTCACGAGGACTACCAGATCGTGGGCAAGGAGAAGCGGCCCTTCGACGACCGCACCGAGGCGCGGCACGCCCTGGAGGAGATCTCCCGGTGAGCGGAGCGCGCTTCACGCTGGAGCAGGCGGCCTGGGCGGCGGGGGCGCAGGTCGCCGCCACCGGCGGGCCATTCGAGGGCGTGTTCACCGACTCGCGCAAGCCGCTGCCGAAGGGGCTGTTCCTCGCGCTCCGGGGAGACCAGTTCGACGGGAGCGATTTCGTCGCGCAGGCGGTGCAAGGCGGGGCTTCGGGAGTCCTGGTTCCGGCGGACGCGCTCGAGAAGGTGCGCCCGCACGCGAAGGGGGTCGCGATCCTGACCGCGGCGGACTCCGGACGCGCCCTGGGCGCGCTCGCGTCCGGCTGGCGGCAACGGCTCGCAAACCTCGAGGTGGTGTGCATCACCGGCTCCACCGGAAAGACCAGCACCAAGGAGCTGATCGCGGAGGTGCTTGCCGCGGCGGGGCCCACGCTCAAGACTGAAGGCAACCTGAACAACGAGGTGGGCGTTCCGCTGACGCTCCTGCGCCTCTCCGAAGAGCACCGCTACGCGGCGATCGAGCTCGGCATGAACCACCTCGGCGAGATCGCCCGGCTGGCGCAGTGGGCGGATCCCGACGTGGCGATCGTGACCAACGTGGGCCCCGTGCATCTGGAGTTCGTCGGGTCGCTGGCCGGAGTCGCGCACGCCAAGGGCGAGCTGTTCCACGCCCTGCGCGATCGCGGAGTGGCGGTGGCGAATGCCGACGACGCTCTGGTGATGGGCCAGGCGAAGCTCTCCCGGCGCAAGCTCGTGACCTTCGGGGCCACGCAGGGCAGCGACGTCCGCCTGGTCTCTGCCCACCACGGCGGTCCTGGATTGCGCGTCGAGCTGGAGCTCGGCGGAAAGACGCGCCTGGTGGAGCTGAAGCTGATCGGCACGCACAACGGACACAACGCGGCCGGAGCGGCGGCGGTGGGGGTCGCGCTCGGGTTCGAGCCGGCGCGGATCCTGCGCGGGCTGGCCAACGCCACCACCCCGGGGCGGCGCATGCGCCCGGTGCACCTGCCGAACGGCGCGCTCTTGATCGACGACTGCTACAACGCCAATCCCAGCAGCACCAAGGCGGCGCTCCTCACGCTGACGCACCTGGTGCGCGGCAAGGGCCGGGCGATCGCGGTGCTGGGCGACATGCTGGAGCTGGGACCGACCGAGCTGGACCTGCACCGTGACGTCGGCCGGTTCGCGGCCGGAGCGGGGCTGTCGCTCCTGGTCTGCTTCGGCCGGCGCGCGCGGGCGTTGGGAGAGGGAGCGGAGGAGGCCGGGCTGCCGGCGAAGAACATCGAGTCCACGGAGGATCCGGCGGAGGCGGTCCGGCTGGTCCAGGCGCGGATGCGGCCCGAGGACGTGGTGCTGGTGAAGGGCTCGCGCGGGATGAAGATGGAGCGCATCAGCGACGCGCTGGCGGGAGCGTAGGGATGCTCTACAACCTCCTCTTCCAGTACGCCGACCGCTTCCCCCTCTTCAACGTGCTGCGGTACCCGACCTTCCGCATGCTGATGGCCGGCCTGGTCTCGTTGGTGATCGGGCTCTTCCTCGGCCCCACCTACATCGAGGCGCTCCGCAAGCTCCAGCACGGCCAGAGCAACGTGCGCGAGGACACGCCGGAAGGGCACCAGAAGAAGACCGGCACGCCTTCGATGGGCGGCGGGCTGATCCTCTGGGCGATGCTGGTGGGGACGCTCCTCTTCGCCGATCTGACCAACCGGATGGTCTGGGCGGCGCTGATCCTCACCCTGGGCTTCGGCGCCATCGGCTTCGCGGACGACTGGCTCAAGTTCAGCAAGCGCAACTCGAAGGGGCTGGCGGGGCGCAAGAAGCTGCTCTGGCAGACGGTGGTCTTCGTCGCCGTGATCCTGATCTTCTGCGTGGACTGGAGGACGCACGCGCTGCAGCTCGACACGCGCCTGGCCATCCCTTTCGTCAAGGTGAAGCTGTTCAACCCGGTGTTGCCCTGGTGGATCTACCTGCCGTTCGCGTTCATCGTGATCGTGGGGACCTCGAACGCGGTGAACCTCACCGACGGCCTGGACGGCCTGGCCATCGGTCCCACCATCGTCAGCGCGCTCACCTTCATGCTGCTCGCGTACCTCGCGGGCGCCACCATCCGCGGCCTGAACATCGCCGACTACCTGCTGATCCCGCACATCCCGGGGGCGGCGGAGCTGGCCGTGTTCTGCTCGGCCATGGCCGGAGCCGGCATCAGCTTCCTCTGGTTCAACACCTATCCCGCCAGCGTGTTCATGGGCGACGTGGGCTCCTTGGCCCTCGGCGGCGGCCTGGGCGTGCTCGCGGTCCTCACCAAGAACGAGGTGGACAGCGCGATCATCCACGGCGTCTTCTTCGCCGAGATCCTCTCGGTGATGGCGCAGGTGTTCTGGTTCAAGCGCACCGGCCGGCGCATCTTCCGGATGGCGCCCATCCACCATCACTTCGAGCTGAAGGGGTGGGCCGAGCCCAAGATCATCGTCCGCTTCTGGATCGTCTCCATCATCCTCGCGCTCACCGCGCTGGCCTCGCTCAAGCTGCGATGAACCTCGCCGGACGACATGCCCTGGTGGTGGGCCTGGGAAAGAGCGGCGCGGCGGCGGCGCGGCTGCTGCAGGCGCGGGGCGCGCAGGTGATCGCGGCGGACGACGACGACGTCCGCTTCGAGGGCGAGCTGCGGCGGGTGGTCCCCGCGTCGCTGCGCGGGATCGACCTGGTCGTGGTCAGCCCGGGTGTGCCGCTCTCGCTGCCGATCTTCGCCGAGGCGCGTTCGCGCGGGTTGGAGCTGATCGGCGAGGTCGAGCTGGCCTCGCGCTTCATCGCGGAGCCGCTGATCGGGATCACCGGCACCAACGGCAAGAGCACCACCACCGCGCTCTGCGGGCATCTGCTGGCTACCGCGGGGCTGCGGGTGTTCACCGGCGGCAACCTGGGCAACGCGCTCAGCAACCGGGTGCTCGGCGGCGAGCGGGTGGACGCGACCGTCTGCGAGCTGTCCAGCTATCAGCTCGAGTCGATCGTCTCCTTGCGCTGCGCGGCCGCGACCGTGCTCAACGTCACCCCCGACCACCTCGACCGGTATCCCTCGCTCGAGGCCTACGCGGCGGCCAAGGAGCGCATCTTCAGAAACCAGCAGCCGGGGGACACGGCGGCCATCAACGAGGCCGACGCGCGCGTGCGCGAGATGAAGACCGCGCCAGGCGTCCGCCGGGTCGGCTTCGACCCGCGGGGGCCGCTGCGCATCGAGAGCAAGGAGCTCTCGCTGCGCGTGCCCACGCTGCGGGGCGTGCACAACCGCGAGAACGCCTTCGCGGCTTGCTTGCTGGCGCGGCATCTCGGCGTCGCGCTCGAGGCCCTGCAGAAGGGACTCGATTCGTATCCCGGCCTGCCGCACCGGCTCGAGCCGGTCCGCGTGCTGGAGGGCGTGGAGTGGATCAACGACTCCAAGGCCACCAACGTGGACAGCGTGGAGAAGTCGCTCAGCGCCTTTCCCGCCAACGTCCACATCATCATGGGGGGGAGGGGCAAGGGCGCTCCCTACGCGCCGCTGCGCGAGCTGATGCGCGGGCGGGTGAAGACGATCCTGACGATCGGTGAAGACGCTCCCGCCATCGCTTCGGAGCTGTCAGGAGTGGCGGACATCGAGCCCTGCGGCGTTCTGGCGACCGCCGTGTTCCGGGCGCGCGAGCGCGCCCGGTGCGGTGACGTCGTCCTGCTCTCGCCGGCCTGCGCGTCGTACGACCAGTTCCGCAACTTCGAGGACCGGGGCGAGCAGTTCAAGGCGCTGGTGCGGGAGCTCGCATGAGCTTCTCCGCCGTCGCCGGAGCGCGCGTACAACGGCAGCGGTCGGAGCTGCGCCCGGGCCTGCGATACGACCCCGTCCTGCTGGGCGCGGTGCTGGCGCTGGTGACCTTCGGAGTGGTCATGGTGTACAGCGCGAGCGCCGTGTACGCCGGCGCGAGGCTGGGCGACGCCATGTGGTTCTTCAAGCGGCAGGCGATCGGCGCCTGCCTGGGCCTGGCCGTGCTGCTGGCCGTGATGAAGCTCGGCTACCGCCGGCTGGAGCCGCTGGCGGTCCCGCTCTTGCTCGTGTCCGTCGGGCTCCTCCTGCTCATGCATCTGCCGGGCCTCGGTCATTCCGCCGGCGGGGCGCGCCGCTGGATCCGGGTGGCGGGGCTGACGTTCCAGCCGAGCGAGCTCGCCAAGATCGCGCTGGTGCTGTGGCTGGCGCGCTCTCTGGCGAAGAAGCAGGAGCGCATCCGCATGTTCTCGGTGGGCTTCCTCCCTCACGTGATCATGCTCGCGTTGCTCGGCGCCTTGTTGATGCTCGAGCCGGACTTCGGCACCACCGTGGTGCTGGCGGTGGTCACGCTCGCGCTCCTGTTCGTGGCCGGCGCCCCCCTCGCCTATCTGCTCGCGGTGGCCGGGGCCGCCGCCCCCATCGCGGGCATCCTGATCTGGAAGTCACCCTACCGGATCCAGCGGGTGCTCACGTTCCTCGATCCCTGGAAGGACCCGCGCGGCCACGGATACCAGACGGTCGAGTCGTTGCTTGGCTTCGGCGCCGGGGGATCGTTCGGCGTGGGCCTCGGCGAGAGCCACCAGAAGCTGTTCTTCCTCCCGGCCGCGCACACCGACTTCATCCTCAGTATCGTCGGCGAGGAATTCGGGTTCGCGGGCGTCTCGGCGGTGCTGCTGCTCTTCGCGGTGATCGTCTGGCGCGGGATCAAGGCCGCGCATGCGTCGCCGGATGCCTTCGGCTGCTGGGTGGCGCTCGGCCTCACGCTCCTGCTCTCGGTGGAGGCGCTGGTCAACGCGGGGATGGCGCTGGCCCTCTTGCCCACCAAGGGGATGGCGCTGCCGTTCCTCTCCTACGGGATGTCGTCGGTGATCGCCTCCTGCTTCGCCGCCGGCGTGGTGCTCTCGGTCAGCGGCGGCGCCGGCGGCTTCTTGCGCAAGGGCGCGGGAGCGCAGCGATGAGGCTGCTCGTCGCCGGCGGCGGGACGGGCGGACATCTCTTCCCCGGCCTTGCGCTGGGGGAGGAAGTGAAGACCCGCCATCCCCGCAACGACGTGCTCTTCGTCGGCTCGGCGCGCGGTATCGAGGCGCGCGAGGTGCCCAAGGCGGGCTACCCGCTGCAGCTCATCGACGTGGGACCGCTCAAGCGGATCGGGTTCTCGGGGCTCTTGCGAGGGCTGTTCCGCGTTCCCCGCGCGCTCTGGCAGTCGGTGCGGATCCTGCGGCAGTTCGATCCGGACGTGGTGATCGGCGTGGGCGGCTACTCCAGCGGCCCGGTGCTGCTGGCGGCGTGGCTGATGCGCAAGCCGACCGCCATCCAGGAGCAGAACGCGCTGCCGGGGTTCACCAACCGAACTCTCGGGCGATTCGTGGACGCGATCTTCATCGCCTTTCCCCAGGCGGAGGCGGTGTTCCCGGCGCGGAAGACGCATCTGTTGGGGAATCCGATCCGCCGCGGCTTCCTGGACAACTACCTGCACACCAAGGCTCCCAGCGACCGCCTCAGCCTGTTCGTCACCGGCGGGTCCCAGGGGGCCCACGCGCTCAACCTGCGCGTGGCGGAGGCGCTCGAGCTGCTCGCGCCGGAGATCGGATCGCACCTCGAGGTGCTGCACCAGACCGGCGTCAAGGACCAGCCCGAGATCGCCGCCCGGTACGCGAAGCTCGAGCCGACCGGCCTGAAGGCGCAGGCGGTGGCGTTCATCGACGACATGCCGCGGGCGTACGCCGGGGCGGATCTGCTCGTTTGCCGCGCCGGCGCCACCACCATCGCCGAGCTGACCGTGTGCAAGAAGCCGGCGATCCTGGTGCCGTTCCCGTTCGCCGCAGACGACCACCAGACCGTGAACGCGCGCAGCCTGGTGGAGTCGGAGGCGGCCCTGCTGCTGCCGGAAAAAGACCTGACGGCACAGAAGCTTGCGGCCGAGATCCGGGCGCTGGAAAGCGACCGGAACCGTTTGGCCCGGATGGCGCGGGCGAGCGGGCTTCTGGGCCGGCCGGAGGCCGCGCGGGAGATCGCGGACGTCTGCGTCTCGCTCTGCCGTAAACGACTGGTCCGGGAAGGGAGGCACCTGCCGCCGGCTGCCCGCTAAGTAGAATCCACCCAAGCTCAGCTATTGATTATCGTAGATCGAATCGAGTACATTCGCAGTACGTGACCTGGAGAGGGGCACAGTGTTCCGCGACAAGAAGGTCAAGGTCCACTTCGTCGGGATCGGAGGAATCGGCATGAGCGGTATCGCCGAGCTCCTCCTGAACCTCGGCTACCGGGTCAGTGGATCCGACCTGAAAGAGAGCGAGATCACCAGGCGCCTCGCCGCGCTCGGCGGAGCGATCGCCATCGGCCACCGCGCCGGGAACGTCGCGCCCGACGTGGACGTGGTGGTGACCTCCAGCGCGGTGAAGAAGACCAACCCGGAAGTGGTCGCGGCGAAGGACCGTGGCATCCCGGTGATCCCGCGCGCCGAGATGCTGGCGGAGCTGATGCGCCTCAAGGAGGGCGTCGCCATCGCCGGCTCGCACGGGAAGACCACCACCACCTCGTTGATCGCCACGGTGGTGGCGCACGCCGGCCTGGACCCGACCGCGGTGGTGGGCGGCAAGCTCAACGCGTTCGGCTCCAATGCGAAGCTCGGCCGCGGACAGCTGATGGTGGTCGAGGCCGACGAGAGCGACGGCTCCTTCTTGCGCCTCTCGCCCGCCATCGCGGTGATCACCAACGTCGATCCCGAGCACCTCGACTACTACGGAACGGTGGAGGCGCTGCAGCAGGCCTTCGTCGACTTCGCCGATCGCGTGCCGTTCTACGGGCTCGCCGTCCTCTGCGTCGACCACCCGGTGGTGCAGCACCTGATCCCCCGGATCGGCAAGCGGCACACCACCTACGGGATCTCTCCGCAGGCGGAGTGGCGGGCGGACGGCATCAAGCTCGGGCCCTTCCAGTCGAAGTTCACCGTCTCGCACAAGGGCCAGGTCCAGGGCGAGGTCACGCTGCGGATGGTGGGCGCACACAACGTGCTCAACGCGCTGGCGTGCTGCGCGGTGGCGCAGGAGCTGGGGATTCCGTTCAACGTGACCGCCGAGGCGCTGGCGGGATTCGCCGGGGTGCAGCGGCGGTTCACCGTGCGCGGCGAGGTGAACGGCATCACCGTGGTGGACGACTACGGGCACCACCCGGCGGAGATCCGCGCCACCCTCGCCGGCGCGCGCGCCAGCTTCCCGCACCGCCGCATCGTCTGCGCGTTCCAGCCGCATCGGTATACGCGCACCCGCGACCTGTTCGGGGAGTTCGCCACCGCGTTCAACGACGCGGACTCGCTGCTGCTGACCGAGGTGTACGCCGCCGGCGAGGATCCGATCGCGGGGATCTCCGGCGCCCGGCTGCACGAGGCGATCAAGGCCTGCGGTCATCGCGACGCGGCGTTCGTCGAGCGCGGCGAGCTGGCGCGGACGCTGCGAGAGAAGGCGTATCCCGGCGACCTGGTGCTCACGCTCGGCGCCGGGGACATCACGCACGTCGGCGAAGAGCTTCTGGAGCTGCTCAAGTGAGCGCGATGCTCGCCGATCTCCGCCGCGCGGCGCGCGGCGAGGTGCTGGAGCAGGTGCCGCTCGCGCCGCGCACCAGCGTGCGCGTGGGCGGGCCTGCCCGAATGCTGCTCAAGCCGGCCGACCCGAAGGCGCTGGTGGACGTCCTGGGCCTGCTCGCGGGCGCCGCGGTGCCGTGGCTGGCGCTCGGCGGCGGCGCGAACACCATCGTCGGCGACCTTGGCGTGGACGGCGCGGTGATCCGCCTCGGGCAGGACTTCGCCTCCGAGGAGGTGGAGGAGGCGGGCGATCACGTCGTCCTCACGCTCGGCGCCGGGGCGCCGATCGCGCGGTTCCTCTCGCTGGCCAAAGAGCAGCGCGGGATCGGCGTCGCCTGGGCGGCGGGCATTCCCGGCACCGTGGGCGGGCTCGTGGCGATGAACGCGGGCACGCCGGCGGGATGCATGGCGGATCATCTCGCCGCGGTGGAGGTGGCGGAGCCGGGGGGGCTGCGCTGGATCGACGCGAACGCGCTGCGCCTGGCGTACCGGCATTGCGAGCTGCCGCACGGGTCGGTGCTGAGCCGCGCCCGCTGCCTCGTCCGGCGGGGCAGCGAGGCGGACCTGCTCGAGCAGCAGCGGGTGGCGAAGGCGGACGTCGATCGCCGCCGGGCGACGCAGCCGCTGACGCAGCCCAACTCCGGCTCCGTGTTCGTGAATCCTCCCGGAGACTTCGCGGGCCGGTTGATCGAGCAGGCCGGGCTGAAGGGCACGGCGCAGGGCGGAGCGCAGATCAGCGAGCGGCACGCCAACTTCATCGTCAATCTCGGCGGCGCCAGGGCGGCCGACGTCGTCGCGTTGATCGCGCTCGCGCGGCGCACCGTGCTGGCGGCCACCGGCATCGCGCTTACGCCGGAGGTGCGGCTGGTGGGCGACTTCGATCCCGCGCTGCCGGCGGAGCTGCAGCCGTATCAGGTTCGCCCGAGCCTGCCCGGATCGAGCTCGGGCTCGGGCTCGGGCTCGATGGCGCAGCAGCTCGGAGTGCCGGATCCCACCAAGTCCGTCCTACGGGTGCAAGCGTGACGTTCAAGGCGCTGCAGATGGCCCAGGTGCGCCGGGCGGAGCAGGAGCGCGGCCGCGCGGCCTGGAAGGCGGTGCTCGGCGCCGGGCTGCGCACGCTGGCGGCGGCAGCGGTCAGCGCGGCGCTCAGCCTGGGCGCATGGCAAGGGTGGCGCTGGGCGACGCAGTCGCAGGCATTCACCATCCGGGAGATCCGGTTCTCCGGGCTGGTGCACGCGCAGGAAGCCGATCTGCTCTCGCGCAGCGGCCTCAAGCGAGGCGCGAATCTGTTCGGAGCCGATCTGGGCCGCGCCGCGCGCGCGGTCCAGACGCATCCCTGGGTCGCCTCGGCGACGCTGGCGCGTCGGCTACCCGGCGAGGTGCTGGCCACCATCGTGGAGCACCGGCCGGCCGCGCTGGTGCAACTCGGCGGGCTCTACGTGCTCGACGAGGAGGGGCGGCTGTTCAAGCGGGCTGCTCCCGAGGACGGGCTCGACCTTCCGGTGGTGACCGGCATCTCGCGCGAGGCCTGGGCGGAGCAGAAGCCCGAGCTGCAGCTCCGCCTCTTCGGCGCCCTCCACCTGCTCGACACCTGGCGGGCTTCGGGCTTCCCGGTGGCCTCGGTGTCCGAGGTGCGCATCGACGAGGACGGAGGCTACACGCTCTTCGCCCACGACGGGACCGCGGTGCAGGAGGTGCGCCTCGGCTCGAGCGACATCTCGCTCAAGCTGCGGCGCCTGGCGCAGATCCGCGCGGCGCTGGCCCGGCGCGGAGAGCGGGCGGCGAAGATCGATCTGGACAACCCGGCGCGCCCCGATCAGGCCGCCGCCACCCTGGCGGACAAGAGGTAGCCGAGCATGGCGCAGAAAAAGGGTGAAATCGTCGTCGGGCTGGACATCGGCACCACCAAGATCTGCTGCATCGTCGGTGAGGTCACGGCCGAGGGGATCGACGTGATCGGGATCGGGACCCATCCCTCGCGCGGGCTGCGCAAAGGGGTGGTGATCAACATCGAGGCGACGGTCGCGTCGATCCGCAAGGCGGTGGAGGAGGCCGAGCTGATGGCCGGCGCGGAGATCAGCTCGGTGTACGCCGGGATCGCCGGCGGGCACATCCGCGGCTTCAACTCGCAGGGCGTGGTGGCGGTGAAGGACAAGGAAGTGAAGCAGGGCGACCTGGAGCGCGTGCTCGACGCCGCCCGCGCCATCAACATTCCGCAGGACCGCGAGATCCTCCACGTGCTTCCACAAGAATACATCATCGACGAGCAGGACGGGATCAAGGAGCCGCTGGGGATGAGCGGCGTGCGGCTGGAGGCCAAGGTCC
>Ga0137394_10000748_pt1 | contig 22601 bp, 27 predicted proteins | sample czobulk116metaG_FD_108278 | JGI IMG/M metagenome (GOLD analysis project Ga0137394, IMG submission 108278) | Vadose zone soil microbial communities from Angelo Coast Range Reserve, California, USA - czobulk1.16 metaG | ecosystem: Environmental > Terrestrial > Soil > Vadose zone | place: USA...
CCGAGTTCTGTGTGCAGGGCTTGACAGGATTCAGAGTCGTCATTCCAAACTGCGATGGACGTAGCTGCACCTGATGGTACACACTGTCAAGATATAGTTTTATGAGAGTAGTCAAGAGATAGACAGACATTAAATGTAGGAGCAAGTATTAGCGAGCCAGAAGACAGAGGCAATCATGCGAATATATGCTCCCATGTACACGCCACCCAAGAAACCCAAGACATGCATAAACTTGACGAGAGCGACTGCGAAGCAAGGTCGTATAAGTAGTAGATTGCTCTGAGGAAAGAGTGCGAGCGAACCATCTTCTGCAGCGACGACAGCGGTGTTACGCCAGTCGGCCGTGGTGAGCGGGGACAGAGCGAGTCGAAAACGCGCTGAGAAATAACACTAGTATGTAAAGCCGGGGAAGGAACAGAGGAGAGAGAGAGGCAACAGTCGCATAGTGTCGCGAAGGAAACCTTAACCGGTCGTGTTTAAGGGGAACTCATTGTCCAAAAATGAGAGGAAGGAATGCAAGCCAACACTGGTACAGCACTAGCATGTCTCCGCAGTCCGCACTGGCATCGTTCCATGATGCCAACAATCCGGCAGCCATATATATGACGCATGCGTCGGGTACTCTCGCAGCCTTGAATTCACAGACAGCATTCGGACACGTTCTTATTTGTGGGATACGATGAGCTTAGCAACGCTGCATCAGCCTGCAATCCCTACATGACAGTACCTCTTCGGTGGTTAAAGGATAAAAGCAGTCTCGGTGAAGAGGAAGAATAGATGTCTTCGTGTTCGCGCTTTGTTCACCGGAATTTTTTCTTTTGGAGAGCGAATTTCCAAAAGAAGTTAACAACACCCAAAGCTTTGATTCCGTTATTTGAGACAGCCCGAAAGCACGTCGTGAACGGAGGTCAATCCATAAGAATACACTGCCATTATCCCCTTGAAGTCGACGTGAGAGTGGGATAGGATAAGCCGCGACGTTGTCGACCTTCAGTTGTTCGATCTATTAATTACCATAAGCTAACCAGCGTTCTGTTAAGACTTCTGGCCGTCAAAACAGACCTGATCACGCGTGATGGTAGGTATATTTGTGTGAAGAAGTTGCATGATTGCCGCCTGAAGCTCTCCCACTCTACCCAAGGCAACGCAACAAATCGGCCGAAAACGACTGGTGTGACATATCACGAGTTGCATCATCTGCCTGCCGAAAGGTCAGGACTGGATCAGATGTGGGTCACAAACAGAACAAAGTGAGAAAAACCCGCCGGTCAGGCCGGTCAGGCCCCGCTGCTTCGATATTTTTACCTTTCACATTAGTAATAATGAGATTTACGTTGTCCCTAGTAAGGATCTCGACGAGTCGCCCGATGTCGCCGGCATACAGTAATACTGGCTGGAACCGAGTGTCAGTGTCGCCCAGGCAGGTAGCGAGAAAGTGGATTCAAGTGGTGCCCGGCCCGGGGCCAGTACTCACAGGCGATCATCCGGGCCGAACTCGGCCGAACATGGTGGAGAAAATATGCTGAAATATTTAATGTGAAAAATATATTAAATTTAGTATTTCAGCTCTGTGGCGTGTGAAATTCAATTGGTTGTGATTTTATAGCAATGCCTTTGTCCTTACATATGGAACCTTGCTGTGTGGATTTGTTCCAATAGCTTGCGCTGACGGCTGCAGCCGCCGTTCTCTCCTTCGATTCGTCAATACTGCGTCTCTACTACGTCCAGACTTCCGTAATGCCTCCCTGCTAGGATCGGGTTACTTGGGTTTTCTCACGGCGTTGCTGTGCCGTAGCTCCCTCTTCATCTAATATGTTCGACACTGGCCTCGTAACCCTTGTCAACTCTAGAACATAATTTAAGTCACCCAGGCCCGTGCCCGTGCGGCGGCACCTGTGAAATTCCGCCGAGTCCACGCACTTTTTTGTTTCCTTGCAAATTCGCGCACAAAGGAGATACAACATTAACTTGGGCAACCGACGGTCCTCCCAATATCGTGATATTGTATTGCACCAACAAAAGATCGGGGGTCTGGTTCAAACGACGGGCGATGAGTGTACAATGACAGACATTCTTGCAGCAGTGCAAGGGTCAATAAGGACAAAAGCAGCACGAAAGAAGGAAGGGCAGGCTAAGAAGGGGAATGGTAATGGGATGTCATGACGGTTTGTGTTTATATGTACCGTGACCAAGTGAGATAGAGAAAAGAAAAGCAAGAGACAAAGAAGAGTCGAATGGAAAGTGCACATACGAACTCCAAAAAAAATGGCCGTAAGAGCGCAAAAATGAAGTAGAGGGCCAAAAGACGAAATGAAGATAAGAATTTAAGAAAATCAGACGCATGCAAAGTGAGGCGTGAGAGATGGAGACGATGCGGGCTGTCCCGTCGTGGAGACTAGCGATATTTAAATAGTAAAGCATCAAACTGGCCAATGAACAGATAGTGAAACATATAGACATGATGGAGCTCGGGTTGTGATCGGGGAGTTTGCATGAGCGGATACCAGTGGGTAGGCGGATCGTGCGAAAAAGAAACGCGGACATGAGTCTATGCGTACGAAGAGAGCAGGCGTAATGGGGTGTGATCGCCGTGCGGAGATCTATGCCGAGACGGACACCTCCTTCGAGGTGTCAGGCGCACCGTTGGCGACGGCGGCAAAGGAGACAGAGAGTTTATGGGGGAGTGTTGCGGAAACGGGAGCCGGAGCCGATGTGGTAGTGTCCTGAGAGGCGGTCTTGACCTACGGTTCGATATAACAATTTGTTATTGGCGCCTGCGTAATGCCCCAACTGATGGGAGCACGTACCTGACTAACTATGGGTCGGAACTGTTCCTGTCCTTCAGTCGCCGAAGCCGAAGCATCCGACTTCGGTGGATCCTTGCGAAGGGCAGGTGTTTGTAGCACTTGCGCAGCCGTCGGTCCCGTGTGGGTGACTTGCCCGTTGACTTGAGGGGGAGTGGACGAGCCACCGAGGACGGGGAATTCATCTGCGTTGGGTACGCGCTGTTTCGGTGGGGCGGGTGTTGACTTGGAGGGGCGCGCGTGTACACCGTTCGCACCGCGGGGGCCACGCTCGGAAGGCGTTGTACTTCCACTGCTCCCTTGGCGTTGCGCGTGATTGCCGTTCTACAGGCACATCAAGGCGAGGATGAAAAATGTGTCACGTGAAAATGCAGTGAAAAAAAATATGCCGTGAATTGACTCCTCACCTCGGTGATTGACAGATTGGCCAATTTTTCCTCGAGGTTCGCTTGTGCATTGCCGTTTACTGCATTTTGGGGAGGAGAGCGGAAACGGCCCCCACGCCCCACTACGTGACCATCGGCCAAGACGTGGGGGAAGCGACAATCATCCCTACAACACGTTTCAGCGCCCCCGTAAAACATAGTGTACCGAATCCAAATACGTACCCGTTTCTACAGCGGCCAGATGGGAAAAACAAGCACGGTGGCTTGCGACCACCGCCAAATGACGGACGGCGAAAACCTGGGCCCCCACTTACGCGACGATCACCACGTGGACCGAAGCCCTCTTGCGAAGACGATTTTTGTGCACCATTTTGTTCAAGTGGCGCGGGGTACCGCTGGTGCGCACTAGGTGGAGGCGCAGGTTGCGGGTAAGGCGCAGTAGGGGACTGCGGCCCTTGAGTGGAGGCGTGCGCTGGGGGCGGATGCGGGACAGATAGAGGGACATGATGTTGGCTAGGGTGAGGGTATGAAGGAGAGACAGGGGACATGGGCCCGTAAGGTCCTGGCGCCGGCACGGGTACTCCTGAAGAGTTGAAAGGGATCTGCAAGGGAGGCACGATGTCCGAAGTGTTACGCCGGTGCGCAAACTGCGGTGGTGGCGGAGGGACGGGCTGCGCAGCTGACTGTGGTGAGACAGGAGAAATATGGGGTGGAGGGGGTACACCATTTGGTGCTTGAAATTGGGGCGGCGGTGCAGGCATATAGAAGTTGGGAGGATAAGGCTGTTGCTCATAGATAGAGGGATATTGCGCAGGCGGGGGCATGGGACCCGGATAATACGTACCCTGAGGATGGGCGAAGATGCAAGAGGCTCCGTAGCGACAGGCGGGGAAGTACCTGCAGGGGATGAGCCGAGCGATCTCCGGCGGAGGAAGGTTGGAAACATTGTTGCCCGCTGAGGTCGGGGATTGACCGTCTCCCGACGGAGGGCTTGACGCAGGTGGAGCAGGGTGTGGGGGATAGTAAGGCACAGCGCCCTCAGGAAGGGGGGGGACTGGTATGCCAGGATAGTACGCATACGGGCCGGGATGTGGCATGTAATAAGTTTTAGGAGGAACCACATTGGGATCGTGGATAAATCTCGGGTCCTGGGGAGGGGCGTCAGTATTGACCTTGGAAATTGCTGCTGCGCGGAGTAATTCCACGATAACAGCGTCTGAGGTGTACTGTTCCGGGAGGCCATGGGTCGACACATGAGCAGGACTAGCACCTAGTAGATTGCAACGCGCTTGTGAGAGTCAGGTGCCGGAATTAAGTAGATGTGGCGCACCATAGCCCAACAGCGCCTTGACCACGTCACGATGGCAATTTTTGACCGCAGCGATGAGAGGTGTCACACCGCCCTGGTCTTGAAAAGGGACGAGAAGAGAAAGAGGGGACGCGCGTAAGAGAGGATGGAGGATATGATGAGAGGGATGTGGGACAAAAAAAATATAAAAAAGGGGCAGACCTTTTTCCTCGATGTCTAGGGGGGAGGCCTGGGTGAGGAGTTGGTTGACCCTGTTGAGGTCACCTTCGGAGCATGCTTGGAGGAGGTCAGAAACCATATTTTGAACGAGAGGGAGTGAAGGGCGAAGAGGGTGGAGGAGAGTGGGTGAGTGGAAGGATGAGAGAGTGTGGTGGTAGTAGACTGACCTGTAGGAGGCTCAGGTCAGCTTAGCCGGGACGCGTTGGACCAATCCGGCCGAGCGCTCCCAAAAATTTACCAGAGCTGGGAAAGGAAATCGAGATTAATCAGATCATCCCCCCATCAGTCAAGCGCCCTACCAAACACGGCCCCGTCCCTTTCTTCCCTTCGGATCCTCGCGCCTGCTCCCGGCAGCATATTCCATATCATACTCGTGCATATATACAGGCAACATACGTACGTATAGTGACCCCTTTTACTCCCTCAATCCTCGTCAATCCCCAGCTTCTTCATCAGTTCGCGTGCGGGGCCTCCCGATTTCCCAGGCAGGTCCAGCTCTTTCACCATCGGTCGCTCCAACAGCCCTTGTGCTTGCTCGCGCACATTTCGACCTGAGTCACCGCGGCGTCTCAGCTGACAGGCACCTATCACAAAATCGCAGCTGTACTCACCTTTGTATAGCACTTCATAGACCTGACATACATCCCATTAAGTCAATCCACCACACACCGGAACGTAGTACGAAACACCGAGCAGGGAATCAACGTACCGCATCAGCAAGAGGGGCTGGGACATCAAGGTCATCAACAATAGCCTTCAAACCCTTTGCGGTTGTCACACCCTCCGCGACACTACCGAGGGTTCGGAGAACCTCTTCCAAGCTTTCCCCGCGTCCAAGCCTGAAACCGACCGTATAGTTGCGACTTGTCGATGAACTACACGTCAGGAATAGGTCCCCGACCCCTGCCAGCGACAGAAACGTGAGTGGATTAGCCCCATATGCCACACCAATCCGTGTCATTTCGGACAATCCGCGGGTTATTAGACCTTGGATTATTAATGTCCCTTGAGGTAAGCAACGCCATTTGGATAGCAAAGGAATCACGGATTACTAACTTGCCCTCGTGTTATTCTCGTACCCTAATCCTTCCGCCATACCAGACGCAATCGCATAGACGTTCTTAAGGGCACCTGCCAGCTCAAGCCCAATAGGGTCATTGCCTCTGTAGCTGTGCAAGCGCTTTGTCAGAGCTCGTTCTCCTGTGTGCAATGAGGATCAAAATCAGACAAACCAGCGGAACCACGGTTGATGAAAGACAAGCGAAGCCTTCTCGGCGTGATCTTCTGATAGCGAAGCTATGGAGACCATGGTCGGTTGGCGCCTTATGACTACAAGACAACTTGTCAGCGTACTCTCAACAGCCAAACTCTGCGCCCTACTTTCTGTTGCGAACGATGGTCCGGACTGAGAAGGAACAGTGATTCAGATATAAAGTTTTGGCAACCAGGTCTATGTCCAGCTCACAAGGAAGGTCGACACCCTGGCAATGTCTTTACCACAAGTATCCGCAATGATCTCGAGCGTCAGAGCATTGGTACCGGTCTCAATACCCTTGTTTACAAATATGAGCAAGGGAAGCTTCACGTCATCAAGACTTGGACGCAATTTTGTGAGCAGTGACCTAGGTAAAGTTTTACATAGGATTCGCGCCTGGCAGATGGATGTGAGGAAAAGAGTACCTGAGTCCTTGCGTGGGAATGGCGAATAGCAGGACATCCATCCGCTTGATGAAGTCTGCGTCCGGAAGGTCAGGTCCCACCGCACGAATCGTTTGCGGGAAGCAGTGGTCCTTGAGATAATGTGGGTTTTTGTGGTGCTTATTGAAATAGTCGACGACGCTCCCCTCACGCGACCACATAAAAACTTCGTGATCAGAGTTTCCGAGGTGGTCAGCGAGACAACTTCCAAAGTTTCCAGCGCCGAGTACGAGGACTTTGCACTTTGGGGATGGTGAACTGGATGGCATCCTGGAAGCGGGGCTGTGGGCGTTGAGATATCTGACGGGAGTGTAGACGAGATTCGAGGACAGAAGAGGGTGTCGTGTGAGCGGTGCAGATTGATGGGGTAAAGTATGGGAAAATTGGGGCAACTTATGTGGGGTCCGGATACATAGGAACCTCGCAAGCTGCATATGGCAAATGGCCTAGTCTAGATTGACAAAAGTTTGGATATCATCTACCAACACCAACGACGACGTTGCCCCCTGTGGTCTCGTGCCCCGCTGTGACACCCATGCTACCAGATTAGGGCTGAACGTGACAAGCTGTGTTGATGTGGCCCAATGCGTGTCACACGTCCGGGACAAAGGCATCCACACTCGTTTCTCTTCCTCATATACCGTTTACTTTCTCCTTAATCTTATCTATTTCGGCATGCCGTTACAAGACCGTACAAACGAATTCCTTGCTTGCGTCGAGTCCATCCGCACTCGTTCTTCCTTGCCGGCAAAACACCCTGGCAAACAGCGCTTTGATAAACAAGCGCGCGCCGACAGTAAAACCGAGTTCACTCGCATGGCCAGCGCGATCGGCAAAGACATCAGCGGCACAACCGTTAAGCTTGGAAAGTTGGCGCAATGTGGGCACCCTCATCCACTCCTCCACCTTCGCTTCACTCAAACCCATGATTTATAGTGGCCAAACGCAAGACTCTATTTGATGACCGGCCAGTCGAGATCAGCGTACGTGTCATCCGCTTTGTTGTTGTTGCCTTTCTCAGGTCTTTCAAAACGGCCATTAGGAACTTACTTTCGTCATCAAACAAGACATTGCGAGCATCAATAGGCAGATTGCTACGCTCCAAGCAGATGTCAAGCAACGTAAAGCGCAGAGCGGTTCCAAGTCCGCCGAGGAGAAGCAGATAGAGGAGCACAATCACAATGTGGTCATGCTTCTGCAAAATAAGCTTGCAGATACGAGCATGACGTTCAAAGATGTGCTCGAGGTTCGGACCCAGGTGCGTTGTACTGCCCAATGAGCGACCTTTCATGAAGGTCTGACGTCTACCGGCACTAGAACATGAAAGAATCAAAAGACCGAACAGAACAGTTCACGTCCTCCGCAGCCGCAGCAGCGAGCCAAGCACCAACCAGTCAGTCCAGCTCTCCTAGTGTGGTCCTCGCTCCGAACTGATCCCACTCACCATTTCCAGACTCGTTTTTGTTCTCAAGCACACAGCGCCAGGATCCCATGGGTGATGGCTCTTCCACCCGGTCTGATGCAAAAGGCAAGGGTCGGGCAACGCCAAACGGTGGCATGCTCGCCCTTGACCTCGAACACGCTGAGGGCGGCATGGGTGTGCCAAATCATGGCAACTCCGCATTTCAGCAGATGGAACTCGTGGAGCAGCAGGTACGCTCACCGCCTCGTTCGTAGCAGAATCCCCGAGACGGGTCATTCTGACCTGCCTGCAATGGCACCATGCAGGACAGTTACATACAATCGCGCTCAACGGCCATCGAGTCGATTGAGACCACGATTGCGGAACTTGGCCAGATCTTCAATCAGCTCGCACACATGGTTGCAGAACAGCGCGAGACGGTTCAGAGGATCGACGCTGACACGCTCGACATCGCCTCCAACGTCGGCGGCGCGCAACGTGAGCTGCTCAAGTACTATGCGAGCATTTCGAGCAACCGGTGGCTCATGCTCAAGGTCTTCGGCGTTCTCATCGTTTTCGTGCGTTCTTTCTCTTTTAAAGTTGTTTGGAAGATCCCTTGCTGACTACTGCGCTCCCAGTTTTTACTCTTTATCTTAGTATCATGACGGGCTTAATCCAGCCGTGGGCTGCGCCTTGCTGTGGTTGTACATATTATGCACATAGACGTTATGCGCCATTATGCGCTATGGACTATCACTAAATCCGCATGCACATACCCAGAGGAATTTGCTATCCGATTGGAAGCGCGTTAACACCTGTGCCAAAGCTCTTCTTTGTCCGTGTGCCACGCTTCTTTCCTGCCTTCTTTCCCTCACGACGCACATCGCCTCGGTCCCCATCACCGACGGTCCAAGTACGCTTTGTGTGCGGCACATCGCCCTCCCCTGATGTCGTCGAGAAACGCTGCGGCTGCGACGTTTCCTGCCGTACACCATCCATCCCCTGCGGTGTCACCGCCTTGAGGGTCCGCCGCGTCTGTGAAACAACCATGTACTTTAGCGGCTGTAACAGGCAAGGAAGAAAAGAAAAGAGGATATGAAAGGGGCGTACACGCTGCGCCGCGAGGAGCTTGTTCCGGGTCTTGACCTTCGCCAGTCGATCATCTCCCTTCCCGCCGCCGCCCGCGGTGAGCTCGACGTTGATCCGTCGGTTATCGAGTTCAGACTGGTGCATGCGGAGGGCAGCCTGCAGCGCTGACCGCGCCGAGAACTCGAGGAACGCGCAGCCTCTGGACTTGGTCGCCGCCGCACCAGGACGGGTGAGCTTGGGAGTGAGTAGGCGCACAATCGGAGGCGGGTCTGTCGTGAGCGGGCCGAATATGTGCCCGTTTGTGAGGGGTGTGTTGTGGATCGTGAGTGAGTCAGTGGCACAGTACCCGTAAGACGGGGTGAGAACGCACCGCACTGGGAGAAATGGTCTTGGATTGCCTCGCGCGTCGTGGTGTACTTGAGGTTCCCTTCGACGAACGCGTTACCGCGAAGCTCTCCGTGGGCTCAGGGAAGGAGGGGGATGGCAGGGACATACCGATGAATAGAATATACCGCCGTTGCTTACTCCCCTTGTCTTTCGTTTCGGATTCGGACTCGTGCTCGCCACTCTCGCCATCCTTGAGCACGTTCATCCTCGTCGCCCCGATCTCGATCTCGTCTTCGTCGTCTTCGCGCGCCAGGGGAGCAGGAATCTCGTCAGAACCGCGAGAATGCCTGGCCTTTTTCGATGCTGGCGGTGCCTCCCCGTCGTCCGCCCTGCTCCTCTTCTTCTTGTCCTTGTCCTTGTCTTTTTTCTTCTTCTTCTGCGCTGCAGCAGAGTCCATCTCAGCCATAGCTTGATCCTGATCCTCCATGGCAGGTACCGCATTAGCATCCTCATCATCTTCCCCTTCATCTTCGTCGTGATGGTGGTCGTGGTGGCCTTCGCCGTTATCTCCGGTCGAAGGCGAATGTCGTCGTCCGAGTCGCGGGGGTCCGGGTGCAGGGTTTTGCTTGCCCGTGCCCTTTGACTTTATGCCACGTTCCCGGAAGGCAGTCGCCTTTCTCTGCTTCTTAGTTAGGCGTACGGGTGGGTGCGAGGGCATAGCCTGGCGATGGCAATGGCACGGGTACGATACAAGTAGGGATAGGGTGAGAAATGAAATAGCCTCCCCCGAAAAGGGAAATTGCTCGTTGCTTTGCACGTTTCTGCAGCTTGGCTCGGCTCGCGATGCCTGGGCAGCAACCTCACCTAGGCCTCACCGCCATCGCCTTCATCTCACCACAGAACCACCCGATCCTCGTCCGCGCTCTCTCCGGCTCGCCCGAAGACATCCTCAAATACCACTACGTCGCGCACACCTCCCTCGACGTCATCGACGAGCGAAGTAAGTAAGCGGCACCCCACCCGTACCGTTACCGTACCTTCGACCTGAGAGAAAAATGAAAAATGTGTCCCCCCCGCAGTCGCGGCGGCGCCCAAAGCGCCCGCCGAGAGCAGCTACCTCGGATTCCTCTACGCGCTCGAGGATGTAGCAGTGTACGGTTACGTGACGCCGCTCAAACTCAAGATCGTCGTCGCCCTCGCGCTGACCGACGCCGTCGTACGCGACGTCGATATTATCTCCGTGCGTCTCGTCCTTTCACACCCACCCCTTTACGATTCTGACCCGACGCAACAACTAGATGTTCAAGGCGCTGCACTGGGCGTATTACAGCACAGCGGCCAACCCGTTCCTCAAACTCCATACACCGCTCGATGCCCCTCCGAACGAGCACCTTCTACAAGTAGGCAGCCCGCAGTGGATGTCTTTCCGCCGACGCGTCGACGAGGTTGCGCGCGCGGCGGGTGCGTTACCGGTCGATTCCGGCTCATAATGAAGAGACGAATGTGGTTGTCCTTTACATTTTGTTTTTCCTACCCGGCCTTGTGTGGTTGGTACCTCTGAAGACTGAATGAGCATCCAGCCCAGCTTCTCTTTCTCTCCTTATTATAAGCTTTGGTTCGGCGAACCGTCGCAGTTTCGTGGATTCAAAACTGCGGCGGGGCTCGCGCGGCTTCGAAAAGCTGGGCGAACCTAGAATGAGCGGCTCGCCTTTCAGTTGACTCAGCTATCACAAGACCACAATAGTTGAGACAGATACGAGGCATACATCCCACTACTTCATGGAGGATCAGATATACACATGCATAGAATTGCTAAATATCGAAAAGGACGTGAGTAGACTACGTTGTCTGTATGAAACGGTGAGTAGAGTACAATGATGTGCAAGATGCAATGCACGGGAATGATACTGTGCGACGACCAAAGATTATAAAACGTGTCACCAAGGGGCGTGCAAATCAGATATAGTCATGCGAGGGAGAGTCCGTTCACAGCCTCTCCAGTCCCGTCAACTTCCCGATCTTCACCTTCTAACCGCCTGCTCATGCGCTTCGGTCGCGTGATTGGACTCGCAAGGCCCATCGATGCACGCATCGTGGGACTCGCAAAAGGCAACGTTCCGCTGTGTGAGATCGGCGATGACGCGACAGATCCCGCAGCAGAAGATGTGATAGGCACTGGGATAGGTCCGCGTGACGAAGAGCCCGAGCGCGGGATATATATAGGGGAAAGAGACGTGTGGTTCTCACGCAGGAATGTGACCGAGGGGGAGACGGCGCGGCGTTTAGATGAAGTCGGATAAGGATCGAAGCGGTCATCGTCTGTACCAGAACGTAAGGGCAGGTCAGTAAAAGGGGTGATAACGGGATGGGGGTGAATGAAACGGGTACTTGCATTTTCGTTTACTCGTGCGCACTGCCGAAGATGACGTCGGCGGAGGTGTATATCTCCATTGGTGGAGCGAGGCAGCGGCTGGCGAGCCAAATAAAGATGGGGACTGGAACAGTCATGGTGTCAGCGTGTACGTTCAAAAATACGACAGAGAGCAAACCCTGACCGCGTCGACGTCCATTGCCGCGCCGGGACTGTCGGCAGATATCATGTCATCACCACACAGACTCCCGCTCACGCTGGCCGCGGGTGTACGTGTCCTGATGGTGATCGGCTCTTGTGTTGGCTGTGGAAATGCAAACGGGATACCGTCTGCCTCTTCATAGTCGCTGTCGTCACTGGGTGTCTGGCACCGTTCTGTGCCTCGCCCTTCCGAAACTTCTTCGGGGTAGCGGCCTCTATCGGACGGCACGCGTGTGGTGCGGGGTTGCATCGGTAGCTCGGAGAACGAGGCAACAAGTCGTTGAAACTGCGCCTCGGACTTGACCTCGTTCTCATCCGGGCGTGAAGATTCTTGGACTAGGTTCAAAATGCGTGGCAGCTTGAGCTGAAGTATATGACGCATGCCAGTCAGCGTTTGCGCCCAGTTTGGGTGGGGAAGGGACGAAATGGGGCGAATATGGATCACGTGACGTACTGGATGGGACAAGCGACGGAGCTGTGGGAGATACGAGGATTCGGCGATGACGTCCATGCTGGACGACGATGGATTACGCGGGGGTGGCGTCTGAGGTCTGCTGGTTTTCATTGCGGTGTCGCTATCGGCGCCCGCGTCCTTATCTGCCTCGCTGCCGTTGAGTGGTGGTGTTGCGTTTTCCGAGCTCTCAGATGTCGAGCCCGAGTCGGCCCATATACGCTCCCGATCAACGTCCGAAGCGGAGGAGGGACGCAAGGGGGCAGTAAATGACGTGGCCAACGGGCTCGACAGACGTGAATCGGAGAGGTATTTGGGAACGAGCAAACTGGGGCGTCGAAACCGAAAGAGGAGGGGATTCAAGCCGAAGTCGTCACTCGGTGATTGGAGGGGAGACGAAGAAGCTCGGAGGGCAAAGTCCGTGGACGAAGTGGGAAGAGAAGGTCTTGGGCGGTGGGGGCTCTTGGACATTGTGAAATCGGGGGTTCACGTAGTGAAAGGTACACGAGACGGATAAGTGCCAGTCGCCGTATTTCGCACCGACCGGACCGTCGTTTCGCGGTGCGGTTCCAAACTCCGCCGCTGATCGCCATTGATGTATATCTCTCCCTATCTCTCTCCTTTCCTATGAACCCCTAACATCAACTCGCATCTATACTCGTCTCCAAACATTCAAGGATCCCTTTGTTCGAGGCAATCGGCTTGCGTCCGTCAGAGGCAGGCAGTGCACTGACATCGCCGCGCGCTTACTTACTTGCAATTTCCGCAGCGGAAGCAACCGGGCCCCTTTCTAAGGGCACACTTCTCCACGCCATCTCTTTTCTTTGTACCGCCACCTGCCTTGACCCGCCAACCCCCTAACTGTCGAGTTTGTTTTTGACTGCTCTATTTTGCAGAACCCTGGTCGATCTCTAACCCAGCGGTTCGCATCACCCCAGTGGTAATGCACTCGACAGGTATTTAACGGACATATTGAGACTCCCAGGACAAGCCTTATTGTAGATGCCTTGGATGGATGCATAAACAAAACCGACATCGCCCCCCTAGACGAGGTCTCACCAGATATTTTCGAATCTGTGCGTATGTGTCACTAGCCAAATTGAGATTGATATCAAGGTTACGCTTGATCCCCTGACTCCATTTTCCTTCACAGCGCAGGACACCAACGATCATATGAGGTCTGCCTTTAACACCGATCCGGAGATGCGAAATTGGAAGGAACGTCACATTTATTGGTGAAGCAGGGAGACATCAAGTACTCCTTCACCGAGAAGTGTGAAAATTGTAGTCTTCACGACCCTCACCCATGACTGTAATGCAGGGCCCGGAGGTAGACCACCTGACAATACGCCCAACGAAACGCCGTCTCGGTGGGTGTATTGTCAAGTGGTCTACCTCCGTGGCTGGCTCCAAGGATTGCCCTGGTGGCATTACCGGAGACACTCGATGGGGCATGTAGCGCACGTTGTGAGAGCTCAAACAAGGCAAACTCCCACTGCCCTGCCTCAGTTCGTCGCCGTCGCTTCCAGTGTACTCCGTGTGGAGGAGCTTCCAGAGTTTCTCACCTCTGGTTTCAAGTCAGGGCCAATTCCGCGAGGGTTGGCACCTGGAAGACTTGAAATAGGTCCTTGAAGGGTCGCTTGGCTTGTGCGCATGCGAAGCGTCCCTTCTTGCCTGCTCGGTCTCGAGGCTCTGAAATGGCGGTGGATCCCCACCAGTCCCCGCACAATTTTTGCACTTTTTAGAGGAGGAGTTCTTGACATCTTCCTGTCTCGCCAAAGCAAGTGACATTATCCTTTCCATGTCGCGGACGGGGACGAGCATGGGTGGACTCAATTTGCATTCAGACGTCGAGTTGAGGACATGGGACTTCGCACGAACAGTTTACGAGCACGGCGTGGGTGCTACAGCATGAACGGACTCGGTTTCACGGGGCTTCGTCCCGGAGATATGTAGAGTGTTGTATTGATCTACTACGCGACAATCCAGGGTGTGTTTGGGAGCTCCATTTGATCAGACATCATCCGGGTGATCCGTGGATATTGCCTACGTCTTCCCCATGGATCTATCAGCAGGTGGATGTGGTCATGTAATGCAACCAGTTTACGATGCGCCCCGTAACAATCATAGTATTTGAGACACTGACTGCCATGTACAGGCTGCTGTTCCATAAATTGGGCTGATTTCCCCGATGGCGTCTCTTCAAATAGGTGAGACATACGGCCACCTCTTGATAAGCAAAGCGCGCGGGCTGTCTACTAAGTGATCGGATCCCCGCACACCTGATGTCTCTCTCAATCCGTGGGTGTTCGCCATAAGCCATCTCCGTCATATTTTGGTGTGACCTTTATGGTCAGGCCTGTGAGCATTAGCGCCAAGTCACGATTCCCGATTGGTCCCTCCTCGAAGGGTTGGTTGCTTAGGCCCGGGGTCGGTCCCAGATTCAGGTGTTCGGAGGGTAACAAGGCCAACGTTACCACAGCATCGGACTGTTGTTTACTCCCTGCCTGTAGCTCATAATGAGCCTCAGCTCCATATCATTAATCGGCACAGTAAGATTCGTCCTATCTATTTGACGGACACGCAAATCAACTTTCGATGCTACAGTACCTTCAGTTTGATCCTGCGGAGGAAGGCGGTCAACAAACTATTTCATCTCTGAGTTTGCAGAAAAATGGATCTTCGAAGGCCGCCTGAACTTTGATGATACACGCAGGGATCACATCCCTCGGATTCTAGGCTTGTCACAAATGGTTGACACCGTTTTGCCGATTATGTGGTCGGCGTTGGTACTGCGGATTTAATGACATTGCCATCAGGCAGTTGCTCCGGGTACCCAGGGTCAAATGCGGCGTCGTAACCATCCTTGGCATCATCTTGGCGTCGCGGAACATGCATTGCATGAAGCACATGGACGAAAACTTTGGGATATAGGGATACTATGATAATGTGTTGAGGCAGATACAAGCTCGTGCGCTCTCGGAGCCAAGTGCTCGAATAGCCTTTGCTCTCGTAAATGCTAGATTCCAGCTTTCTTCACAATTTGGACAGATAGTTGTCTCCATGACGCCTCGAGCAATCGTTTCGGCTAAACACCGGCTTTAATAAGGTCGTACGCGACCTTTCCGGAAACAAGGAACAGAACTGAGAACAGATACGTCAGGAACGCTACGTCAATAAGACCGGGAATTCGCGCTCACCAGTCGACAAGAGGAAGCCAAATCTGACCGAAGTAGCGCGCTGGATTGGCAGTAGGATTCAGTTATGATGACCAGTTGACATTGAGAGAACGAAACATACCTTGCGTGGATCTCCAGAACCATAGCGTATTGTGTAGATGATGCGCGAGAGGGACCAAAGTCCGCATGCCGCCGCGGCAGGAATTGGATAGTGAAGACCAGCAATGACAGTTCTGTTTGTTGCCAAGCCAGTTAGTATAAGCAACCATGTGAACATAGCAGAGCCTACGTCAAGACAACTACAGGGACCTGTTCAAGTGTGTTTTGATGTGCGCCTGTGAAATCCACATATTAGAGAGGAGAACGCGTATAAAATGAGGTCTTACGTTGCGCGCAATTGAAAACTAGTGCCTCCTTTGAACATTCCTGCTCCGCTTTATCAGCGTACGCTGTGTCATGTCGTGAATCAGGAGGTCGACATATATGCATTATCCGGCGTTGCACAACTCACCTCGCGGGTACGCAATGGCGGCCGTCCTCCTCGCGCCGCCCACAACAATGCCCTGCCACTGCAGGAGGCCTGCCACGGAGAGGAGAGACGCGGCAACCCAGGAGAAACTAGGCGGATGTGAGCCTCACGTCGCACATCGGTAGTGTATAGAGAAGGCCTCACCCTACGGGAACATGAATTGTCGACATGCTCGTTGTAACTGCTTTTCTCAGCCACTCGAATTCTCGGAAAATGATGGGGGATGTCGAGTTCGCGAGATCAGTATTTATACATCTAGAGTCTATAGACGTGGCAGATTGGCAGACAGTACTAGTACACGTACATACAATGTTACCAACGGCATCTCGGCAATAATTTGTAATAAATTTGATTTGCCAATTTGCCAGTCATGACCTGACTCGGAGCAGATCCGACGGGACCCGACGGGACGAGTCTTCCGCTCAGAACGCGATTCACTTGTACTATAATCGAAACGAAGAAAACCATGTCAAAACGCGCGACGACCGACGCGCGACCGGGACCGCAGAAGGCCAGCCGTAGCGTCAGCGGCCAGGCGCGAGAAAAGCCCTCGGAGGACGAAATGGGCGAGTTTGAGGACGCTTGGGAAGACGAGATCGAGGAGGATGATGGCGCTGACGCGGCGCAAGGCGGTGACGGTACGCGTGTCTACCGGCGCTGTATGTCCATGCGTGCATGTGTTCAGGGCACTGATGAGTCGCTGTCACAATCACACACCCACCCCGCTATGTAGTTATGGATGTTGATGACCAAGTCGTACCTCCGATCGAAGAGTCTGACGAAACGCCCCGGGCGCCGAACGCCTTCATCCCAGGCTTGCACACCCTCGGCAAGGATGAGGTGCTCGAGGCTGACGAGTCGGTATACGTCATGCGGCATACTATGAACTCGAATTGGCCGTGCCTTTCGTTCGACGTGCTCCGGGACGATCTGGGCGATCAGCGACAGCGCTTCCCCGCGAGCGCGTACATCGTCGCGGGTACGCAGGCCGACGCCGCGAAGAACAACAAGCTGACCGTCTTCAGGATGACGCAGCTGCACAAAACGCAAAAAGACGGTGTGGGTGTGTCCCTTTTTCTTCTTCTTTCTATCTGCGCTTTGCAAATGCTCACATTGCCAGAGAGCGACGACGATGACAACGATGACGAGGATGACGATGGTGACAATTTGGATGAGGACGCCGTACTCGAATATCGCTCCGTCTCACATTTTGGTGGTGTAAACCGTGTGCGGGCTCAACCTCTCCCTGCCGGACAACCGCTTCCCCCGGAGACGACTCCGTATTACGTTGCGAGCTGGGCCGAGACAGGCAAAGTGCATGTCTGGGACGTGCGCGCGCTCATCCACGCGCTTGAAATGCCTGATGCAACCGTCGACAAGGAGCGTGCGGAGACCCCGAGATACACCATCGATACCCACGGTCGTGCCGAGGGCTTCGCGATGGACTGGGCCGCGTCGGACACCGGTGCGCTGCGGCTACTCACTGGTGACATTCATTCGAAGATCTACTTGACAATAAGCACGCCCACGGGCTTCACCACGCAGAAAACACCTTTCACGTCGCACACCTCGAGCGTCGAAGATATACAATGGAGCCCGAGCGAGGCGACCGTCTTTGCGTCGTGCTCAGCGGACCGGTGTGTGTGCATATGGGACGTGCGGAGTAAAGGGAGGCAAAATGTCGCGGGCATCGAGAAGGCGCATGGCAGCGACGTCAATGTGATCAGTTGGAATCGCAGTACCGCATATCTACTTCTCAGTGGTGGCGATGAGGGTGGGATCAAGGTATGGGATCTAAGAAACGTGAAGAAGCGCGGGTGAGTAGCAGGGCATTTACCAGTTGTGATCCCGGCTAACTTGGTTGGTTTTAACTAGAACCACGGCCCCTGATCCTATGCCTGTCGCATCCTTCATGTGGCATCGAGCACCCATCACATCCATCGAATGGCATCCTACGGAGGATTCTATCTTTGCTGCGTCCGGGGCGGATGATCAGGTGACGCTTTGGGATCTCGCCGTTGAGCAGGATGACGAAGAGACTGGGGCGATGGACGACACTCCTGAGAATGGACAGGACGTTCCACCTCAACTGCTGTTCGTCCATCAGGGGCAAAAAGAAGTAAAAGAGGTCCATTGGCATCCTCAGATTCCGGGAACAATTATCAGCACAGCACGAGACGGGTTTAACGTATTTAAAACGATTTCCGTATAGTGAATCGGTGCCTATCCGGTATGCTGTACTGAATTAGGTAGCATGGTTGGCGAACTCTCGCCGAGTACGATACTACAGTATGGACCAGGAGTGTGTGCCAAGAGAAGGCTTAATATAGGCCAACGCCGTTATAACCTTTGGGTGAACGAAGCTATGAACGAGATTGAGTTGTCATTGCTTAATCACAAAAGGAATAGAAGAGACGGGTCTCACCTTTGTAATATTTTTGTGCAAGATGTCTGCCATAACGGCATACACGTTGCGCAAGTCGGAGAGATTCTGTCTTGCAATGTACAGTTGCTTATCGTCATGCTCTTTCAATGCCAACTACGACGATGTGAGTTAGATAAACCATGATAACAGAACGCGTACGGCATAGTCCTCCATGTGGGGATATTTGATGATTTTCGAGCAGATCTTAGCTCTGCTCAAATGGTGTTGCCGGACGCCGTCTCGCATATTGTAGCCGCTCTCTTGAGAACGGTGAAGCTCGCTTAAAACTTCTGAGGGGACGTCAGAACTATTCAGCGGCCAGCAAAGCCCAAACGCTCTACCTTCCTGTATTTGTACACCTTTGGCGAATATTGTGAGCGGAGACCGGTCACATGCGAGGTGCACATATTAACGTACCAAAGTTGTCACCACTGACGGTTTGGTAGTGAGTAATGGAACTGCTGAAGGAGGATACACATACTCCTCAATCCTGTGATAGATGTTAGAGAATCAACGCTGGCAACCAGAAAGGAAGACAAACATACTTGGGCATCGTCAAGTTTATCCACAGCTTAACTTTGTCCTGGGTGATACGAAGATGAAGAAGTGCACCAGTACAAGAAAAACGGAACCGACCGTGAGTTCAATTAGTTGTTCACATTCCTTCTTCATCGTCTCGTGCACTGAGACTAGGTGCGTATTTGCGTGAAACGAGTTAGGGAACCGGGCATGCTGTGTGTCACTTAAAACGTGATCATTGGGCTCCCCCACGTCCCGCTTCCGCTTCTTCTTGTCTGGTTCCCCAGTGGAGTTGGAGGAATTGGGAGGCGGGTGAACCGTGACGTCTGTCGACCCTGCGGCGTGTGACTGATGGAAAGGTGATGATGGGGATGAGGCCGACTCGATAAGCTTTTGAAGCTCCCTGAATGAACCGTGTCAAAAATAAGGACTGCCGAAGCATGGCAAGACCCTACACTATCTAGAAAAGGGAGAATAGGGCTGAATAAAGGTGATATTCGGAGATGAAAGGCCGATTTACCTTGGCGGGAAATATACGGAATATCACGTCCTCCGCATCAGCGTCCACGGATTTACGAAAGTCCTAGGAGGTTGAGAGTCTAGAATTGAGGGAAGAGGATACATCATAATTACCTCTACTTTTGCGGCCGTTTCGCTGTCAACTTGCGGCCCCTTGTGTTTCATGGTGGTCAATGATCGTGTGTCACACTATCCGTTGCCAGCAAAGCGTGTATACATTGGCAAGGGTGCTGCTGCTGCCTGCACGCAAACCACGTGAGAGTTTGCTATAAGTTTGTTGCTGTTTGGTGGCCTCACATATCTTAACGAGGTCCGCCACTTGATCAACTGTTAGCTTGTCTATCTTGACTCAGCAGCAGCAACGACTCCGCTTGCTAGTTTGCTTCTGGATTAACCAGCCAACCTTCGTCTTGGTCGGAAGATGATCGTTTTCTTGTTCTTTATCGACAGCTTGCTAGCACAGAAGCTCTGATAGAGGATCGGGCCCATGGATTACAGGTCAGTACAGAATTTAATACTGTGTGATCAAGCCTAATTGGAGAGCATGTGTCATGTCGATCGAGCGGCATCCGAGATACGCAGGGGACTGAGAATCAACTTTCACCAGGGTTCCAGTTGCATGGGAGAAACGAAGTGGGACGAGTGAAGGGCATTTTCACAGACAGGCTTTGAAGATTGAAATATAATCATCTGCCGGCATTCCCAATCACTGATTCACCCTACGTGCTGATGATAAGCTACTCCTTGGCTAGGAAAGCTTCCTAAAGTCCCTGAGGAACGCATACACCTTTACATTGAATGAAGGCGAAGTGATGATGTTCGTTGGTGAAACACCTCTGTCACCACGTCGTGATAGTTCTTATTCATCTCATATATCGACGAAGCGCTTTGGGTTTCGATGATGGGCGGGGTCACATTCTCTCTATGCTGGCGATATATCGCGACAAGATGGCACGTCCTGCACAGGCCATTCCTAACTTCAAGTTGAGCAGACAGAAATCAGGTCGCAAGCACGAGCAGGCACCCTGAGACATGAATCTGAACCTAAGTGTTGTGAAGCCATGATGCGATAGATGCCCTAGAGATGGGGACGGGAGTCACGAGCTTATTCGGAGCAAATTAGGCGTGACTCGGACCTGAGCTAAGTCGCACGGACCGGCGCGGAAAGAGACCACACTCGTTCTGCACTCCTCTTCACGTACCAAACTCTCGAGCCGAGCCCCTAGTGTTGCGTGGAAAACTGGAAAACCTATTTACCCCCTAGAAGGGCTATCCCCCTGACACTGTAGCCACCGACCCTTTTCAGCCAATGTCGAACGAAGTATGCGCTTGCGACTCCTGCATGTTTCCTTGCCGCTAAATTCCCCTCCGCAGGATGACGCAGTATCAGCCCTAACAGGTTTTTCTCTCGACAATGTTCTCTCGGGTCTCTCCATTCCTAGCGTCGGCCTTTCCAATCAACTCGGAATCTCGGGAATTCCCACACTTTCTTCTTCTCAAATATACAACGACAAGTGGGATAATAACGAAGGCGCAGTCGGTGCTGGGGAAGGAGAGGACTTTGAGGACGAGGTAGACCGCGAACTGAAGGAAGAGGAAGAGGAGGATGAGCCCGTGAAGATGGAAGCCCTCTCGCCAGTGGGCCCGTTCAAGCAACGACGCGTGCGCGTCATTCGACGTCTTGTCGAACGACCCAAGACGGTCTACGAGCGCTTTCCCTCCTTTGAAAGGAATAAAGTCCTGGATTTCACGGAGCTCTTTCAGGGGTTCGCCGTCAAGAAGTCTCGCGTAGTGAAACGCCCGCTGCAACGTGCGTGTTTCCAAATCTTTCGCTGTTGGCTGACATCATTTTGTAGTGGAATCGGTCTACCCCAAGAAGAGGGATATTCCTAAAAACTTTCTCGACGGAGTCGCCGGGGATATGAAACGACAAGTCGAAAATGAGCGTGTCGAGGAAGTAGTTTCTTCAGGGAGTATCGACCATGATCTTCGTGCTGCTCTCGAGGTACGTTTTTCGTGGCATGTTCAATGACTTTCCATTCTCATCGTCTGAAATCAGCGAAAACATGGAGCCATCGATACGTCCGCCTCGATACCTCTTCATGATCGCTCCTTTGACCTCGTCCTCTTGTCCAATTGGGAGGACCAGATCATCTACGAGCCAGAGAATGACCCGCGACTGGCTGAGCCCGCGCGGACTGACCTTATGGCGCCTGTTAACAAGTCTCTCGAATCCGGCGCATGGACACAAAGCATCATTTGGAGTCCCCGAGCACCATTTCGCGATTTCACTCAGATTGAGTTCAACAACGCTGATGACATCATTCCAGAGGAGCGCCCTCCCGGTTCGTATATGCACTTAGTATCATCGTCGCACTTTAATGTTCTAGCAGCCCCGGAAGTCAGACCTCGAAAGCGTCTACGCCTTGATAACGCGCAAATCAAAGACAAGTTCAACTTGTCCAATGACCAGTTCTATGACGTCTCAAAGGATGGTGGACGACATCGCGTCCGACAAACGTTTGGGGACCTTGTCGTCGAGCACGCCTACCCAGCTCAGAAGCTGCAGCTGCCCTTCGTAAGTCGTCATTTTCTACGAGTTCAATGCAGACGATTTTATTTGCGATTCATACTTCCAGTATAAGACGCGCTTGGGGAAGCAGGAATCACGATCTTTCCATCGACCAGCTCTGCAAATACCGGCGAACATTGAAATCCGGTTCACCAAAGTGCGCTCGGCAAAGAAGAAGAAGGACAAGAGCGGACGGAGGCTCGGTCGTGGGAGCAACATCGCGGAGAATTTGAGGAGACCCGGTGACCTTAGCCTCCGCGATACCAGCAATTTCGTGTTATGGGAGTTTTCAGTGAGCTTTTGTTGCTCTCTTTGTTATGTGATGTATGCTAAAGTTCGTTGGCCACAGGAAGAACACCCACCCATCATAGCAAATTTCGGAATGGGTAGTATTCTCGTCAATTATTATCGAAAAAAGAGCGAGAAGGACGAGCACATACCTAAGGTGCGTGTAGGAGACAACTGGTGACTAGCCTCTTAATTTCTCTTTAGGGAGACCTCGGAGAGCCATTCGTGTTAGAACCACAGGATGAATCACCTTTCATGAAGTTTGGCTATGTACAACCAGGACAAACTATCCCAGCCCTATACAGCAACCTCA
>Ga0137394_10000751_pt1 | contig 22564 bp, 28 predicted proteins | sample czobulk116metaG_FD_108278 | JGI IMG/M metagenome (GOLD analysis project Ga0137394, IMG submission 108278) | Vadose zone soil microbial communities from Angelo Coast Range Reserve, California, USA - czobulk1.16 metaG | ecosystem: Environmental > Terrestrial > Soil > Vadose zone | place: USA...
AACCTACCTGGTACTCGTACAGCTGACTCAGCGTACGGTTGCTAGGTTTTGGCTGTAGAATACACCCATTTCTTCCTTTTCCGGGAACCCGTACAGTGTACGGTATCTGGGTGATTAACAGTACTGTATCATCGTTGCTCACTGGCACCTCAAGATGCGGTTCGCTCCTGCTGCTTCTGCATACTAGTACCCGCCGTACTGCTTACACCACTCAACAACCCCTCACGTGGCGCATAAACACTTGATAAGGCCCAGGCTTTTAACAATCTCTCTGGGCGGAGTCCGCTGTATATTAGTGTCAATTTTTTCAGCAAGAGATGGTGGTGACAAAGACAGGAAGGGGATAGCCTAGAGTGGCATCCGTGTGTTGCATTACACTTCTGCCATTTTTTCCTCCAGATCTTCTAGACAAATATGTACGGTACCTCGGACGCGTTCGCCATGCATTGCGATGAGTTAGACACCTCTTTCTCTCCTCTTAATTCCTCCTCACGCCACCGAAAACACGATATCAGGCTCAAACCAAACCATCAGATACCTCCTCCACTGGTCCCGCCCGCTCTACTCCGCTTATACCAAATCCGACAACTGACTCATTTTCCACCACAAATGTTGCCAGTCCAGCGGGAGTTAGTTCCGCAAAAAGAGTAGAATTTTCCCATAGCCCTCCGAGTAAATAGTCCCACTAGATATTGTGAACTGGCTGTCATTCGGAAGCACTCAAATCTCCAAAAAAAACATGTTCAGGGGCCAGCAAATTTGTTGTTCTTAGGTGTCCGCTACAATATTACTCAGCTTGTTGCTGACTAATACGTTAGGTGATCGATTGAACACTGACAAGAGCCACAATCACATCACAAAGAATCCGTTGTATGTTTGTATCGTTACACGATTGGCCGACTACTACGATTTCCAGAAACCGGAGGGTACAAAAAGAGAGAGCGAGCTGGAGAAAAATAGAATGCAACAATTAACGACTTGGGTGTGCGTACCCAGCAGGGTACTGTCCGAAGCCATTCTGCTGCTGCTGGGGCTGCGGGATCTGCGCAATTTGTGGGTTTGAATATACTACACTAGATTGGGGGGGGTGTGGATAATTGTACGGCCCGGGCGGCGGCGGTTGGGCTATCACAGCCGCTTGCTGAGTCGACGGGTATGGCGTGGGTACAGCACCGCCGGAATTTGGTCCAAGACCCGCGGAAGCGAAGTACGGATGCTGAAATGCTTCGGCCGCTGTAATGCGCTTTGCCGGGTCGAACTGAAGGAGGCGCTCAAGTAAATCGATTGCTACCCACGCACCGAACGTCAGCTACCAATCTGAGGGCGACAAGAGAAAATGGCACCCTGAGGCGACGCTTTTGGAAGAACCTGCTGGAATGGTATCTTTGGGTACCTGGGCCATTGCTTTATCTGTATTTCAGGCTTTGAAGCGCGAGTTGGCGGGTTGGTCGATGATACCAGTTCGGAAATATAGACGCACTGATTCTGCACTCATTTTACGGAGGGTCCGCTCGTCGGGCGTTCCGATAATCCTCATGATGTGCAGGAGCTGGTCGGCATTATCTCTACCGCGAAAGAGGGGTACGCCGGAGATCATTTCGGCGAAAATGCATCCGCATGACCAAACGTCTATGGAAGTGCTGTACGTCCTAGAGCCAAGAAGAACGTCCGGGGCACGGTACCACAAAGTCACAACCTTGCATATAACGAGTCAGGTTTCACACGGGCACAGGGACGATATCGCGTACTTCGTTGGAGAATGTGTTTACGGGAACACCAAAGGCCCGGGCCAGGCCGAAATCTCCGAGTTTGAGCTCACCTTTCCTATTGATGAGAAGGTTCTGAGGTTTCAAATCGCGATGCAGCACTCGGTTCTCGTGGCAAAAGGATGTGCCCATGAGAAGCTGGTACATGAAGCTCCTCACGGTATTAGGATCGAGGGCACCGCGGTCGCCATGCGCATCCATGTACTTCTTGAGGTCTCGCTCACAGTACTCGAAGATAAGGACGAGCTTCGTTTCTGTGTGGATGACATCGTAAAGGCGCACGATGTTGACGTGCTTGAGCTCCTTCATCAAGGAGATCTCCCGAATCGCAGTAGATGGGGTTCCTTCTTCAGCATCAAGGTGAATCTCTTTGAGCGCGACGATTTCATTTGTTGTTCTGGAACGGCCCTAGGGTAGAGCATGACATGGGTGGCAAGGGAAGATCAAGTTGGTATCATCATACCTTGTACACTGTGGCGTACGTCCCTTCGCCTGTGTAGAAGGAGGAAATTAGTCTAGGCGTAATACTGGAAACTAAGTCGACGCACCGAGCTTCTCGAGCTGTAAGTTGCTATCTGTTAGTGTGATAAGCTGACGGCGGGGGAGAACTGACCTGGATATAATTCATTGCAACGCAGTAAAAGAGAGAGAGACAGAAAGCGAAATGGCAGTGCCAATTTTGAAGTGGAACAAGCGAGATTGAGCAGACACGTGACACGATCCTGTTGTGTCTGTACCGTATTGTACTCTACGCTAATGGCGACTGCTCCCCCCTCAAAAAAACAAAAAGTCAAACCTCCAAAGGGGAGACCAGTCTCAAACACGCCACTTTCCCATCCCCCTTCGCGGGACTCCTCGTTTTTCGCCACCCTCTCCGCATTTTCACCATCCGCGGATCTCTTTGCCATCGTCTCTCTCGCTGTAGGCAAGCACCATCTGCGCGTACACGACACTAACACCGGAAGGAGTATATCTGAACATATCGCCGATTCTGCGCGTATTACAGCTCTTTCTTGGGCTACATTCCCTACTCACAAGCCTTTGAGCGACGAAGGTCAAGAAAGTGAAAATTCTGCACCCCGAAAGAAACGGAAAAAGCGCGATTCTCGCGCTCCTCCGCCTGCCTCAGGACCGGATGCGATCCCAGTGGTTTCTTTGGGCCTCTCGACGGGTTCCATCACCATATTCTCCCCCTCTCATGCTCGAGTCATCCGCACGCTCTCACACCCCTCAAGCACATCTTCCATTCTCGCCTTCGATGTCTGCACTAACGTCCCGGGCGTCGCATTGATCTTTGTGACATCGTGTGCGGATGGTTTTATTCGTACCTGGAACGCGCAAACGGGCGAGCTCCTTTCAAGCAGCAAAATTGACGGCCGTTTACCTGGCACCTCACTCTCCCTGCGCCCCGGCGTCGAGTCGGACCACCCTTCCTTCCTCCTTGCACATCACAGTATCCGTCTACTCTCTGCCTCCTCCTTCTTGCTTACATCCTCACAAAAACTTACGGAAGAGGCGCGGTTCGTTGGGCACGCATCCAACGTAACCATGTTACGATGGCAGCCTTTCGACAGTCAGTCCCCACGAATATTTGCCTCAATCGCCGAGTCAGATCGACATGTTCATATATGGGAGGTTCCCCACGTTCTGGGTGGTGAGGGCAAGCTGGTCGCTTCTGCGCCGCTTGACTCCGATGCGAGGCACATATCTTTCTCTCGGCCGCCAAATCACCCTGGTCTACTTGTTCTGTCTGCGTCTGGCCGTATTTCAATCTTTACAACTACGAACGACCAAGTGTCCACAATGACACCTCAAAAGACAAAGGAGAAAGTCACTACCCTTTCACCAAGGTCATCGGCAACAATCTTCCTTAGACGGAATACTACAGCCGTGCAGGTGATCAATGCCGCATTCGATCAAGTTGGCCAGATACGGGTAGTGTGGCTGGCTGGTGGCGTACGACCGGTATTCAACGTCGTTGTGAGTTTGTCTAGCTCGCGCCTGCCAACTTGACGTGACCACGCACACCTCAGCGGTATCTAGACGATTCCGGAAATTTCATCCAAGATGTCAATATTGTACACGATGACGCGAGTGCTGGTCTTGTGAATGTAGAAGACGACGCGGCTGTACGTCGTCCCCTTATGTGCGCCAGTCATTCTGATGACCATGCTCTCCAGGTGATACCCAATAAGCGTTATGTGGAACCATCGTCCCTTGCCATCCGAAGCGGCACAGAAATAGCTCGCGATGCCTCCGCAGATGACCTTGCAGATCTGGAGGGTCATTTAGATGTCGACCTCGCAGAACTTTCCCTCGGCCAGCGTCTAACTGCCCTTGATCCCCCCGCTTCTCGACCCACAGAGCAATCTGATTCTGACGACTCAGAACGCCCGGCGGCCCCAGCGTCGCGAACAGAGCAACCCAATTCAATCACACTCACACGGACATTGATCCAGGCACTGCACTCGACAGATACAAAGCTGCTTGAGACTTGCCTCTCGTACAGCGATTCTACACTCATCACGCAGACAGTGCAACGTCTGCCACCGCAGTTGGCCGTGCCATTGCTTGGCGCATGTGTCCAGCGGCTAGGCCGCACAGCCGCGCCAGGTAGCCAACGCGCGACCGTACTCGTGCGCTGGGTACGAGCAGTACTTGTCGTCCACAGCGGACATCTCATGACAGTGCGTTCCAGCACTCTTCCTTGTTTGTATCGTCAGAGTTGACTGTTTCCTTCCAAACGCGATTGCGGCTGTTACTACGGGACAGATGTCAGACCTTGTGGCTAGGCTCGCCGGGTTACACGCGACGCTAACGACGCGCCTCTCGTTGCGCGAGTCGCTCCTCTCGCTGTCTGGCAGGCTGGATATGGTATTGCAGCAGGTCAATTTGCGTGCTTCCGCAGCGCCCGTGCCGTTATCGCACGGTGGAGAAAAAGACAAGGCGCCGGCTGGCGTTGCGCCCTCGCGCGAGCCGCGACGGTATGTGGAGGGCGAGAGCGAGCAAGAGGAGGCGGAGGCTATGGATGTCGAGCTGGAGGAAGGGAGTGATGCAGGGAGCGTCGAGGACATCGAGCTCGGCGCTGAGAGCGGGTCTGAGGCCGATGGCGACGGTGATATAGGCGAATCTGAGGACGTGGACGTGGACGAGGACGAGGAAAGTGAAGGGGAAGAAGACGAGGAGGAGGACAGCGAAGATGACAGTGAGGAAGGTGATGGCCCGTGGCTAAATGGGTTCATAGATGACGAAGCAGACGAAAGTGAGGCGAGCGAGAGCGAATAGACGCTCCCAAAAAAAACACTTGCACGCTGTTGCAGCATGCAAGGACCATGCATATAACATTGGATGCATGAATCCCTGCTTGTACCTCTGTATTGGTGCTCTCATCGCCCGACCGCCCGTTTTTCTTAAAAAAAGACAGGCACCCAAACTTTCGAGGCAATTGAAGCGGAAAAACTCTGTTGTTCGCTTTCGCACGGAGCTCCTGCAGATAGGTGCAGAATCAGTGTGTATTCTCTGCGCTGAGATATTCGAGTGGGACAGATTAAGTGTGAAAAGTCTACGGAAATGCATACAATACATGGAGATATAACGTGTGTATATAGTGAGTGATTGGAGTGGAATTATATATGGCTGAAACATGTTTATGCCACAGAAGAAAATGACTAGAAAATGAACACCCGAACGATAGCAAAACCGACAACAATGCAAGTCACAAAAAGCCACCAAAACGTAGACAATATAATCATAAATAGTCCTTGCGGTCCGTGTATCATCTGCTATTGTTACCTTGCGTTACAGATGTACCATACGTCATGAGAAGAGAAGCGAGGTCGCCTCTCGGCGTGTCAGAAAGTCTCTGCTTAAGGTGATTTTTCCAAACTTACTCTTTTTCAAAGGCTTGCTAAGGAACAAGTTCATTCCAGCGCTGAGGCAGAGCATTTTTGTGGACTCCTGACAATCGGCGCTTAACGCGATAACTTGATTGGCCAAATCATGAAATCTATTGACCATGACATCCATTGGGGACACGTACCTGGAAGAAACTCCGATACTTTGCGCCGATTTTCAATCGATCGCAACCTCTTAGCGGCTTCTACACCATCACAGATTGGCATGTCTGGTACGAGGTATCAGATCAATGCGGAGTGACACAAGAAGACAACACACGATGGTCGAACATCGCGAGGCTGAAGTAGCCAGGGCCATGGCGTTCCCATTCTAGGAATGAGATAGTGAACCTGGTCAGGACCAGTAACACAACGACGTATTTACCTGCGATAGCTTCTTCCCCATTCGAGGTGGCGATTACATTCAGACCATAGCGTTGTAACTGCTTGACAAGCAACTTCTGGGCAACTGGGTTGTCTGCACAGCCGTCCGTGAAACAAGCTCCGGACGACAGTCGCTCGCGCACTCACCCTCGGCTATGAGAACGTTGCCGAACAGAGTACGTAGAGAGTCCGGGGGTTCCTCAGCAGTCAAGGTTGTCGTAGATCTCAGGTCAGCGTAAGTCTCTAGGGGAAGCCTCTTTAGTCTGGCTAGAGCCTGAAGAAGCCGGGCTTTACGAGGCGGCTTCGTCATGCGGATGATACCAGAGATGCCGTTCCCGAACACTGGGTTGCTCGAAATCGTGTCGGTGACGGGAGTATACAAATGAATGAGCTTTGTGTCCTTCAGAACGGGCGAATGAAGAGATTCAAGAACTCGAGCAATGCCATCGGCAGTTGCCTCAGATTGATGGTCGAGAATGATGCAATCCAGAGGCGTATCAGACGGCTTTGCAGCGTGAAGGGATTGTTTGAGTCCTTCCACGGTAGAGACCGCAGAAACATCAAACCCGTCAAGCATGGAGCAGAGCAGAGACGTCGCAGCATCGGAGGGGGAGCTGATCAGAATTCGCGGGGGGCGTGGTTCCATGAGACGAGCCTGAACTCGTTGAATAGCCAGCATTGCCTAGGCGTGGTCAGCGTTACATCGAAGTCACAGAAGTGCCAGACATACCTTCTCTGAATCTTCCGAGCTGAAGTCCTTTACGGGGATTATGAACCAGAAAACGGAACCTTTTCCGAGCTCGGAATGGACCCCGATGACGCCACCCATAAGTTTCACCAGCTGTCGACAAATAGAGAGGCCGAGTCCAGTGCCACCAAAGCGACGGGTGGAGGAATTGTCAGCCTGCTGGAAAGGTACGAATAGGAGATCGACGTCGCTCGACGATAGACCGATTCCAGTATCCCTGAGTCTCCGTCAGGCTCTTCATGTTTGGAATTAGGAGATGATACGTACTCGATCACAAACTTCAGGTTCACCTCCCCCGGATTGGTAGACTTCTCTTGATCAAGCGAACAGAGGACCTTCACTGAGCCGTGAGGGGTGAACTTAACGGCGTTTCCAATGAGATTCATCAAAACTAACAAATCTTAGAAATCGCCACAGTCATAGCTGAAGGCATTTACCTTGACGAATGCGAGTATAATCGGCTTGCACCCCTGAAATGGAGTGTCACAGGCAGTCTGCGGCAAAAGAAGTGAACACATACATGGGGGTACATCTCGATCTATGTTGAAAGAGAGGTCCAGCTTTTTCGCAGCCATTGGTAAGAGTAGTTCCATGCAATCCTATGAGGTCCCATCATGTCCCTTGCAGCATGCCGAGGGGAATTGAAACTCACAGCTATGATGTCTTCGACAGAGAAGCCTGTGAACTCAAGCTTGAGGGCTAATTAGTGGAGCCTAAGTCCATTATTCCGTATGTAGTGACGAAAAACAATTACCGGAGGCTTCGAGTTTACTGTAATCGAGAATTGAGTCGATGATCTAGAAGGGCACAGGTTAGCATGAGGCATTGGTCTCCAGAACAGGATGTACCTTGAGCAAGAGCTCGCATGACTGTTTCGCTGTTTGCACTGTGGCATATTCAGTGTCGAACAGAAAAATGGAAGCTAGAAGGCCCGGACCAATTTCACGTTGTCCATTACTCAACTCCGTCCCGCTTAGAAGATCTAGGAGACCATAGAACGAACTGTAGAAAAATCAGATTGCGATATAGAATCTTCTGATGGGGATACCTAAAGGGTGTTCGGAGCTCGTGAGACATCGAAGCCAAGAAGTTGCTTTTGATCTGCAAGACGAATGTAAGAACGAAGCCAAATTAATTAAAGAAATGTTGGACCCTGGTAGCTTTCAAGGCGTCTTCGCGACTTTGCCGAGCATCTTCAAGAGCCTCTTTCTGTGCAGATATCATTCTGAGGTTCTCCTTCGTTCCAGCCTGTACCGAGCGAAAGAGAAGGGCATTCGCCACGCTGATATTCGCCTGCTGACATAGAAGTGTGAGGAGTGTGATTGTGTTCTGTGAGAAGGCGTATTTAGATGCCAAGTACAGGGCACCAAACGTCTGCCCTCGATTGCTGAAGATCGGCAAGCACACTACAGCTTGATAAGGGCTCTGTTGTGCCTCGGACGAGAATCGTGAGTCCAACGATATATCATCATAGGCGACGCGTTCTTTCGTGTTTAATGCTAGACAGGCACTTTGTCAGAACGTAAGCATATTACATGATGGTAATCACAAACAGTGCAGGATAACGGCCCTTTGTAACGGATCACTGATAGCCCGAACAGATATAGGGTGCCTATGCGCCGCTTAGGAAGCCAGGAGAAGATATGCCAAGGTACGCACTCGTGGACTTTGCAGGGACCTGGTGAGGTCAAGCTAGTAGCTACGGTGTATTCTCCACCAGCCCCTGCGATGACCATACAGGCACTCTGTGCTCCGGATGTCTCTGATGGAAAGTATCAACTCATTGGTACCATGACAAATCCCACCTTTGCTCACCAATAGTAATTTCAGTGAGGCGTTGGAGGGCTGAGATTAATCCGCAAAGTCAGCGACGAATGATGGTACTTAACTGTGCATACCTGAATATAAATGGATGTCCGCGGCGATATCCTTACTCCACTTCAAGATAGATGCAAGAGCAGAAGCAGGTAAGCTAGTAGCCGCATCCTCCTCCGCGGTGTCGGCCCCTGTGTCTTCGTGCATGGTCTTTTGGCCATTGATGCCTACCATGACGCTATCTGTCTGACAACCGACGTCCATGGTGACGGTATTTTTCTTAGAGAAGTTCAGAAGCTGTGCGTTCGGTTCAGAGTACAGCGAAGCCCTATGAAAATTATACGATAAGTATTCTTGATCGCGGATATGGATATGGTAGACTGACACAATGCCACGTGCTCCCCATTGTCGGTGCCGGGACACGCCACGGCGCTGTAGTTCGTTGCCTAGACCATGCACGCCGCAGCGAACGAAATGAGACCCTTGCTATAGATGGGGTCACTATACTCAAAGAGCAGTTTCATGAGGCGAGACGCACCAGATATAACGCCCAACCTTCTTCGAGCGGCCAATCATGGTTCGTAGCCGATCTATAGAGACAGATCGTTATCTAGCAACTCTTCGATAACATGTAGGGGCTCACATCACTGCGGCGTCATATAACTGAAATGCATCTCGACTGTCTTCGAGGGATGAGAGCTCGGCATCCTACATCACCAAATTAGTGCGCAACGTTGTTACTTTCGTAGCTTACTTACAACAAGAGTTACCCAAGTACTTGTGTTTACTGGGCTGGCCGAAAACCACCTGGAAAATCAGAAAGTGTGAATCCTTGATGTACCCGACGAGGATGTCACATACCGGCGGATGTAGGTTTGATTGGCCGCGACTTGTTCCAGGTATTGCCTACATTCATCCTCTGTGATTTTTTCTTCTCGTATGCAGGCAACCAAGGCTAGGCTGTGGAAAAAGAGCGCGTATCGTGTATGGCGATGGCTGTCGTAAAGTATTGGATACTGTACGTGCAGCAAAAGAGAGACTGACTTTGGATGTCTGTCTCGGGTATTATATATAGAGAACCCGAGTTCAGCGGCCTCCTGAATATAGCCCAAGTTGAATAGCGCGACGACCTTCAAGGGGATCAGCTTGGGTTGATAGGATTTGAGATAGACTTGCCTTATATGCATTGTAACTGGGGACGCCAAGTGAGCAGCTGAAAACTGGGTAAAGGTTGTTGACTCACGAAGTAAGCCCAATAAGCGTACTTCCGCCGCCCTCGGGTATGGACTCCATGTATTGATCCTCGTCGAATGTATTCGTCGTGTATATGGTCTTTGCCGAGGTGTTGGTCGTGTATCCACCCAATGCACGGATGCAGTTGATTAATCCTTTGTTTGGTAAGCCAGCATCATACGACTATGAGACTACAAACATAGCGTACCCTGGGCACAAATAGCAAGTTCCCCTTGAGGCCCTTGTGTTATATTATTGTAGGTCTTTGGGACGAGGGACCATTAGCATGAGAAAATCGGTATGGAAAAAACCTCCCCACCTCCTCTGTGGCTCCAACAAGCTCATCCACTGGGTCGTTCATCAGAATCTCGAAATTATGGCCAGTCACAACGTGAACATGACACACGTGGTTGGCCTATGAACAATTTGGTTTGGACAGAATAGAAATTTGCAAGGCTCGCATACACCCTGCAAATACCTAACTTGGTAAATAAGAGCATTGCATGGCGAATGACGCACCGATCACCAGCGCTGTTAGCATATTTGATGGCCTCCTCCAGGCGGGGGAGATTTGACCGGATATGGATGTTGTCATAGGCTGAGACCATTGAGCAATACATAACCAACGAACGACTAGAGGATGCGTTGAGCATCGGTTATAACAAAGCAGTAGGTACGTGCCATCTATCTGCATTCGTTCCGTGACACTCGGCAATACGCAACGCCAACTTTCCGAGGTCCACAGAAAACCGATAAAGTTCCTTTCGTTCCGCAGCCGCTGCAGAAGTTACGAGACATATAGTGGCAGATAAACATTCATAATACACACCTGCCAGTGCCCAGAAAAATCCTAGTGCGGTTCCAGGGGACATACCAGAGCTGCGCCACGGAGCATAAACGAAAAATAAAAATCTACGAATAAAACGACACCTACCGCAGAGCCAATTGAATCGTCTAATTGCGGCACGTAAGATGAGGACGCGAAATTGGGACGTAAACCTTACCGTTAAGCCGATAACATCTGTAAACCCTTCTCCTGCACTCCAGTAAGCATGAGTACCAGCATCTCCAAGCAATGTTACTGCAAGGTCTGTCCGTGATTCGGAAGTTCGAGGGATTGCTAAGATAGCATCAAACCCAACGGCAAGAATTTCGTTCTTGACCTGCTCGAACATGGTATCGGCTACTTCCAGAGTCGGAACGGGATCCAGATCAACTCCGAGAATGTGTAGTGCCAGTAGAGTGTCCGTCAGAGCAGCCTCGAAGTCATTCCGCATCCAATTATTCTGGGAACGCAAGCGGAGGAGAAAGGCTCTCTCTTCAGAATTGCTGGCCCTTTCGTAACAGGCACTGATATATCTATCGGATTCTTCGTAGTCATCTGTTGGGAGGAATTAGACGGCCACAGTAGACTTGCAAGGTCATGCAGGAGTACCTCTCCAAGTCGACAATCTATCATCGTGTCAACGAAAGCAAGGTGACGTGCAGAGGGCGGGATACTTACTCGGCCAACTTCGTGAAAAGAGAGAAGGTTCGAGCGGGATCATTGTTCCAGACTTCTTGTTCGAGAAGAGATTGAGCGTTGACCAGAGACTGATATGCCATCTACGAAGCGTCCGCATTCAACCAAGAGAAACAATCCACGACTAAAAAATCTAACCTCATGAGCACCTCGTGCCCATGCGGAATCTCCTGCATCAATGAGAAGAGACACCAGTTCCCCCCGTCTGTTGTGTTCACGAAGGAGGGGAAGACACCTGCCGACGGTAAGGAAGGATGCTCAAATGGCAGATGACAACATACCGCTGAGCGCGCTCAGCAATTTGATAGACATCTGGAGAGGGTTCGAGGAGCATGTTCGAAATGATCTAAAACACAGCTCCGTTACTATCGAAGAGCGAGACGGGAAAATGCGAATGCGCACGCGAAAGGACATCTTCGCAATGAAGTCGTCAGGGAGGCTCAAAGCCTCAGCTTCCGCAGCCTGTCGATATCGGTCATGGGCGAAACTACACATATCCCTTGCCCGCTGTACGAGCCAGCCTTCCGAAATGGCAATCTGCAGACCTCGCATGGAACGGCGGGTGGCGCTCGTTGATCTCTCTCTTGTCGTAGGCAGGTTACCGTTCGAGCTCCGATCGTCTTCCGTATCAAAATCACTGCTGCTGCTATTTAATGGGCTGACGTGGTCCATCACTGCAGCGACGTCTGTTGTCTTGAACCTACAAAGGAGGAAGTTCAGAAGAGATGTAGCGAAAGTGCAAAGGAGCATGGACTGTTGAGTACTCACGTCGCACCAAAACATGAGGCCCACACAAGGTACTTCCGAGCATCAGCAGGAAGCTTTTTCAAGTGCGACGTAAGATACGAGACATCATTAGGGTCCACCACAAGCTTCTGAGATAGAAGGATTTTTTCGATTTCCGGGAGGTTGTATCTAACAATGAGCGAGTTCAGCGCCGGTTGTAAAAGGGCTAAGGTGGTCGGAACTGACTTCCAACAGTTGCAATCCCAATCGAAGGTTATCTGCCTCGTAACTCAGCCAACGCCATCGCCGTAGCGCTCTCAAAACTGACCAAGTGTTGCCGCTGCAACGTCGCAAGGAGATTGCGAATAGAGAAGGCATTTCCAGCAGCAATGCTGTGAATGAGTCGAGTAAGCGGCGCTACATCATCTTTGCTCTGGCGAAGAGTACGTGAGACCAACGAGGCCACAGAAGCGTATGTCAGGGGGTCAAGTTGGATCCACGTCACCCTCGACCGGCCAAAAAACATTGATCTGACCCGCGAAACGATCTCCCTATGTCTCCGTCAGTGGTCGTTACTGGGATATAAAGAGGTAATGCCCACGGTTTGTCCTCTCGCAACGTGATGAATATGAGCTTCGAGGGTTGAGCACAAATAAGACAAACACGCGATAGGGCCTTACAATATGGCTTCGAGAGAAAGCAAGAGTGTTAACAAGATCGAGCGATCTACGAAGCCTTAGCGTCTTCATGAACCTGATTCAGAAAATGGGACATACGACTCGTCGGCCTCGTGAAGGTCATCAAGAAAGAGAGCAAACAATCGAATCTCCGTGAGGACCGAAAACACATTCTCGACGAGAGACTGAAATCGAGCACGTAATTCGCGTGTTGTAAGCGTCTCCTGCGGAATGTCAAGACTGATGTCGAAAAGGCTTAGAATGTCTCGCAGTTCGGGGACACCTTCATATAGCAGGGGGACAATGCGCAATTGTGGCCCCAGCCGCGTCTTGAGCGTAGTGACAAAGCGGTGGAGGTCCATATGGAAAGCCATCAACTGCCGAAGGACCGAAGATAGGCATGACAGCTAATCACGAGGACGTCAAGGGCACGAAGGCTGATCAGATCAGTGAATGAACGCACCAAGGCAGCGAAAGGGGAAGACATAGTACCCTGGAACTTTGCGTGTGCCCAGAGGCCATACGCTCGCCATTTTGCCTGATTGGCAAGGATTAACGAACTCTTGCCGACCCTAGAAGCCCAAGGTTAGCGCGCATATATTCCATTCACGGAACATGCCTACCCTGCCGGCCCAACTACAACCACGCCGTGCGCGCGTGGTCCCCGACCGCGTGGAGGGCTCAACGTGATGTTACGGATGCCATCACTGACGGTGTTCACGGAAGATGTCGCCACTGAACTCGACTCTCCTAATTTCTTCTGTCCGGGGTCATCACAAGCCGCTAGATGCTTCGAACTGCCAGACGAGGAACGAGATAGGCTTCGCCGAGAACGTTCGGAACTCATGGTTCTTCGACTCTCAGCTGGGGTAGAGCGCGACGCCCCCCTCAGGACGTTGTGTCGCGAAAAGCTCGTAGATGCATGTCGTATGACATTGCGAATTGTCTCAAGTTCTTTCTCTCTCCCGAACTATGAGAATAGTCAACCAATGAGCAACCGAGCACCCAGGAGCAATCCACGTACAAGTATATTTGGGCTTGTGAAACCCTAGAAATTTTGAGTAATATCAAGCAGACATCCTAAGGTCAGGACGGACATGGATCTCACCGCATATCGATCCTGCTTGGCGATCTCAAATGGTGGTATAAGCTAGATCCAGTAGGTTAAGCGGTGCTGCACCCTACTAGTGACAGTTAACCTACCTCTGACGACACGTCTGACAGGGAAGACACGGCGATTGAAAGCCTCTTTTGGCATTCTAAAAGGTCCGATTTCAGGCCGTACGCACTTTGATAGCGCGAGTCCGGATTCTTGGAAAGAAGCTGATTCGACGTCATAAATCAACCAGCAACAGAGCATTCAACATAGCATGCCTTTTCGATAATCTGTGCCAGGACTTGAGGTACGTCCCTCCGTACTTCATGCACTGGCATGGGTCGCTTCTGCGCGATCGAGTGCAAAATCTCCAACGGGCCACCCTCGAATGGCAACATGCCTCTCCCGACAAGGAGGGTCCAGAACATGACCCCTAGAGAGTACAAATCTGTTCGATGATCATCCGAGGTCGTCTCTGTGCTCCCCGTTTGTTCCGGAGACAGGTAACAGAGTGCCTCTTTAACCTTCGACTTGTTCTCCTCCCCCAAGCCGTCAGCCTGAATGACCAGGGTAGAAGGCCCACCGAACAACTCCAAAGAGACAGAGCGATTCCCATAATGGACGAGTCGTACGACTCCAGAATGGGCGTTGATATGATATGCATTTGCTCGCACTGTGGAGATATGGCGGGGAAGCACGATACGGAAAATGTGCCGAAGCCCGAGCGTACCTTCTCTGTGTACTATGCCCAGCCTTATAAATCACGTCATTGATACTGGGTGGGGCGGAGGTCAGAAGCTCTCAACTCACCTGTGCAGATTCTCCAAACAATGCGTCGCTTGGATCGCAAATCTGTGACGTGTCGGGGTGACAGAAAGATGGCTCACGGAAAAGAACTCACTCCAGAAACGTTGCAAGATCCATCGTGTCAGTGTTTTCGATGTCCCTGAAAGCGCCTCCTTCACCCGCCTCGCTCATGAATACATCCGCCTGTGGTGAAGAGAGACGCGACACGGGAGGCTCAGCGAGTAGGAGGGCGTTAATTCGGGATAAAGGAAGATAGCGACCAAGCAGATTCGGGCCAGGATGAGCGAGAAGCAAAACCACGCAGTCCCCATTCGAACGCGAGATGGATATGAGGTCGATAAGTGGTAGTGTGGTACTTAATGCTTCAGGGGACGTCTGCATGCGAGCAACGCTGGGTGAAGTACATGTCTATTGGCAACGCTCAAGGAGTTAATACTACAGAGACGTACATGTGTGCCTCCCGTTGAAGGCACACCGACGCATTTGTATGCGCGGGTGCGATCTTCGCAATAACATTTGAACCATCCTTTAAGCTGCTCCCCTCGGCCAGTTGCGTCAAGCTTCCCGTATCCTCCCATGGCGCTGCCTTTGGTTAATGGTGAGATCACATTGTATACATTGCAACCTATGGCAGGCCAACCTTTTCGAACACATATCCAGGCACAGAAAGTATAGAATCTCTGAAATAGAGAGTATTGAATGATGGGGGTACGTATTTTCGGCGAGGTTGCAAGACTGCGGGGTCTGTGCGGGGGACCGCAAACCCTGTTTTCTCCATGGCAGAGCGGTCAGAGGGCTGACCGAAAGAAGTGGAAGGAGAGCAAAATAATGCCGTCCAAAGCTTAGGAGAGGGAACGGGCGGGGTGTTTGGGGCAAAATGAACAGAAGGATGGAACGATGTGAGAGATGGTGTGGTTAAGTACGGTACGGACGGCGGAGAGAACGAGCATATGGAGGGACGGATCGGGTATGATCGACGGGTATGTCCAATGCCGCGCCATCTTGCGGTCTAGATCGTGCGTGCACGCGCTTATCAAATTAGAGTGCTGACGGCTGGTCAACTACGGCTCAATATCTATCCTTTCAAGAATTTATCCTTTCGCGTCGCAATCTTTTCTCGATGCTCACACATGGCGTCGCTCAAGATCTGCGCTGGTTGTTAAGAACGGTAATATCACCAACGCGCCACCGTAAGGAAATAAGGCATAACCTTTGCCACCACCACAGACGAGTTCCCATGTTCTCAACGAGAAAGGCTACCCGAGCGGAAAGTCCTGTATCATCATACAGTTTTTATCAGACAAGTAAACAAAGCGGAAGTAGCGTGGGTAAATAACAAAGTAGAAGTTAGCTTCATGACGTCACTGCAAATGTGTCAGTCCATGCTCGGGAAATGAGCTGGCGAGACTTACTGTAACTAGCAGGATCAATATGATCGGGGAGCTCAGGTACGGCTACTTCAAATCGCGATTGAATGGCGCCCATCACCTGTTGGTCTGCCTCCGAAGACACAAACGTGATTGCAAGACCTTTCGTCCCGAAACGCCCAGCGCGTCTGGCAGGTGCAGATGTTCAGACAGTAATGGAGACCCGGACTGACGATGCTTACCCGACACGGTGGAGGTAGCTGTCAGCGTCAGGAGGACAGTCGTAATTAACAACGATGTTGACACGTTCCACGTCAATCCCTCGACCGAAGATATCTGTAGCAACCAGGATACGTTTCTCGAATGCCTTGAAAGCGGTGTAACGCTTGATTCTATCAACCGAGACGTGAACATCACAACTTCAGGGCGACCAGCTCATCAGTGACACACCGTTCCTCTTGGGCCAAGCCCGAGTGGATACTGATACTCGGGAAATTGCAAGAAACGAGAAGCTTGTCTAATTCAATGGCACGTGCGACCGACTTCACGAAGATGACGACCTAAGGGAAGATTTGAGGAGCAGTGAGAAGGCGTAAACGAATGCCCCTACCTGGTTAAATTCAAGGGTGTCGAGCAGGTCGTTCAACTTCCTGTTCTTGCTCACTTCTTCGAGCTTGACGTAATGTTGTTGCAGGCCATGAAGGGTGAGCTTTGTCTCGTCATCGACGAAAATTTCAAGGGGCTGTCAGGGCTGTTAGAAGAGGGGATCCGAGTCGCCAAATAACCACACACATTAGCCATGAATTTCTTGCACGTTACCCGGATGTCCTTCGCCAACGTGGCACTGAACATCATGACTTGCTTGTGATGTGGTGTCGCACGGAATATCTCTTGAACATCGCGGCGCATGTCTGGTAGGTGATGTAGAGGTAAGATAAAGAGCCGAAACGGAACAGGCCAATCAGAGGGTATAAGGGCAAATAAATTGGGGAAAAGAAGCAATCGGTTAGCACTTTGCGCTGCCTGCTGTGAATCACGAGACTCGTTCTTCGTGTGCGCGGTGACGTCGACCTCGAAGTGCCTTCTTCTGGCCCGGTTGAACTCCCTCAACCCGATATCCCAACTTCACAACTCCAAAGGGTCCAATGACCCAACGCGACCGGCCGAATCCCGGATCGAAGGCGAGGCGAGAAAGTGCATGGCAGACAATACGGATAACGGAGAAGAATCTTTCCACCGATGAATGGACCAAGAGAAAGTGGGGGGATGGGACGAGTTTGAAGTTGGGTGACTAACCGAGCTGTTCGAGCATCTTGTCGCACTCGTCCAAGACGAAATGCTTGACGTTTTTTGCATCCAAAACTTTGTCCCGAACAAGTGCGTTCAGTCGACCCGGAGTTGCCACAACAATGTGAGGACATTTGGACTTGTCTTTGAGCAGCTCCGCATCCTTGGACACGGGAGTACCACCGAAGAACGTTCCAACACGGACGTCTGGCATGTATTTCGCGAAACGTGTGTATTCGTTCTTAATTTGGTAGGCAAGCTCCCGTGTGTGACAGAGAACAATGACAGAGACTTCGCCATTGACGGGCTCGAGCTGCTGTAGCGTAGCGAGTACAAAGACGGCAGTTTTGCCGTGCCCGGACTTTGCCTGGCAGAGAACATCCATTCCCAGCACAGCCTGGGGAATGCACTCCTGCTGGACTATGGAGGCTATTAGTATTAAAAGGCACGAATGAAAGGAAACTAACCCTCTGAAGGATGTTCGAAACCAAGGTCACTAATAGCACGAAGTAATTCGGGCTTCAACAGGAAGTCGCTTTCTTATTGTCAGTACGAATAAGGCGCAACAGAAGGGAGGAGCTGACCGGAAACCAGTCGAATGGATACCGGAGAAATTCTTCTTGTCCTTATCGTCGTCTGCAATAGCGCCGCCACCTGCAGCAGTCAGGGCAGCACCATTCGGGACGACGTCGTTTTCATCCTCGTAGTCAATGAGCTCGTCGTTGTCGTGTGAACTCATTTTTGTTACTTCCTGGGACGTCGAGAGGGGAAAAAATGAGAATGCTAGGAGAGTGCTAGGAGTCTGACAGGTGGGAGTCAAACGCAAAGTGTCCAGGGCGGCGAAACAAGGCCACACAACAACCACAAGCGGTGTTCCGTGCCGGGCCGGTCATTCCCGGCCGCACGGCAATGGCTCCTTCCTTCTTGGCACGTTCTTCCGCGTTGCAGAGTCTACAGTAGCACTTCGAAAGAAAAAAAATGTATGTCAGTAGATTTCTCGCTGAAAATCCTTCTAGGTTGACACGCTGACACAATTGACAACTTCTCCCGAGTGATTTGGGAAAATTTTGCCCCACGTGACAATCTTGAAAAATATTCAGTCATGTTTAGTTTTCCAACCCAGAGTTGTTTATCACTGAGCACTGAGTTGCCTACAAGTTTCTTTATGACTAAAAGCACTTCTAGTAGAGTACTGTGCCTGTGCTGTATGCATGCTGTCAGTTTTCTCAGGAAAATACTGCTGGCATATGGGCTCAAATCACCTGACCGCGAAATTCCGCTGACAACGAGCAGAGCGATCCATATCAGAACTGTTTCAAGCTTGCGAGAAAATATAACGCCCCCTATGGAGATTCACGCATCAATGGAAGCTTTCCATCTACTGTCCCGTGGAGGCGTGAACTTCGATAAACAGAGGTTCAAAAGCGATGTCAAGTTATTCAGGGTGCGTCTCACGCTCACGCAATTCATACCAGTCGATTTCTTCCCCTCAAATTTTACAGGGAACTTCCGATAATGACGCCAAGGGTAGAGAAAGGAGGGTACTCAAGGAGGGCGAGCTGCCCCCTGAGCTTGATTTTTTCAAATATGCAGTGACGGGTTCTTCGAAACGCAAGCCCTCTGAGTCTAGTGGAGAAGGTCATGCAGGAATGAAGAGACATAAGAAGGAAGAAACTGTCGGTGACTGGGATGCTAATACCGAGGATGAAGGAAACGGTGACAGCGACAGCGGTACCAATGAGCCCACCACCAACTCTCGAGCACCCAGACAACGAATCACCACCAAGGGAAACAATACTCCAGAACGTGCAGACACATTCGAAGAACTTCGTGACCGATATCGCATACATTCACAATTGACGGAGAACCTAAAGCGGAATGGCTATGAGCACCCTACAGGGATTCAGTCAGCTGGATGTCCGATACTGCTAGAGGTGAGAAGCCCGACTTTTTTGAGATAGCATTGAGTTAATGGTCGCAGTCCCGTGATTTGGCGGCCATATCCCCTACCGGCACAGGAAAGACATTGTCCTATCTCTTACCAGTCATGACCTTACTCAAGGGTCCGATATCGAACTCTACGACAAGCGCAGGGAAGGGCATCCGCGCGGTCGTTCTGGCCCCGACACGCGAGCTGGCACATCAGATCTATAATGAGTGCCTGAAGCTTGCTCAAGGAAGGAAGTGGCGCATTGTCCTCTTCAGTAAGGCGACCGCGGCTACCCTTGCGGATAAAAGCGTTCAGGACAAAGTTGGTACGTTTCGCATCAGTTGCTTTTTATGAGATCAGCGTTGACGCGGCACGGTCAGACGTAGTCATCAGTACACCACTGCGACTCGTGTCATCGCTGCAATCAGGACACCTATCTTTGCACAAGTATGCCCACCTCTCCACAATCGTGCGGATTTTTCAATTCCCCTGATGCGACCACCTGGGCAGTGTTCGCCACCTCATCTTAGACGAAGCAGACCGGATGCTCGATCAGGAGTTCCTCACCCAGGTGCAGGAGATTTTGGCGGCGTGTACTCATGAGGACATCCAGAAGGCGGTTTTCAGCGCTACGCTTCCAGCGGGGGCGGAAAGTGTTGCACTGGATATGCTCCGGGATCCTATCCGCGTTGTGGTGGGACTTAAGTGCGTTTCTCTTTCATCTCGGTCACCTCTCGTTCTTACGACCTCGGTCTCCTACAGAGACACGCCCCTGCCCCTCATTGCACAGTCCCTCACCTACGTAGCCGACGACCATTCGAAGCTTCCCACTTTGCGTGCCTATCTTTCACAACCATACAACCCTCCAGTCCTCATATTTACGTCATCGCAGCCGCGTGCGAGCTCTCTTGCTGAGGAGCTTGTTTTAGATGGAGTTCCGAACATCGACTGTCTCCACGCAGGAATGACCGAGAAAGAACGCGATGATGCAGTCAGCCGAATGCGTCGAGGAGAGAGCTGGGTGATGATCAGCACGGAAGTGATGGCGCGTGGCATGGATTTCAGAGGCGTTCGAGAGGTCATCAACTATGATTTCCCCCGAAGCATACAGAGCTATGTGCACCGCATAGGTCGGTCTGCTTATAGCGTCTCCATCGTCTCGTAATATCTGCCCTAACATGCCCTTACGTGCTTTAGGTCGTACCGGCCGTGCAGGTCGAGAAGGGAAGGCAGTAACCTATTTCACCGACGAGGACGCGCCCTACCTGAAGTCGTAAGTTGATGGTTCTCTTCGCGACACTACTCTAAGAATACGTGATGAAATAGCATTGCGAACGTTCTCCTTCAGTCGGGTTCACCTGTGCCAGAGTGGATTTTGAAGCTACCCAAACCATCAAAGTTGAAGCGTAAAGCGATGGGGAAGGTGAAGCGTGCAGAGGCTGTTAACCCTGCACGCAGAATTGGGAGGAACGATGCAATCAAAAGGCGGTGAGGTGACATTTTTCCATTTGTAATTACCCAAATTAATGGGGCTCCAGGGACATGATTGCCGGTAGTCGGCGACGAAAGGAGAGGGCTCAGCGAGAACGGGAGTCGCGCTCTGTTGTATTAGTAGGTGATGCTGAGGAGGGGTCATCGTAGCCGTTTATCGACGTGCATCTGACATCAATCCGATAAACACACCGGCCCAGATACAGCTACACCTGCAGTCAAGGATGTCGGACACGTGTGCTCATTGCATCGTCGTGTGCCCGTGAATGGCGGAGAGTGGGGTGGTGTGCGAAGTGCCTCTGTGAGTATTATTGCCCAAGATCTCACAGCCATTGTAGTTGTCAACCCCCGTGTGTTGTGGACTTGGGTTCAAATACACTCGCAGCTGATTGCCTCATGCTGTGATCGATGCGGAAGATAGCCCCCAGAAGATGGTGAAAAGACGGTCACTAACGTGGCGCGTTCTATTGTCCGCCATTTTTGTCTCGGTAAACGGTAGACCAATCAGAATCAATTTTGTGCGAGGCGACATGCCGTGTGGCCGGGCAGGGATCGCGGCGCTGAAAAAATGCAGGTCCGCGCAACGATGGCCTGCCACTCACGTGATTAGAGAGAAGCTCTGGGGACCAGCAGAGGGTTGATACGTTGATGCGCCAGTGCAATGCAAGAAACGGTCAAGATGGTTCAAGGCACGGTTATCTTCTGCCCAGAACATCTCGGAATTCCATCATCTCTTCTACGCCCTATGCCGAGACCTACCCCTTATAGGCATCGTACGGTATAGCTGTCAAACGGTTCACCGCGCCGATACGGGAGGCCAATGAGCTAAGCTACGAGCATGACGGTAGGTGGGACGCTCGATATGGCAAATGTGGGCGCCTGTTGATCAAAGATGGGTTTTCCTTTTTAGGGTGAACATGGGCGATGAACAGGATACCATACACTCGGAAATGTCTTTGGCCACGTTCCTCTTACAGTACTTAACCAGCCCTTTGTCCCTCCGGCTTTCGCGCTCGTCCTGGTACCATCGTCTTTCCGTTCTTTCCCATCCACAACAATCCCTTCTCGCTCACCACTGGCTCACCAGCAATGCGCGTCCAGACCTGCACACCTGCTGTGACCCCGCGCGGCGGACGTCCTCGTCCGACGGTCAAGACTCCCTACAGTCGCGTGAACTCAATCAAGAAGCTCAATCCGGGCCTCCAGGAGATCATCAAAAACTGTCCCGCCTTGGACATCATATTCGACCACGATAACCCCCGCAGCTCCACTCACAGCCGCGGTCGCAGTCGCGACTCGGAGCACGTAGCCCGACCCCCGAACGCCTTCATGGTCTACCGCTCCTACGTGTGGCACACGAAGCAGCTCGAAGACAAAGAAGAAAAGAACCTTAGTTGCGTCAGCCGACTCGCCGGTCGGAGCTGGAGGATCTTGAGCGAGCAGGCTCGCGCTCCCTTCAAGCAGGTCGCCGACATCGCCAAGCGCGAACACGCCCAACGCAATCCAGACTACAAGTACGCGCCCTCGTCACGCGCGCAAAAGTCCCAACGAAAAGCGGCCCAGCCGACATCCAGGGCCAAGGGAAAGGCCAAGGCCAAACGGAGTGCCACTCCGCCCGACGAAGGTTTCGACGCTCCGTCCCCTTCAACGCAACTTTCACCGACCCCCACCGCCGCGCCTGCCGATATACTCCTCGCGCCTTCCGAATCGTCTCCTTCTCCTCCCCCGTCCTCATCTTCTCCGTCCACCCCACCCACTCCCAGCCTTCGGCTGTGGACACCGGGGCTACCACTACCCCCCTCCCCCCAACTGGAATATCTCT
>Ga0137394_10000754_pt1 | contig 22513 bp, 20 predicted proteins | sample czobulk116metaG_FD_108278 | JGI IMG/M metagenome (GOLD analysis project Ga0137394, IMG submission 108278) | Vadose zone soil microbial communities from Angelo Coast Range Reserve, California, USA - czobulk1.16 metaG | ecosystem: Environmental > Terrestrial > Soil > Vadose zone | place: USA...
CACATCGAGCCGCTGGAAAGCCGGCTGCAGATCCGCTTCCGCATCGACGGCGCGCTGATGCCGCAGACGCAGAGCGATCCGAAGATCGCGCCGGCGCTTGCGCTGCGCTTGAAGCTCATGGCGGGGCTCGACATTTCGGAGAAGCGGCTGCCGCAGGACGGACGGCTGATGGTGGCGGTGCGCGACCAGAAGATCGACGTGCGGATGTCGACGATGCCCTGCCAGTACGGCGAGACGGTGGTATTGCGGCTGCTCAACCGCAAGGCGACGCTGCAGTCGCTCGATCGGCTCGGCATGCCCGACGACATCCGCGGCCGCTTCGCGGAGATCATCCGCCGCACCGCCGGCATGGTGCTCGTCACCGGCCCCACCGGCAGCGGCAAGACGACCACGCTCTACGCCGCGCTGGCCGAGCTCAATACCCCCGAGAGCAAGATCATCACCGTCGAGGACCCTGTCGAATATCAGCTTGCCGGCATCACCCAGGTGCAGGTGAACGAGAAGATCGATCTCAGCTTCGCGCGGGTGCTGCGCTCGACGCTGCGCCAGGACCCCGACGTGATCCTCGTCGGCGAGATCCGCGACGAGGAGACAGCGCAGATTGGCCTGCGCGCCGCGCTGACCGGCCACCTTGTGCTCTCCACGCTGCACACCAAGGACGCCGCGAGCACGCCGCTGCGGCTCATCGACATGGGCGCGCCGAGCTACATGGTGGCGACGTCGATTCACGCGGTGATGGCGCAGCGCCTCGTGCGCCTCATTTGCGAGAGCTGCGCGGTCGATTTCGAGCCGGGCGCGGAGGAGGCTCGCTGGCTCGAGGCGGTGGTCGGCCCGCGACGCTCGGAGCATCGCTACCGCCGTGGTCAGGGCTGCTCCCACTGCAACGGCAGGGGCTACAGCGGCCGGACGGGCGTCTACGAGATGCTGGAGATGACGCCGGACCTCGTGCGTGCCGCGAACCGGGCCGACCCCAACGAGTTCCTCGAGGCTGCGCGGCCGCACCTCCGTGGCCGCACACTGACCGATCGCGCGCTGGCGCTTGTGTTCGCCGGCAAAACGACGGTCGCCGAAGCGATGAAGGTGGCGGTGCAGCTCGAGGAATAGTGCCGATCTTCGCCTACCGCGGCCGCGGCGCGCGCGGCGAGCTCGTTACCGGATCGCTCGAAGCGCCGGACGAAGGCACCGTAGCCGACCAGTTGCTCAGCACCGGCGTCACGCCGGTCGACATCAAGGTCACCGCAGCCAAGCCGGCCTCCGACTCGCCGGGTTGGCTGGCGGGCCTGTTTGCGCCGCCGGTGACGCTGGTCGACACGATGCTCTTCTCGCGCCAGATGTACACCTTGCTCAAGGCTGGCGTGCCGATCCTTCGCGCGCTCGCCGGGCTTCAGGAATCGGCGACGAATCCGACGCTGCGCCGCATCATCGGCGATTTGAGGGTCAGTCTGGACGCGGGACGCGAGCTCTCGACTGCGATGCGCCAGCACCCCGGGGTCTTCTCCGGGTTCTACGTCAGCGTGGTACGCGTGGGCGAGACGACCGGCCAGCTCGAGGAAGCGTTCAACCGCCTGTTCGGCTATCTCGAGTTCGAGCGCGAGGTGCGCGAGCGCATCAAGACGGCGCTGCGCTATCCCACGATCGTCGTGCTGGTCATCGCGGGGGCGATCGGCATCGTCAATTTCGCCGTCATTCCCGCCTTTGCCAAGGTCTTCGAGGCAAGCAAGGTGCCGCTGCCGCTGCTGACGCGCGTGCTGATTACAACGTCGGACCTGTTCCTTACCTACTGGCCGCTGCTCGTCGCCGCAGTCGTGATCACCGTGATCGGATTCTTCGCCTATACCGGGACGGAGCAGGGGCGATACAACTGGGACCGCTTAAAACCGCGCATCCCGATCGCAGGCAAGATCATCTTCAAGGCGACGCTGGCGCGCTTCGCGCGCGCCTTTTCGCTCGCCAGCCGCGCCGGTGTGCCGATCGTCCAGGCACTTACCGTGGTCGCGTCAGTGGTCGACAACAGCTTTATCGCGCGCCGGGTGGAGCAGATGCGCGAGGGGGTCGAGCGGGGCGAGAGCGTGCTGCGCACGGCCGTGGCCACCGGCGTGTTCACACCGGTAGTGCTGCAAATGATCGCCGTGGGGGAGGAGACCGGCGAGCTCGACGACCTGCTCTCCGAGATCGCCGACATGTACGAGCGCGAGGTCGACTATGAAATCAAGAACCTCGCCGCGAACCTCGAGCCGATCATCACCATCATTCTCGGCGTGCTGGTCCTCATCCTTGCCCTCGGCGTCTTCCTGCCGATCTGGGAGCTCGGTAAGGTCATGCTGAAGAAGTAGCGATGTACGGCCACCGTCCGCTGACCAGGCTGGAGGCAGGGCTCTTCGCCGCGTTGGTCGCCATCTTCATCACCGTCTTCGCTCGCCAGATCCTCGAGTACATGGAGATCGCAGAGCGCGCTGCCATGGAAGCCACCCTTGTGAGCACGATGAGCGCCATCAATGTTCGACTCATCCAGGACAGTGCCGATCAACGTAAGGGCACGAGCGACTGGACACGTCGGAACCCCTTCGAGCTCGCCCGAATGGCCCCGGCCAATTTTGCGGGCGAGCTGAACGAATCGCCTCCCGCGTCCGGGTCTTGGGGCTACAACAGCGCAAGCGCCGAGTTGATTTACACCCCTCGCCTGCACTTCAAGCTGCAAACCTCAAATGGTCAGGCGAGCTTGCGTTTTCGGCTGGTGGAACGGCCAACGGGGGGTTACGGCCTTGCTCCGACTGCGCCGTACCGATGGGAATAGTCGGAGTAAGAACCGCTCATCAGAGACCGGCGGTAGTTCTGTAAGTTTTTCACAATTCCCATGCACTTTCGGTCGGACGTCGTTAATTTTCTTGACAAAACTAGATGTTCCCGAGAGACTCCCGCTCTCGGAGATATTTGTATTCACGATCCGTTGGCGACAAGACCGGCGGAGCCGATTCAGGGGAGTTACTGATATGAAACGCACGCTGCAAAAGGGCTTCACGCTTATCGAGCTCGTAGTCGTTATCGTCATTCTCGGCATCCTCGCGGCCGTGGCGATTCCGCAATTCACCGATCTCTCTGCTGCTGCGAGAACCGCGGTCGGCAACGCCTCCTGCGGCGCGCTGCAGTCCTCGGCCGTCATGTATTTCGCCTCGACGACGACGTCGTCGACGATTGCCACCTTGCAGGGCGCGACGACGGCTACTGGAGGTACTTGGGGCGGTACCTGCGGCGCGCCGACGTTTACGCCGACCGGCGGAACGGCGGTGGCCTGCACCGCAATAGCGTCCAACTTCTGCAGCGGTTAGTCGAGGCTCCGTCCGCCGTTTCGATGTCTTGCTAGCGCGGCACGGCGCTGATTGCACCAAGAGGGGCCTTGCGGCCCCTCTTTTGTTTCTGGCGCTCGCCTTCGCGGCCGCGGGATCCCAGCAAGCGCTGGCCGCCTGGTGGTTCGGCTCTCTCGCCGCTCTGTGGTTTTGCACGGTGCTCATGAACGGGCCTTCACGCACGCCTCTTACAACGCTCACCGTTGCGATCACGTTTTTTGCCGCCTGGTCCGTGGCAACCGATCTCTGGGTGAATCCTTCCTATAGCGTCGGCGCCCTTTACCACGCCGGCTTGATGCTCGGCGGTTTCATGTTTGGCCGAGCCGCCGGGCAACCACGGTTGGCATTTTCGTTTCGCGTTGCTCTCGTTTTCGCGCTCGCCGTCGCGCTGTGGGCATTGTGCAGAAAGGTCGCGGAAACGGATCCGCGCGCGCATTCGCTGTTCGTCACGCCTGCGACCCTTTCCTCCGTCCTCAATTTGCTTCTGGTTCCCGCGCTGATCCTTGTCGCTTGTGGCGAGCGGCGTTATGCCATTCTCGGTGCTCTCTTTGTCCTCAGCGCGGCATTCGCCGCGGCGCAGAGTCGTGGCGGCTGGGTCGCGCTCGCCACCGCGTTGGTATTCGCGCTCTTCCTGCTACGCCGGGCGAAAGTGAAGTTGGAGCGTCGTGCCACCGTCGTCGCGGCAATGGCATTCCTGGCGGGCGCCTTGGTGGCGTGGCTGCTGATCATCGGTGGCCCCGAACAAACGCGGTTCGTCGCGGACGCCGCGTCCCTGCAAGAGCGCCTCGATCTGTACGCGCTCGCCTTTAAGGGTCTCGAGGATTCATCGTGGTTTTTTGGCGCGGGATACCACGCGTTCTTTTACTTGCTGCGTGCCGCGGGCTCCATGCCCTTATATGCCGGCAGATCGACCTACTTCGTCCACAACGACTACCTGCAGACGCTGTTCGAGCTCGGATTGCCCGCTCTTGTCGCGCTGTTGCTTCTCGTCATCCTGCCGCTACGCGCGGCTTGGCGCTCAGCACCGCGCATGACAAACAGAGAAGATGCCGTCGCACTGGTGGCACTTGCGGCGGCGATCTGCTCCATGGCCACGCATGCCTTGGCGGACTTTCCGTTTTACATACCGGTGTGTGCGCTGGTCTATGGCGCAGCGCTTGGTTTCATCGATGCCATCGGTCTCGCCTCGGGTCACGAATACGCTTGGACGATCCCATGGCCACCGAGGCTACGCCGTGTGGTGCTCGCAGGCTTGGCCACGATCGCTGCCTGGATACTCGCGGTGCCAGTGGCCGCAGAGGCGGCTGGGGAGTATGGATTGCATCAATGGCGCGCAGCACGCAACCAGAGCGCCGCATACTGGCTCGAAATCGCGCGCAGGCTTGACCGGCGTGACTGGCGCTACCACTGGTACGCCGGAGAATTCTGGTTCGCTCAAGCTGCGGAAACCGGCAATCGCCAGGCAGCGGCCTTGGCAGACACCTCTTTCGCCTCCGCATATGCCGCCAATCCGCGCGAGGCCCGCAGCCTCTACAATCGCATCCAGTTGCACAGCCGCTTACGCAACCTCCTCGCGACCCCAGCCAACGCAGAGACCATGCGGGTCTGGGCCAACCGCGCCGCTGAGCTCGCACCGGCAGATCCAAACGTGCGCGCCGAGCGCGAACGTGTTTTCAAGCAGTTCGGCGCACCGAAATGAATCGTACTGGCGGCTTCTCGCTAATGGAGCTGGTCGTGGTGATCGTACTCGCCGGCATCCTTTCTGCGCTGGCAATTCCGCGCTTCACTAACACCGAGAGTAGTGCGACCTGGTATTCCGAGCAGGTCAAGGCGGCTGTGCGCTATGCACAGCGCCAGGCCGTCGCTCAGCGTCGCAACGTTTACGTTTGTATCGCGGTGACTTCCGTCAGCCTGACTTATGACGCTGCGTGCTCAACGGCTCTCGCGCAACCGGGAACTTCGGCCCCCTACAGTCTCCCTGCTCCGAGCGGCGCGAGCCTGGCAGCGACGACGTTCTGGTTCAACTCCCTGGGGCAACCAAGCAGTGCGCAATCGCTGAACATCGCCGGGCATGCGATTACCGTGGAGGCGGAAACGGGCTATGTGCACTAGGCGCCGCGCCACCGGCATGTCCCTCATCGAAGTCGTGGTGTTCATCGTCGTGCTGGGCATCGGCATCGCCGCCACGCTGGTGGTCTTCAATCGAGTCACCAGCGCGAGCGTCGATCCGATGGTGCGCAAACAAGCGCTCGCCATAGCTTCTTCGCTGCTGGAAGAAATCGAGTTGCGTGGATTTACTTATTGCGATCCGGACGATCCCAAGGTGTATACCGCAGCCGCAGCCACCGCGACCGAGTGCACAAGTGCGGCTTACATCGAGAACATTGGTCCGGACACATTGCCGTCCTCCACGGCCGAGACGCGGTACGCAATACCTCAATTCGACAACGTAAACGACTACGACGGCTTCGCCATGTCGGGCGCCAATATCAAAAGCGCCGACGGAACCACGATTTCCGGACTAGGTGATTATTCGGTCGCAGTTTCGGTGGTAAATGCCGGGGGCGACTTTTCCATCGCTGCAGCAGAAGCGCTGCGGATCACCGTTACGGCGCAGCATGTGCCGACCGGAACGACGGTGAGCCTGCAGGGTTATCGGCTTCGCTATGCGCCGAACTCGCCCTAAAGCGCTCGCGCTCTTGCGCGGCCTGACGCTCATCGAGCTCGTGCTGGCGATGGTGCTCGTCGGCATAATCGTTGCGGGCACGGCGTATTTCTTCTATCCGGTGACGCAGAGCGTCGACCTCGCGGGGCGGGCCGCGCTCACCGACATCGCCGACAACGCCTTGCAGCGCATCGCTCGTGAGGTTCGCCTGGCGTTGCCGAACAGCGTGCGCCGCACGACGAGCGGAAGCTCGAGCTTTCTGGAATTCCTTCCGGTCCGCACCGCCGGACGCTATCGCGCGGACGGCGGTGGTATTGCGGGCGGGACCGATTGCCCCAATATCGGCGGCGTCGGCGTGCCGGACAGCGATCAGCTTTCTTTCAACCCCGTGGTCGATACCTGCTTCAAGACGATCGGCACGCTCGCAGACGCAACCACAATTACGACCAACGATTGGCTTGTATTCAATAACTACGGCGAAGGATTTGATGGGCAGACCGCGTACGCGACTGCAGGCACGCTGAACCGCCGCAAAATTTCCGCCGCAGCCGACGAGACGACGCGCGAGCGCATCGCCTTCATTTCGACCGTGGCGCTCGATCGCACGTTGCATGATTCGCCGGGGAAGCGTTTCTTTGTGATTGTCGGCAATGCGTCCGGGCCCGAACCGGTGACTTACGAGTGCAATACCTCCACCCGAACCCTCGTCCGCCGTTCGGGCTACACGATGACTGCCGCCCAGCCGACGAGCTTCACCGGGGGCACTTCGAACTTGATCGCCGACGATGTCAGCGACTGCAATTTCGATTACGTGGCCAACGTCGCGCCCCAGATCGGCCTGCTGACGCTGCGCCTTACCCTGTCCAGGGGACTGCCGGGAGGCGCCACGCAAACGGTGAGTCTGTATCACGCGGTGCACGTAACCAACGTCCCATGACGTATCGCATGCCCAGCCGGCGCTGCCGTGGCTTCGCCCTCATCTTGGCGGTCTTCATGATCGTCACGCTGGCTGCGATTGGCCTGTATCTGGTGACGGTCTCGACCGGACAGATCCAGGCGGTATCGCAGGACGAGCAGAGCGTGCGCGCCTACCAAGCCGCACGCACGGGCATCGAGTTGGGCGCCTTCCAGTTGCTTCGGAATCCCCCCTGCACCCCTTCGCAGACCCTCACCTTGACCCAAGGCTTGAGCGGCTTCTATGCGGTGGTCACTTGCCTGCAGGTGGGTACTACTGAGACTGAGGGCACGGCCTCGATCAAGGTCTACCGGATCACGGCGACCGGTTGCAACAACAACCCCTGCTCGCCGGCGACGCCGGCTCCGACCTACGTCGAGCGCCAACTTCAGCTCACGATCACGCAATAGCGCTTAGCCGCCTGTCCAGCCGAGGCTTGGCAGCACCCATCGCCGAGGCGTGGTTCACAACGCTTCTGAGTAAGAAAACTCATTTGACAACAATCGGTTATTGATCTATCTTGAAGTCGAACCCGAGATAAAATCGGGATCGCATATGAAGAGTCTTTTCGCACGGCGCCGTGATCGCGAGCCGGGCTGGCTTGCAATGTCCATGCAGCCCGGCGGGCTGAGCTTTGCCCACGGCGTCTGCGCAAGCTCCGAGAAGTGCGCGATCACACATTGCGGCTCGCGCACGTTCGATGGCTCGCCGAAGGACCTCGAGCGCGTCGCCAAGGATCTTGGCGTCGAGCGCTATCAGTGCCTGACGATCTTGTCGCCGGCGGAATATCAGCTGCTGACGGTCGAAGCGCCCAACGTGCCCGCCGCGGAGCTGAAGACCGCCGTGCGCTGGCGCATCAAGGACATGATCGACTACCACCTCGAAGACGCGACCATCGACGTACTCGACATTCCGATCGATCCATCGGGCGCGGGACGCGGTCATTCAATGTACGTGGTCACAGCGCGCAACGACATCATCCAGGGCTGCGTTGAGCGCTTCAGCTCCGCGCATATCCCCCTTTCGGTGATCGACATCGCCGAGACCGCGCAGCGCAACATCGCGGCGCTGTTCGAGCCGGCGGACCGCGGCCTTGCCTTTCTCCATGTGGGGCAAGCCAACGCGCTTCTCACCGTGAACTTCCGTGGCGAGCTGTATCTCGCGCGGCACATCGAAGCCGGCATGGAGCAGATTCTCAAGCTGCAGCGCGGCGGAAACGATGAGCTTTTGAACCGCATCGTGCTCGAGCTGCAAAGAAGCTTCGATCACCTCGATCGCCAGTACCCGTTCCTGAACATCGCGAAGCTGCTTCTTGGCCCCGAGCCGGGCGACACCGGACTGACGGCCTACCTGGCGGCCAATCTCGGCGTGCCGGTCGAGCAGGCCAATCTCGCGGAGGTGATCGACTTCGCGCCAGGCGCCGCGCTCGAAGGCGACGCGGCTTGGCGGCTGTTTCACGTCCTGGGCGCGGCGCTGCGTAACGAAGTGAAGACGCTTTGAGGCGCCCTTGAGCCAGCAGATCAATCTCTACAACCCGCTCTTCCTCAAGCAGGAGAAACACTTCTCCGCCCGTACGATGTTTCAGGCTCTGGGCGTGATTGCGCTCGGTCTCGTCGTGCTCTATGGCTATGCGCGATTGCAAATGCACGGCGCGCAACGCACTGCCGAGCAGCACCGCGCGCAGCTCGCCGCGCAGCGCGACCAGATGGTCAAGCTCGCCACCAAGGTCGCGGCGCAAGGCCGCAGCAAGGCGCTCGAGGCGGAAGTCGCACGCGCCGAAGAAGGGGTCAGAGCCCGCCAGGCGACCCTGCAGGCGCTCGGCACTGGCGAGCTCGGCAACACCAGCGGGTTCTCGGATTTTTTCGCCGCCTTCGGCCGTCAGGCGCTTCGCGGGGTCTGGCTTACGGCTTTCACCATCGGCGAGTCCGGCAACGAGCTTCTCGTGCAGGGCCGCGCGCTGCGTCCCGAGCTCGTGCCGGCCTACCTGCAGGCCCTGAACCGGGAGCCGATGATGCGCGGTCGGCGCGTCACCGAGATGAAGCTCGCCGCGAAATCGGCGCCGCGCGCGCCCGCGGCAGCCGAGCAGAAGGGACCGGAGCGCTTCGTCGAGTTCACGCTGACGGCGCCTTTGCGTCTCGCCGAGGCACCGGCGGCAAAGGCGCCGGCGAAGTGAGGGCGCTCCTCAAGCGCGTCGTCGAGCGCATCGACCGAGCTTCGCTGCGCGAACGCGTGCTCGTGTTTCTCGCGCTAACCGCCGCCCTCGTGTTGATCGTCAACGTCACGCTGATCGAACCGCTGCGCGCCAATCAGCGGCGGCTCGCCGCGGAAACGGCGCAGGGCGAGAAAGAACTGCAGATGGTGCAAGCCAAGATTGTGCGCATGGTGCAGGACGCTGCCGTCGATCCGAACGCCGGCAACCGGGCACGGCTCGCCGCGCTGCGTGCCGAGCTGAAGGAGCTCGATGCGCGCGCCGTGCAGGAGCAAAGCCGGTTTACGCCTCCCGAGCGCATGCGCGCAGTGCTCGACGAGATGCTCCAGCGCAACAAAGGCCTTGCGCTGGTCGACTTCAGCAGCCTGCCGGTGACGGCCATCGGCAACAACGCTTCCGGAGGCGGCGCGCTCTACCGCCACGGCATCGAGTTCACCGTTACCGGCACGTACGTCGAGCTCTACGAATACCTGCGTGCGCTCGAGCGCATGCCGACCCAGCTTTACTGGCGACGCGCCGAGCTCGCGGTAAGCGAGCATCCGGCCGTCACTCTCAAGCTCACCGTCTACACGGTGAGCTTCGACCGCGCGTGGCTCATCGTATGACGCGCCTCGTCATTCTCGCCGCGGGCCTACTTGCCACGGAGATGGCGCTCTGCGCTCCCTTTGCCGATCCGACCCGTCCGGCGAATGCCATCGAGGGCGCGGGCGGGCTGCGCGGCTCGGAGGCGGGGCCGCGAGTCGAATCGATCCTCATCGCGCCCGATCGGCGCATCGCCATCATCAACGGTGAGCCGGTAGCCCTCGGGGGGAAGATCGCTGCCGGGCAGGTGGTGCGCATCACGGAGAGCGAGGTCGTGATCCGGGGTGATGAGGGTGAACGCACGTTGAAGCTCTTTCCGGAGCTCACCGATCGCGCGCCGCTGCCGCAAGAGAGGACGCCACAATGAAAACCAAAACGCTCCTGTTTCTCGGCGCGCTCGCCTGCCTCGGCGGCTGTCTCAACCCGCCCCTGGCGCCCAACGCCGTCGATCCGCGCATTGCCCGCGAGATCGACAAGGCCGGAGAGCGCAAGGTCCAGGGCACGCCGCGCGCGGTCGACGAGGCGCTGCTGCCGCCACTGCGAATGGAGATGCCGAGCGTCGCAGGCCAGCCGATCGAGCCTCGATTCGACCTGTCCGTGAACAACGCGCCCGCTCAGCAGGTATTCATGTCGCTGGTCAGTGGCACGCGCTACAGCATGCTGGTGCACCCGGGAGTCACGGGCACCATTTCGCTCTCGCTCAAGGACGTGACGCTGCGCGAGGCGCTCGAGGCGATCCGCGATCTCTACGGCTACGAATTCCGCTTTGACGCCTCGCGCATCTCGATCCAGTCCGCGGGCCTGCAGACCCGTGTCTTTCGCGTCAACTATCTGACGGGCCTGCGGCGCGGTGCCAGCGACTTGCGCGTGCAATCGGGCTCGGTGGCGGACGTGCGCCCCGGTCCGACCGCCCCGACGGGCGTGGCGACTGCCGCCCAGCCATTTCCCGGCACCCCGGGTCAGCAGCTGCCCGTGGCAGGGTCGCTGGAATCGAGCCGCGTGTCCACGCAGCAGACGGTCGATTTCTGGACGGAGCTGCGCACTTCGTTGCAATCCATCGTTGGCACGGCTCCGGGCCGCAGCGTCGTGGTCACGCCCCACTCGGGGATTGTCGTCGTGCGCGCGATGCCCGACGAGCTGCGCGGCATCGAGCTGTATCTGCGCGAGACTCGGCTCGCCATAGAGCGCCAGGTGATGCTCGAGGCGAAGATCATCGAAGTGACGCTCTCGGACGCCTATCAGGCAGGTATCAACTGGGCGATCTTCCGCAACAATCTGGCGGTCGGACAAACTTCGACCGGCCGCGGCGCGACCAACCTTTCGGCGCTCGGCTCGTCGCTTCCCCTCACGAGCGGCGGGCAAACGGTGGACACCGCGGGCAGGTCGCTGCTCGCCGCGAGTACCGCGAGCACGACGAGCAATCCGGCGAGCGCCGTCTTCGGGCTTGCCTTTCGCACCGCGAATTTTGCCGCTCTGCTGCAGTTCCTCGAGACGCAGGGCGACGTGCAGGTGCTCTCCAGCCCGCGCGTCGCCACCGTCAATAACCAGAAGGCGGTGCTCAAGGTCGGCACTGACGAGTTCTTCGTCACGAACGTCTCCACGGTGACGCAGGTAACAGGCACCACCGCAGTGCAGACTCCGACGGTGACGGTGGCGCCCTTCTTCTCGGGCATCCTGCTCGACGTCACGCCGCGCGTCGACGAGAACGAGAACATCATGCTGCACATCCATCCGTCGGTGAGCCAGGTCTCGGAGAGCAAGCGCGTAGTGGATCTCGGCGGCTCGGTCCCGTCGATCACGCTGCCGCTCGCGCGCAGCACGGTGAGCGAGACGGACACGGTCGTGCGCGTCACCAACGGCAACATCGTCGCGATCGGTGGCCTGATGAGCGTCAGCCTGAGCGATAACCGCGGCGGCATCCCGGGACTGAACATCGCACCGCTACGCAATGTCGACAGGCAGTTGGTGAAAAAGGAGCTCGTCATCCTGCTCAAGCCGACCGTTATCGGCGACGAAGCCGACTGGGAGAAGGGTGCGCGCGAAAGCCAGGAACGCCTGCGCACGATGTACCCGAGGGAGGACCGCAGGCAATGAACTATCTTGCCCATTTCGGCCTGCGCGAGCCGCCGTTCGGCATCACCCCAGACACCAGCTTCTTCTACCCCTGCCGCTCGAGCCAGCAGGCGCTCAACACGGTTCTCGTGGCGCTGGAAAACGGCGAAGGCTTCATCAAGATCATCGGCGAAGTCGGCACCGGCAAGACAATGCTCTGCCGCAAGCTCCTCGCTACGCTCGACGATACGCAATGGGTCTCGGCCTACATCCCGAATCCGAACCTTGAGCCTCGCGCGCTGCTCTTCGCCGTAGCCGAGGAGTTCGGCCTCGGCCTCGACCCCGGCCTCGACCAGTACCGCCTGCTCAAGGGCGTGACGCGCTCGCTTCTCGACCGCGCGCGCAGCCGCCGCCGGGTGGTGCTTTGCATGGACGAGAGCCAGGCGATGCCGCTTGACACGCTGGAAGCACTCCGCCTGATCACCAACCTCGAGACCGAGAAGCGCAAGCTCCTCCAAGTGGTGCTCTTCGGACAGCCCGAGCTCGACCGTAAGCTCGCCTCGGAGTCGGTGCGGCAGCTTCGCCAGCGCATTACGTTCCAGCACGACCTCCAGACGCTCGACGAGGAGGAGGTCGGCTCCTATTTCACGCACCGGATGCGCACCGCCGGTTATGCCGGGCCGGCACTGCTGGCGCGCGCGGCGCGGCGTACCCTTTATCGGGCGAGCCGCGGCGTGCCGCGGCTCATCAATATCCTGTCTCACAAGGCGCTCTTTGTGCTGTACGGCGAAGACGGCACGCGGCTCGAGCGCCGGCACATCCGGGCTGCGGTGCTCGATACCCCGGCCGCGGTGCAGCCGCGCCGCTGGTGGTCGTGGCCGCGCCTCAAGCTAAGCCGTGCCGAATAAGGCGCTGTGAGCCTCATCAACAAGGTCCTGCGCGACCTCGACCGCCGCAATGCGGCGGCGGGCCCCGAGATCGTGTCGCCGAAGGTGAAGGTGGTCGAGGCGAGACCCGCGAGCCACGAATGGTTCTGGCGCGTCGTCGCGGCTCTCATGCTTCTCGCGCTCGGCTGGGTTGGCTGGCTTATCTACCAGATCCAGCCCAGACCGATCGCCACGCCGCTCGCCCAGAAGGCTGCCGACGAGGCGCGCACACGGCGCCCGGTGCCGCCGGTGCAAGTTGCCGAGGTGCCAAAGCCACCGGTCCAGGCGCCCGCACCGCCGGCAGCGGAGCCCACGCCGCCTGCGTCCAGGGTGCAGCCTGCGGACACGCTGCGCTTCGCCTACAGCATCGAGACGCCGATCGATACGCCCGCGTCGAAGCCCGCAAATCGCCCAGGCTCGACGGCCGAGAAAAAGCAACCGACGCGCATCGCAAGCGCGGCGCCAGCGACCGGGAGCTCGCGCGTCGAACGCCGCGACCGTGTGCTGAGCGGCCCAGAGCGCGCCGACGGCGAATTCCGCCGCGGCGTCGACCTGCTGAAGCACGGCCGCGCGAGCGAGGCGAAGGAAGCATTCGCTGCAGCGCTGCGCGCCGATGCAGGCCATCACAGCGCCCGCCAAGCGCTCGTCGCGCTCAAGCTCGAGCGCGGAGAGCTCGAGGAGGCGAGCCGGCTCCTGCAGGATGCACTCGCGATGGATCCGGCGCAGCCTGACTTCGCGGTCGCGCTCGCGCGCATCCGCGTCGAGCGCGGCCAGTTACTGTCGGCATTGGACGTTCTCGATGCGGCTGCCAGCGCTGCCGCGGGCCACGCCGAGTTGCAGACGCTTCGCGGCACTGTCCTGCAGCGCCTGGGCCGGCACGCGGAGGCCGCCGACGCCTACCGCGCCGCGCTCGGGGTGCAGCGTGCCATGCCGCAGGCGTGGATGGGGCTCGGAATTTCGCTCGAGGCGCTGCAGCAGAAGCCGGAGGCAGCCCAGGCTTTCCGCAACGCTCTCGCCTCTGGCCCGGTGAGCGTCGACCTCAAGACTTTTGCCGAGCAGCGCATCCGCGCGCTACGTTAACGCTGGCAAGCGATGAGGAGTAATTCCTCACGCGGCGCGCCGTCTCGGCCCCAATGTCGGCATGAGCGACGACGGCCGTGAATTCATCGTGAGGTTCCTTGTAGCGGCAGCTCTATCGATCCTCGTGGCCCACGCGGGCGATGCGGCTGCGGCCAGCTATTTCTCGCGCGCGAGCAGCACTTGGACCACGGCCGCCACCTGGTCCACCGCCGCGTGCAACGGCGCCGCAGCCGCGGTCGCTCCGGGCGCGGCGGACAACGTGACCATCTGTGCCGGCCACACGGTGACCATGGACGGGAACGCCGGCGCCGCGAACAGTTTGACCATCACCGGGACGGCGACCTGGAGCCAGAAGCGCACGACGAACGTAGGTGCGGGCGGCGTAATCGTCACCGGCGATATCGCCGGCGCGAGCGCCGGCGTTCTCACCACCAGCGGGGGCCTGACGATCAACGCGACCACCACCAGCACGGCGGTCACCGTCACGCTCCAGACAACCGCCGGTCAGACCATCAGCGGCACGGGCTCGCTCGCGAATCTGGCGATTAGCGCTACGGCGACGAACACTGGGACGTTAACAGTCACAACGGCGCTCACTGGCGCAAGCACCCTGACGAACACAGGCACGCTGAATATCGGCGGCACTTCGACCATCACCGGGTTGACCGCCAACACCGCGGCCAACACCGTCAACTACACCGGGACCGCGCAGACCGTAAAGCAACCGACCGCCAACACCTATTCGACGCTCGGACTGAGCGGCAGCCTCGGCAAGACAATGACCGGCATCACCTCGATCACGGGCAACCTGAATCTTTCGGGCTCGGCCACCATGACCGGCAACGCCGCGTTCACGCTCAACGGCACGTTGAACTATGGCTCCACGGGTTCCACCACGCTGACAGCAGCGACGGCGATCTCGATCGGCAAGTTCAGCCAGACTGCCGGCACTTTCGTCGACAACGGCAACACCATCACCGTGACCGGAACCGGCGCGAGCACCTGGTCGAAAGCTGGCACGTTCACCGCCACCGGAACCGCCATTTTCACGGGCGCCGCTCCACAGATCGGCGCGTCCAACTTCGGCACTCTCACCATCAACGTCGGTGGCGGCAATACCGCCACGCTGACCGGCAACGCGACGCCTTCGGGCGGCCTCAACGTATCGAGCGGAACATTCGACCTCTCGAGCTCCACCGCAAACCGGTCTGCCGCCGGAGGAACCCTTACGGTTTCCAACGGCGCCACGCTCAAGATCGGCGGCAGCAACAGCTTCCCGACGCAGTACACGACGCACACCCTGGGCGCCACGAGCACGGTGGAGTACTACGGCACCTCGCAGACGGTGACTGCCGAGTCTTATGGCCACCTGACCTTGAGCGGCACCGGGACCGTCACCATGCCGGCTAGCGCGCTGACACTCGCCGGCAACTTCACCATGTCCACCGCCGGGAGCCTGGCGACCACGGCCGGGGGCGCGCTGACCGTCACCGGCAACTTCAACATCGGCAGCGGAACGACGTTCAACACGAGCACGTTCACCCACCCGATCACCGGCAATTTCGTCGTGAACGGCACGCTGTCGGGAACGGGGCCGATCACGTTGAACGGCAGCGGCACCCAAATAGACGGCACCGGATCGATCACCGACACCGGAACGGTGACGATCAGCAGCGGAAACAAAACGGTCCAGTCGACGGCGAATCTTTCCTTTCCCGGAACGGTGGCGATCAGCGGCGCGGTCACAGTCACCAACAACGGCACTATCACCAGCACGGCGGCGACCGGGATCACCGGCACTGTCGCGGGATCGACGTGGACGAACGCGGCGAACTCCGCGCTGACGGTAGCCGGGCCTTTGCTCGCGACCGGGACGCTCAGCGCGAGCGCGAGCCCGAACACCGTGACCTACAACGGCACCGTCGCGCAGAGCGTCAAGTCCGCCACCTACCACCACCTCGCGCTCAGCAACGCCGCGGGAACGAGCCTCGGGGGCGCCACAACGGTAAACGGCAACCTTACGATCTCATCGGGGACGCTCTCCGACAGCGGCAACCAGATCACGGGCAACGCCACCGGCACGCTTAGCATGGCCGCGGGCACTGGCCTTAGCCTGGGCAGTGCGGGGTCGGGCACGGCGTTCCCGACGACCTTCACCACGGCAAACATATCGCTCACCGCGGGAAGCACCGTGACCTATGCGGCCGGCGTGGCGCAGACGGTGTCCGGAGTGCCCGGGTACGCAAACCTGACGATCAACAATGCGGCGGGAACGAGCCTCGGCGGCGCCACCACGGTCAACGGCAACCTCACGATCTCTTCTGGAACGCTATCGGACAGCGGCAACCAGATCACCGGCAACGCCAGCGGCACGCTGAGCATCTCTTCCGGTGCCGGCCTTACGCTCGGCAGCGCCGGCACCGGCACGGTGTTCCCGACCAACTTCACGGCGGCAAACATTTCGCTGAATACCGCGAGCACCGTGACCTACGCGGCGGGCGTGGCGCAGACCGTATCGGCCGTTCCGACTTACGGGAATCTCACAATCAACAACTCCGCTGCCGTCGTCACCTCCCTGGGAGGTAGCACGACGGTCGCCGGCACGCCGACGCTGAGCGGCAGCGGCACGTTCGCCGTGGGCGCCAACACCTTGACCCTGAACGGCCCGACGATTGCGGGAACCCCGACAAAGCTCACCACGACCTCCTCCTCCAGCCTGAGCTTCGGCGGCAGCTCCGCCGGCGTCAGCGTGCCGAGCAGCGTTGCCAACTTGAACAACCTGACGCTCGGCAATAGCTGTTGCGCGATTACGCTCAACAGCGCGATCACGCTGGCTGGGACCCTCCAGATTTCTGCCGGAGGCGCGCTGGACGTGACGACTAGCAACTTCGCCCTCAACGTTGCGGGCAACTTCACCAACAACAACGCGGCGGCGAGCTTCACCGCGCGCTCGGGCACCGTGACCATGAACGGGTCGGCCGCTCAGACCATCGGCGGTTCGGCGAGCACGACGTTCAACAACCTGACGGTCTCGAACTCGAATTCGGGCACCACGGTAGCGGTCAACACAAACGTCAATGTGAGCGGGACGCTGACCGTCAACACCAGCGCGCCGCTCGCGCCGGCTGCGGCGGTGGTCATTAACAGCGCCGCGGCACAGGGCACGATCACCGGGACTGGGACGGTGCAGATCAGCCGAACCGCGGTGACGGCGGATTACTCGAGCCAGTACAAGTTCACCACGAACACGCTCACAAACCTCACGGTCGAATACAAGGGGGCGGCGGCGCAGACGGTGAGCGCGCTGACCTACGGAGGCTTGAAGATCAACAACGCGAGCGGCGCGACGCTCGCCAGCGGCACGACCACCGTGGGCGGCACGCTGACGTTAACCAGCGGCACGCTGGCAGTGGCTGGGAACAGCCTCGCGCTGAACGGTCCGACTATTGCGGGCACGCCGACCAACTTGTCGACGACCTCCTCCTCCAACCTTTCCTTCGGCGGCAGCTCAAGCAGCGTCAACGTCCCGAGCAGCGTCACGCAGCTCAACAATCTCACGCTGAACAACAGCAACGGCATCACGCTCAACAGCAGCCCGACCATCAACGCCACGATGACGTTCACGTCGGGTGTGATTTCCGCGGGTTCGAATACCTTGATCATCGCCACCGCCGGGACCGTGAGCCGCACGAGTGGCCACGTGAACGGCAACCTGCAGAAGAACGTCGCCACGGGCGCGAACGTGGTGCGCAACTTCGAGGTGGGGGACTCGAGCATTTACTCGCCGGTGCAAGTTACGTTCACGAGCGTTTCTGCCGCGGGAAACCTGACCGCAACGGCCGTGTCGGGCGAGCACCCGGACATCGCGCGCTCGACCATCGATTCAACCAAAGACGTGGGCCGCTACTGGGTGGTGACGAACAGCGGCATCACGTTCACCAACTACAGCGCGTCCTGGACCTACGTCGCAGGCGATGTCGATGCGGCGGCCGACGTGACGATCTTCGGCATCGGCAAGGCGGACTCGTGTGACGGATCCACCCAGAACTGCACCTGGACCTATCCGACCATCGTCGGAACGCCGAGCACCACGAATGCTCAGGGCTCGGGCATGACGGGCTTCAGCAGCTTCGCCGTCGGGCGCAACGTGCGCAGCTTTTCGGTATCGAATCCCGGAACCCAGAGCCAGTACGTGCCGTTCATCGTCACGATTACGGCGCTTGACCAGTCCGGCAATCCGGCGACCAACTTCAGCGCCACCGTGGATATCACCAGCTCGGGCTGCACGATTTCGTCGGGCGGAGGCACGAGCGCGAATTTCACCAACGGATCGCTCAGCCCGACGGTGACACTTTCCAGCTCGGGCAACTGCACCATCACGGCAACTCTTACGGGCGGCGGCCCAACGGGAACCAGCCCCACCTTCACCGTCAATCCGACGAGCTTCAACGCGTTCGAAACCGCGACCGCCGCAACCGCCATCACCGGCAACATCCAGACGAAAGTTGCGGGCAATGCATTCAGCCTCGCGATCGTCGCAATTTCCGGCGGCGCCAAGGCGACCGGATTCAACGGCAACGTCAAGCTCGAGCTGCTTGCGAATGGAGCCGCCGCGGGCACGGGGTACGGGATCGACAATTGCCCGACGACGAATACCGTCATCCAGACCGTCGCCTCATCTGCTATTGCTGGCGGACGATCAAACGCGAGCTTTTCAGCCGTCGCTAATGTCTACCGCGATGTCCGTGTCCGCATCAGCTACCCCACCGCATCGTCGAGCACCGTGGTGTGTTCTGGCGACAGCTTCGCCATCCGGCCGAGCGGCTTCACGATCAGCGTGACGGATGCTGACTGGCAGACAGCCGGCACGGCGCGGGCTCTGAGCAACACGGCTGCGAGCGGCGGCAACGTCCACAAGGCGGGTCAGTCCTTCACCATTACCGCGACCGTTTCGCCGAACACCGTCACGCTATATGACGGGAATATCACCGTGGCGACGAGCGGCCTCGCTTGCACCAATTTCGGCAGCGGCTGCACGAACGGCACGCTGTCGCTCGGTACCTGGTCCACTGGCGTTACGCGGAGCACGAGCACCGCGACCTATGCCGAAGCCGGATCTTTCAACCTGGCGCTCGAAGACGTGGACTTCGCGTCCATCGACGCGAGTGATGGTTCGAGCTTCACGGTCACCCAGACCGCGGCGCCCGTCGCCGTCGGCCGTTTCGTGCCCGACCATTTCAAGTTCGTAACGCCGAACACGCCGCAACTGCGCACGTTTGGCTCGATGTGCTCGACGCGCTCCTTCACCTACATCGGGCAGTCGTTCTGGTACGTGACCTCGCCGTCGGCCACTCTTCAAGCCGTTGCCGCCGACAATACGACGATAACAACGAACTATCGCGGCAGCCTTTTCAAGCTCACCGCCCTGGCTGGGAACGGCATTACGGAGACCTACTCGTACAGCGGTGCCGTGGCGCTCGACTCAACCGGCATTGGCACCGCTCAGTTGACGGAGTTGTCGGGCGCGAACAGCGGCAAGGGGACATACCAGGTGAGCTCGAGCGGCACGCTGACGTACACACGCAACACCACGACTCCCGCCGGTCAATTCAGCGCGGACATCAGCCTATCGGTGACGGCTAAGGACACGAGCGAGGCCGGTGCAAATCAGGGAGACATCACCACGCCGAGCGCACTCAGCTTCAGCAGCATCGCCTTCGACGCCGGCGCCACGTTCCGCTATGGCCGCCTGCGGCTGCAGAATTCGTCCGGCCTGCTGAACGTCGATCTGTGGATTCCGATCGAGACTCAGTATTGGACCGGCTCGGCGTTCACGACCAACACCGATGACTATTGCACCCAGCTGACCAACACAAACCTTTCGCTTGGGTCGTACATCGGGGGCATCACGGCAGCGAATGTCGGCGCGAGTCACATTACTCTGGGCGGCGGCGCATTCGCCAAGGGCGTCGGCAGCCTGCGGCTCACCAAACCCTCGCCTGTTGCGACATCGCCGGGCGCCACAACGCTGACGGTGGATCTGTCAGCAGAGGGCAAGACGTACCTGCAGGGCGCCTGGAGCGGTACGACTTACATCGATAATCCGTCGGCGCGCGCGACCTTCGGCGTGTTCGGTTCGCAGCCGAAAAATTTCATCTTCCAGCGCGAGAACTACTAGGCTGCACTCTCAGCCTCAGGTCGCCGTCTTCTCGAGCCGCTCGAGCCGGTAGCCGTAGTTGTAGACCGGCACGACGCGATAGCCGGATTCCGGGCGCAGGTCGAGCTTCTTGCGCACCTGGCTGACGTGCGTATCGACGGTGCGCGTCGCCAGATCGCCGCTACGGCCCCAGACGGTCTCCTGCAGGTGGCCGCGCGAGAGTAGCCGTCCCATGTTGCGGAACAGCGTGACCGCGAGCTCGAATTCCTTCGGCGTCAGCTCGATCTTGGCGCCATCCTTGCGGATTTCGCTGCGCTGGAGGTCGATGTCGAACGGGGGAAAGGAGAGCTGCTTCTGTTCCTCGACCGGATACGCGCGGCGCAGCAGCGCATGGACCCGTGCGAGCAACTCCTGACGGCGCACGGGCTTGATCATGTAATCGTCCGCGCCGTGCTCGAGCGCAAAGACGATGTCCTGCTCGGAATCGCGCACGGTGACGAAGAGGATGGGCACCGTCTTCGATACGTTGCTCCGCAGCCAAGCCAGCACCTCGGTGCCCGAGATGTCCGGCACCTGCCAGTCGAGCATGAATAGGTCGAAACTCTCGCGCCCGGCCTGGCGCATGGCTTCGCGCCCGGCGAGCCAGCCATGCACGTCATGGCCGTCGTCCGTAATCCAGCGCTTGAGCAGCGCCAGCTGATCCGGATCGTCTTCTAGAATCGCGATGCGCACTTAATGCTCCCTTCTGGCAAATCATACTGCTATGCAGAATAGCTTGCGCGTCGCCCTGCTCGGCGGCGGAACTATTGCTCGGCTAGTGCTGGAACACGCACGACGCGGTGACCTGCCGGGCATTGAGATTGCTGGCGTTGCGGGGCGTGGCGCGGCTTCTCGCGGCGCGGCGCTGGCTCGCGAGTTCCAGGTGCCGTACGCGCCGGACCGCGCCGCCCTGGTCGGGTTACGACCGGGGGTCGTTCTGGAGGCGGCGTCGCACGACGCCGTCCGCGAGCATTTGGTCGCGGTTCTTGCAAGCGGCGTAAGCGTCATCGTGCTTTCGGCGGGCGCTCTGGCGGACGACGCGCTCCGGCAAGCCGCCGAAAGCGCCGCGGCTGCCTCGGGCGCGTTGTTTTATGTTCCTTCCGGCGGTATCGGCGGCCTGGATGCGCTAAAGACCGCGTGCCTGGCCGGCGTCGAGGAGGTGAGCATCCAGGTCGCAAAGCCGCCGGCGGCATGGAAAGCCATTCCGTACGTCGAAGCCCTGGGTGTCGCTTTGGACAGGCTAGATGGCCCGACGACGCTGTTTGAGGGTCCCGCCCGGGAAGGCGTACCCCATTTTCCTCAGAACGTGAACATCGCCGCCGTTCTCTCGCTCGCCGGCATCGGTTGGGAGCGCACGCGGCTCAAGGTCATCGCCGACCCGGCGCTGAAGCTCAACACGCATACCATCCGGGTGCGCGGCCGGTCCGGCTCCTTCACCATCGTGCTCGAAAATGTTCCCGCTCCTGAAAATCCAAAGACTTCCTGGCTCGCGTGCTACAGCGCGATAAGCGCGCTCAAGACTCTTCAGTCGCGCGTCCGCTTCGGGACTTGATTTGCGTCAATGTACCTGCTCAGGGAGCGCGACACCAAGATCCGGGAACTGAGCGACCGCGTGGAGGCGTTGGAGAGAAGGCGCAGCCCGAGGACGACGAGCTCGATCGTGCGCTGGAGCGCACCCTGGTTCAGCAAGGCGCGCTGATACTACGACCGCGAAGCTACGAGCTCAAGCCGCAGCTTGCGTACGCGCGCTGCCTGGGATGCCGCACTCGCTTTTCGCGCCGGCCTTGGCTGGCAGTCGCAGCTCCAGGTGCATGTCCCATACGTTCACGCCGCTGCCGCCACGGAATCGACCACCGCGCTCGGCGACGTATCGCTGTCGTTCTTGAAACAGCTCGCGCGTGATGAGGGCCGGCGCCCGGGCCTCTTTGCGACGCTGGGGTGGGTCAGCGGCACCGGCAAGGACGGCTTCGACGGGCACCTACCGACCGGCGGCTTCGATATTGCGCAGGCTGGGCTCACGGCAGTGAAACGCCACGATCCCCTGGCCTATTTCACCGGCGTTTCGTACTCAGTGCCGCGCTCGCGGGAGATTTCCGGCGTCGATGTTCGCCCGGGGAACGCCACGGGGCTGCGCGGTGGCGCAGTGCTCGCGGCGACGCCCGAGACTTCGGTAAATGTCGGACTGAATTTGAGTTTCGCGGCCGCCAGCCGGGTGAACGGCGAGCGCGTCGCCGACTCAGATTCGCTTTTGGGTACCCTCAAGCTCGGTTTCGGCACCGTGCTCAGCCGCTCAGGGATGCTTAACGTCTCCGGCGAATTCAGGGTGAGCGGAAACGTCCCCAATCTGCGGCTGGTCTTGGGCCTTCCGATCCGCTTTTAGGTTGACCAAGCTTCGGAAAACTCAATATAATTTCCGGTTCCGCCGGAGGGGTGCCCGAGCGGCTAAAGGGGGCAGACTGTAAATCTGTTGGCCTTGCGCCTACGTTGGTTCGAATCCAACCCCC
>Ga0137394_10000755_pt1 | contig 22509 bp, 12 predicted proteins | sample czobulk116metaG_FD_108278 | JGI IMG/M metagenome (GOLD analysis project Ga0137394, IMG submission 108278) | Vadose zone soil microbial communities from Angelo Coast Range Reserve, California, USA - czobulk1.16 metaG | ecosystem: Environmental > Terrestrial > Soil > Vadose zone | place: USA...
ACCGTTCCAGCAAAAGCATTGGTCACTACTGTGTAATTAGTCGTGATCACCGAGCCATTGGTCTCGTAGCTGACATTGGTGCTAACCGTGCCGATGCTGTCGTAGTCCACAGCGTTTATCGCCACACCGCCCAACGCAAAACGCACCGGCAGATCATCGTTCGGCTCGCCATCACGGAAGATTGTAAAGTAGCCGGGACTTGGCGAAGGGCCCTCGACAGCGCCATCCTGATTGGCCACCACATGGAGTTTGGGAATGGGCGTCGAGACGAACGTCAAACCCTGCACATCCCCGTCTCCCAGCACAACCGGATTGGCGAAGTCCGATGGTTCGGTCTTATAGCCGTAGAGAAAAGCGCCGAACATATTGGTTCCCGCGGGCAGATTGCCAATGGTGAAGAAACCCTGCGTATCGGTGTAAGAATAAGCATAGCTACCGCTGTTCGTCGGTGGAGGAGCGGCGGGATATCCCACAGGCAACGGAGGGGCATTGGTAGGCGGCACCCCGCCATTGTGAACACGCACTCCTTGCAATGGGTTGCCGTAAATGTCCACGACTCGGCCACTGACGGCGAAATTCGTTGGTTGGCCAACTGTTACGCGCACGTAGGCGCTGTCCTTGCCGCCTTTCATGTCCGAAACTTCACAACGCACCACATATTTCCCCGCCGAAGGAAACGTCTTGATGTTCACCGGCAGGTTGGAGCCAAAACTGCCGTCTCCGAAGTCCCAATTATACGCCAGCACATCGCCGTTCGGATCAGTGGCTGTCACCGTGAAATCCACCGTATCTCCGGGAGCGACATCCAGCGCGCTCGCGTTTAGCGACATCACCGGCGGCAAATTCTCGGGAAAAGGTCCGATGTTAACGACTACATCAATCCACTTATCGCTCGGATCGGGTCCGCCTCCCTGCGCTACGGGCGTGAGATAAAATGGTATCTCCGGATCGACAAAAGTGCGCCCGACCACCACCGCCGAATCGTTCTTGCCCGCGGAAGTGTCGCCGGTGGTATCCAGGAGAACGTTGTCCGAAAAGCCGCTTGCATCCCAATTCAATTGGATGCCGGTGGAAACCCAGGGATTGTTTGGAAAACCCTGCCGATAAGTCGCCCAATAGTTGCGGCCACCAAAGACAGTTCCATCAACGAACTCAAATTCCCCAAAATCAGCATGGCCATTCTTTCGAACTCGTACGGCGTAGATTCGCCCCGGAGTAATATGGCGCGTGTCGAATGCATAAACCCGGTTGGTCTCAGAGGTCGGCACCGAGGTGCGAACAATCCTGGTGAATTTATCCGGCAGCCAGTTCATGTGGTTTTTTGCCGACGCGCTGAAATGCCCGCCCCCGCTCCCCATCACATCAAATGGATTGCCGTACTCTTCGATTGGAATCAAAGTCGATCCTGTGAATCGGAACGGCGCGTTCACATCGTAATGGCCTACATTGCTATCACGATCGAAGGGATAGTTCGGAGGATTGGGCGGCGGCACGGCCTTGCTCACATTCCAATGGTTCGCATGCGCCAGCCCGAAGTTGTGACCAAGTTCGTGGCTGATGGCGCCGATCCCACCACTGAGCAAACCGTCCGAACGGCCGCCGAATTTCACGCCCGGGATGGGATTGAAAACCACGTAAATAAAATCGTATTCGCCCAAATTGTAGCCGGCAGCAGCCGCAAGCACTTCTGCGTCGCTCTTCAAAGCCGAATCCAGGAATTCCCCGTAGTAGGTCTTCCGTTCCGGAAGCGTGAACAGCGGGGTGACCGTGGTGATAAACGAAACTGTGCCGTAGGAGCCATCCTCGAAGTATTGATTATTCGCCAAGCCGCCCCTGACCAGCGCATCCTGGCTCGAAGGCGGTCGGGGGTCATCGGCGTAAGCCACCGGAATCACCAGTAACTTTTGTTTGCCTTGTCTGCCCCGAATATCCGGGGGCAGGTTCGTCGAAAATCCCGCCGCAGCAGCGACCTCCTGCAGGCTGGAGGCTTCCAATGCGCTCGCCGCCAGCACATACTGCCGTTGAAATTCCTGGGCGTGTCGGGTCGTGCAGAAGGTCCGATACCGGCCGCCAGTATCCACGACCACCGGCTGCGTGGTTAACCGCCCTGAAACACCACAAAATGAGTCCGCCAGAATTGTTCCCTGTTGGATCAGGTCCCTTACTTCCGCTTCTTCAAGGATCGGCGGAGTGGCGTGGAGCGCAAGCACGTCGTCGATTGCGCTCCCCACCAATGCAAGTCCATTGATTGCTTTGCCAGGCTGATGTCCGGCCAGAAAAGCATAATAGACTTTGCGATTCAGTTCCGCCCTGAGGAAGTCTTCGGGCGCTTCATTTTCATGCCCAGGTAACGCGCTGGCCTGAATCAACTCCAGCTTGCCTCGACCACTGATCGGTTGCTCCAAATGCGCTTTAATTGACTCAGGCAGCAGCTTGCGCACGCTAAAGGGCACAACCTGGCGAAGGGCAACCTCAGGATCCTGCCGCATCAATCGTTTTAAGTTTTCACGGCGAGCCTTGGCCAATGCTTCCCCTTGCCCTATCAAGGCCGCTCGCTCCGGTTCACTTCCAGCTTTGGTGTACTTTTGAGCCCACAGTCCGAATTGGCCCAAAGACGCGGGTATCCTTACTTCCGTGGTTGGAATAGTGACCACTGGCGCCGCACTGATCGGTGGCGTCGTGGCCTCGTGCATCAGATTCTCCGGCACTTTGGCCGCGGTGGCAGCCGGACTTGCCAGCGACTGTCTCAATCTGGAGAAAACAAGCAAAACGCTCGTAATCGTAAAGGCCAGGAGAGCAATTAATAGAAGTGGCTTGAAGAATTTCATCGGCTGCCTCCTCTGAGATCGCACGCGATCACGTTGGCAATACTTATCCTAACAACGCCGTGGCTCACCACGGGGGCACATGAACCACGCGGCTTGCTTTTCCCCAAAGTTAAAAGTTCCTGCTGCATCCGGATCTCAACGGGTGATCTCAATCGGCTTGGGCTCAGGGAGGAGGAACGTTCACTACGATTCTATAAACTCGTTGCACTCTGCCGGCAGGAACGGTGTCGCGAAAAGTGACCGGACCACTCAAAGGTCCCGGCGGCACGATGTTCGTCAGAACCGTCCAACCCGGATCAGCGATGGTGTTGCAATATTGGATTGTGTTCACTGCCCCCGCCAGCCCGTTCCAACGCAGCAGCACTTGCGGCGGTTGCGCTTTTGTGGTCAGCACTTGCAGTCCAATGCTCGCAGCCGTGTAGATCGGGGTCGGATCGTCGCCGTTGACTATCCCGTCCCTGTCGCTATCCAGGTCCTTATCACTCACCAGCGCGCTGTTAAAGGTATAGGTCGTGGCAACGATATCTCCATCCGACGTCGTTATATAGTAAGTATAGGTGCTGGAACTCAATGGACCGGTGAAAGTCCGGACCCAACGCAGCCGCCCTTTGGCGGCTCCATCGATTTTCAATGCCTGGACGTTTGCATTGGCAAAATAGATCGTCAGACTCGGATCGATATCAAACTGCGCATTGACGTTGGTGGCATAGTTCTGCAAATCCAGGTAATCCACATACAACGCTTTATGCGTGTTGGTGTCCGGAGCTGAAAAGTGGATGAGTGACGATCTCCCGGCATCGATCGTCAACTTGCCTAGCGCGCTATTGTTCCGAAAACCATTCGTGGTCGCTCCTCGATCCTGCGCAGACCAGGTGTGAAATACTTCGGTGTTTTCTGCAATTGTCGTGGTGACGTGCGTTCCCAGCAGGTCACCCGTCGCGGGCGCTGCTTGGAGATTGAATCCTCCGCCCACATTCCAGTAGCTCAAAGCGTTTTGGCCACCGTCGGTTAACCGGTTATTGACGGAAAGGAAAAGCGCGCCCCCGCCTGGACCGGTCGCCACCACCGCGTTCGACAGCGTCAATTCGTCAGCCGTGATATGTATTTCGGCATTCGCCTGGATTTTTGCGCCGCTAACATTGGTCACAAGCTCGAATGTATAGAACGATCCTAAAGAGAAAAAATTCGTGACCAAAACCAATGCGACATTGGTTTGGAGCGGCGCGCCGCTGACCGAAGCAGTAGTGGCCTGAATATTAACCGCGCCGCTCGCGAGCAAACAACCAGAGTTATCAAAATTATTCGCGCGGATCTGCTGGGACGCCGCGCTGTTCGTGCCACGGTTGATGTAGTTGTTATATGGATTGGGACGATCCGTCCCCGCAAATGCGCTTTGCGCAACGCTAATAATTCCGCGGTTTGTGAAATTGTTGACCCCGGCAATCGTAGAATTGTCCCAATTGGCCGCGGTCGGTAACGTCAGCCCGCCACTCACCTCCAGGCTCGGCGCGTCGATCAACAATGTTTTGCGGACCGTGAGAGGATCAGCAATTACAATATGCGGCGCATGCAAGGCCACTTCATTGAAGATGACCGGAAGAGTTGATAACAGGCTATGATCCAACATCAGGACGTGATACCGCACGTTGTTTGTGCCCCCATTGAAGGTCCGCTCGGAGTTTCGCCACGTTGCCGACCAGGCAGAAATCTGACCGACGAGGCGCTGCACAGCGTTCGGGGCAAAGTTCGTAATCACCATTTGTGGCTGCGTCGTCCGTAAATCCAGGTTCTCGTAGGGCGCGCTGATTTTCCCAACTGCGCTGCTTGCCAGATCGGTCGCTTTGATCATCACCGTGGATTCGGCTCGAATCCGAGATTGATCGAGATTCACGATCCCGCCATTAATCTCGATTCTGCCCGCGTAATTGGTCGGATCAGTTGTCGCGTATACGTTTTGACCGCTGCCATTGAGAAAGGTAATCGGAGCGATATCGGCGCTATAAGCGACGTAGGTTACGCCCACTGCATTGGAGGCCATATTGGCGTTATAAAGCAAAGAAGGGCTAAAGGGTGTGTTGCCCCCGGAGAAACCGCCAAAGAACAATGGAGATTTCGAACGATAAAGCACATAACTATTCGGTCGCAGACTGTTGTTAGCAAACAGGTTCTTCGCCAGGGCAATATTGGTAGCGAACGCCGTCCGATCTATGAAATAGAAATAGTTTGTCTGCGTAGTGCGACTAACTATGTCGAACTCCGGATAGCTGAATTCGACGATCGCGTCCGCGCCGCCGTCAGAAGGATCGGGCGCGAAAGAAACTCGAACCGAAATATTGGAATCGAAAACGCTGTTCGTCGGAACGAAAACCACCTGCACCACAGAGCTGGTCGGTGAGAGCGTGGTGGTATACGCAAAGGCGCCGGCGTTTCCGTTGCCTAGGAAGAGCTGCTGTGGGAATTGCTGTTGAAACGTCAAACCCAGGACCTCATGTCGAGGAGACTGTGGAAAATTAAAACCGCCCACATCGAAAACCGGATCCGCGAATCCATTTCCGGCCAACTGCATCAAGCCCCCCTGGCCGTTAAGAGTATTGTTGGTTCCCACCGCCCAGTAAAGATCGCTCACTCCAGTCGGGTCCACATAATTGGAGCTGCTGCCACCACCGCTAATCAAAAAACTGCTGAACAGAGGGCTGGCCTGAATTCCGTTTCCTCGCAGGTTGACGTTGTTTCCGGAAATCCGGATCAGACCCGATTCACTCGATGCCAATGGTCCGGTACTGGTGATATTGGTCGCCGAAATGAGGAGAAACGTTTGACCTGTAATCGAGCCTTGATTCAAGAAGGTGTGCATCGGCAAGCGAATGTTGCCGCTGGAATACTCAAATCGAAACCCCGTATCTCCCGATATGTATGCCCGGGCTGAATTGGTGAAAAAACGCGTATTAAATGTCTGGTAAGGAAGGCCGCTGAAGTAAATGTCGTTGATCTCGAACTCACTTTGGTTCACGAACGCCGTCGCGTCGATTTGAGGCGCCACCTGCGGCCGCGCGACGACATGCACCGGCGCGCTGTTGATATAAATCGGCTGCGTCGCCCCCCACCCACTAGCTAATCCCAGGATTTGACATAGCAATACTGCAAAATTCCTCATATATACTTACACATCTGCTGGCCCTTCATGGAGGGAGTACAAGCTGTTCCAGCTCCTGCAGCGAGAAGCCGTTGGGAAAAAGAATGAGGCTGTCTGATTCACCGAACCAGCCCCAGGAATTAACCTTGTCGAATCCCAGGGGATCCGGGCCCGAGGCTGTGTTTTCAGTCGCAAAGTAGCCCGGAAGCAGGTTGGTAAAACTGATTCGCGCTGGTCCGCTGAGGACGCCGGGACCGGCCAATACGCTGGAACCATTCAGCCCGTCGTTGTTAATGAAATTCACGCCACGTGACACCAGAAACGGAAACCCAAAAGCGTTGAACCCAAGATCCTCCGCGGTGAAAACTATGTCCGGCTGCGTAGTGATCCGTTGCACCCTCTGCAACAGGGCCGTGTTGTTGCTGATCACTACATCGGTGTAGATATTTGTAATCGGAATGGTCGTTTGCCCGAGCAGAGAGTCAAAATCGGTCCGCACAAAGGTAATCGTTTCGATTCCAGGGCGCAGGTAAGTGGTGATGAGAGTATTGGTCGCGGTGATATTTGTCGTCCCAAAGACATTCGTCAAAAGGTTCGTGATACCAAAATAGGGAATCCACGGGGATACGATGTTCCCGACTACTCCATTGGTCGTCAGCGTTACGTCCGGAGATGGATTCTCTACGTTATAATTCTGGGCTCGGTAGATGTACCTAAGCCCCCCCACGTCATCGCGCGAAAGACCAGTGGCAAACACTCCGTTCCCGCTACCAATGCCAAAGGCGAAGCTTCCGAAGCCCGAAGTCCGCAGCGCCGTCACAGGAGCGCTCAACGAACTCGGTGGAGGTTGAGATGCCGGGAACTCGAACACATCGGCCCAATTGTCCGGCGGGATCGGGTCCACGATTGTATACAAAAAGGCGGCCTGATTCACCGATTCTGACTGCTCGTAAGTCACGGGATCGAAATTTCGATGAATAATGAAATAGTTCGTCCTTGTTGGATTCTGCAGCACCGTTCGGTTTCGGATTACGTAAACGTAACGATCGGATTGCGCTAATCCGAGAAGCTCGAGTAGAAAGGATAGCGCTGTGGATTTCAGATCCCGAACTCCCAGTTGGCCAGCCGATTCATTTCGTCGAAGCGCTTCGATCGGAAACTCGCTCAGATCAGGGCTAAGGCTCGAAACAGGCCCGATATTATTAAGAATCCCAATCGCCTCCTCAACCGCCTGCACTCCTTGCAAGCCAAAGTAATTGAGGAATCCATCGTCAAAGGCATAGGTTATATCGGGCACATTCCAACGGTACTCTTCTCCGATATTTTCCGGGTTGCCAATGTCGCCGGGACGGGACAATCCGATTCCCGGCACCTGCCAGGCAGTGGCGGGAGTGCTCAGTGGACCGAGCAACGAGAAGGCATTGGCCAGCGTCGTTGATCCAATCAGCATCGCAATCACGCAAAGCTTTAGATACTGTCGTTCTATAATCATGTAATTAGCGCACCCTCAGTACCCGGTAATATTCCGCCCCGGCGCTGCCCGTGATAGGACTTGCGTCGGCCGATCCAGGCGCAAAGCGCGGACCGCCAAAATCGGACCACGATGACAGGTCGACGGAGACCTGAACCTGGTAGACAAAGCCCGGTTGGGTGCTCCAATTCAGACGACGACCAAAACGATCTCGTGAGAACCACATCTTGAGGACGCTATTCGCGTCTGTTGGATCCGTCCCGGCCAGGAACTCCCGATAGTTCGAAAGGCCATCATGGTCTGAGTCCTCGTTGGCGCCAGGCCAGAAGTCACTCTTGCGACCCCAATACATCGCCTGCCAGTCATCGGGCAACCCATCAGGCACTCCCCCCCTGCCGTCGATATCTTCTCCCCAGGTCGTGCCTGACGTCACGTCGGAAAGTTGCGAGCGCACACCGCCAGTGAACAGATAACCCAGGCGAAACGTGTGCGTGCTCGACGCGAGCAATCCACTCTTCACCCAACCTGTGCCGTTAGTGACAACAGCCGTCGGACTGGGTGGCACCGCGCCGTCCATATAGACTTCGTAGCAGCTCAGAGGATATCCCGTTAGCGGCGGCCAGGTAACACTGATCTGTGACGATCGCAAGGCTGCCACGAACGGCGCCGAAGGTGTGGGTAGAGGCTGCCCAGCCGCATACCGCTGGGCAAACAAATCGAAACCGTTGGTCGCGTTCACGAAACCAGACCAACACGCCAGCAGGCGCGAAGTCCCATCGGAGGCGACAACTGGATGGATCTGCTTGCTTCGGACTGTGCTGTTAATTTGGAACTCCGACCCAGATGGAACCCCGGTAAAGAGCAGACGCCCGAATACTCCTTCGCCAGAGCCGTCTTGTCCCAGGCTCGTCCAAACCACAAGTTGATTGTTGCCCAGACTGCTGATGTTGGGCGCATATTGCTCCCCGTACGGCAATTCATTGACTTGAAACGCATCTCCTGCGGGGCTTCCGTCAGCATTAAGAGTTCGGGCATATACATCCCAGGTACTGCCGTTTGTCACCGCAGGCTTTTGCGACCACACGGCCGTGAATCCGCCCGAAGCCAATTTGGCCACGCCAGGATTGGCACAAACGATGTCCGCAGTGCTGATGCGGAACTCAGGGGTAACGGCCACGCCTGCGTCCGAGTAAATTCGGCCCATCACATCTACGGCTCCCCAGACACGCTGCTGCTCTGACACCCACACCACTACGAAATTTCCATTACTCAGCACTGCGACCGCCGGGCTGCGCTGGTTATTGTTCGTGAATTGGTTCACCTGGAAAGGAGCTGTGGCAAAGGTGTTATTAGTATTCACCAACCGCGCGTAGATACCCTGCATGCTTCCGTCCTGCCCCGAACTCGACCATGCCACCACCACTTTGCCGTCGTTGATTGCTGCGATTACGGGCGTGGTTTGCGTGCCGTTAGTATAGACGTTTACCCGCGTGTCGGTATGAGTCGTCCACGTGCGGGCGGTTGTCATGAAGCGAACGTAGATGTTCTGCGCACCCGAACGACCTCCTTGCCAGACAAAAACTGCGCTCCCGTTACTGGCTGTGGCAACCTGCGGCCGTTCCTGTTCCCCGACTCCAATCGAGTTCACCCGGAACGAGCCGTACACGCCGGGACCGAGGGTTGAATCCAGCCACCGAGCGACGATTCCGAGCCCGCTCCCGTCAATCGAGTTATCCTGCCAAACGACGAAACCACCCGAAGAGTTGATCGAGACATGAGGGAGCGTCTGATCTCCGCGTAAAGAAGTGTTTTCTTGCAACGCAATCTGCGCCCCTTGTTGCGTAATTGTCTGTGCTCCAGCACATAATGAAAATGCCATCCCGGCGCCACAGTACAATAGCGCTATGCTTGGTCGCCGCAGTGATGACATAAGCCTAATCTTTAACAGCGTGCAGGGGGTTTGTCTAACACTTCTTCCGTAAATAGTGGCGCTCTCACGCACTTGCGTCGAAAACTTCTCTGCCCTGCTGCGCCTCTCAACAGCACGCGCAAGCTGCTGAGCCTAATGCTATGTTGCGTCCGCAAACCTGCCCTCCCTCGGTTTACTGCGTAACCGGCCTTTGCGATGGAAGGGTCTGCTGCGCGAACGGCAGGTCTTCATCGGTGTGCACGCGGTTACCGGCAGGATCGATGATCGTTGGCGTTACGAAGATCAGCAGGTTCTTCTTTTTCGTTTGTGAAGATTCGCTTCGGAACAATCTGCCCGCTATCGGCAGATCGCCCAGCAGCGGCACTTTATCTTTGGTTTTAGTCACGTTTTCGGAAATCAGGCCGCCGAGCACCACCGTTTGGCCGTCCCAAACGACGGCGCTGGTGACCACCTGGCGCAACCGGAAGATCGGCAACGGCGTTTGCTGTGTCAATCCCGTCGCGGGGCCGCCGACACCCTGGGCCTGGGCTTGAAACAGCTTCGCCGTATCCAAATCGTAACCAACGAATTCCTTGATCGTCGGAATGATCGTCATCTGAATTGTGAAGCCATCTGCCGACACGTACGGAACCACGTCCAACACTGGTCCCAACTCGATTGGCTCAGCTATCGGTTGAATCGCTGAACCGACACCGCCTGGCGTCGCCGTTCCGCCGACAGTTGTTCCGAACGATCCGCCACCGGCGGTCTGGCTCAGATCCAGATCAGTGACGATATAACGGACATCGACAACCTTGATTTGCGCCTGGCGCGCGCTCATGGTTGTGATCTTGGGTGCGGAGAGTAAATCCACACCTTGCCGCTGTTCGAGCGCCTTGATCACCACGCGAAATTGCGGATCGGTGAGGATGCCGGTGTAAGTCGCGATCGCTGGCGCTGTGTTACGCAAGCCGGAAGTTAGAATGTTGTCCGTCGCCTGGGGAAAAATTGCGAATGGTCCAGCAGCGCCTTGAACGTTTGCGGGCGAAGGGAGATTCGGACTGGGAGGCACGCCCGGCCCGGGAAAAAAGCCGCTCGGGTTGGCCGCGGAGGCCGCCGCCACACCTCCGAACGTTGGTGCAGTGCCACCTTGGACGCCCATGCGCCCGCCGGAAATGAGCGTGTTGCCCAGGAACCAGTCAAAACCCAACGCCCGAGTATCGTCCTGCGTGACTTCTGCAAATTTCGCTTCGATGGTCAGTTGCGGAGGCAAGATGTTGAGCACCTGGATCGCTTGTTCGACAATGTCCAGGTCCTTCAGTTCCGCGCGCACCATCAACATCCCCGATCGGTCATTGAAGAAAATCGATTTCGGCGGAGAAAGATCGACTCCCGCAGTGGTGAAGTACGCCCGCACAATGTCGCTGAGGTCTTGTGTTTCCGTCTCCTGCGTCAGACTTCGAATGCCGCCGCCTTGTTGACCTGCCGCGCCGCCCGCCCGCCCCGCGGCTCCTGGACGCGCGGCCTGTCCTCCGGCTTGTCCGGCACGCCCCGCCGCTCCTCCGGGAGCCAAACTCACTCCAATGTACTCCGAACCGCTAATGGCGTTTTGGCCACCCTGCCCGCCAACGCCACCTTGTCCACCGCCGCCGAATCCGCCGCCTCCACGACCCCCGCCCCCTCCTCCTCGTCCGCCCCCACGACCGCCGCCGCCGCCGCCCACACCACCGCCGCCACCACCACCGCCCGACGTCCCAAACGTTTGCGCGATTACACCCTGCAATCCCTGCACGAATGTATTTGGATCTACCTTGAAAGTTCTGGTGTGCAGTAACGGCGTCTCCGCAGTTTTGGGCGAGAAGATAATCGCATAATCTTCGACCGAATATTTGATGGGCTTATCGGCGACTTTTTGGATCGCGTCCAACGCTTGCCGCAACGTGATCCTATTCAACGGCGGCACTATCTTGATTGTGGTAGCACTTAGATCCACCGGCTCACCGGCTCCTGCGGCTGCCGGCAATCCAGTCGCCGGGTCGATCGCGCCGGGCCCCGCGGCCGCTGGATCAATATTCGCATTGATCAGGAAGTTGACTCCTTCTTTATCCGGATCGCGCCTTTGCGCTTCAGCCGCCAGCGCCTTGATCACCTCGCCCAGCGGAAGGCCGTCGTAAGTCACCGAATCAAGCCGAATGCGGTCCAGCTTGGAATAAATCGCCTGCCGCCCTTTGCCTGTATAGACGATGTTGGTTTGCGCATACGGATTTGGCACCGCCAACGCCTCACGCCTCACCGGATCGTTCCACGCCTTCGCTACGTCGAGCATCATTTGCTTGGACCAACTCTCGCGGGCCGCGCTCTCATCGCGATACCGCTGATCCTTGATCAGGTCCAAATAGTAATACGCAGCCTTGTTCCCAGGATCGATCCGCACGGCCTGCATGAGTTGGCCCTCAGCTTGTTCGTACTTGCCTGTCTCGAATAAAACTTTCCCGTTCTGCACCAGCGTATTGGCTCGGATTTTGTCTTCGACAGCCCGAGGCAACTGTCGGAGCGTATCTTCACTCGGCATTTTTCCGACCGTCTCGCCGCGCAATTTGTCATTTTCCGTGCGGAAGGCCAGTGCCGCTGCGTTCTTGGGATCCTCCTTCAGAATGCGCGCAGCCTGCGCATCGGCCTCCGCGAAATCAGCGCGGCGCTGTGCCTGCGCCCCCAGGCGCAAGCGCACCACGGTCATCCCGGCGAGCACCTGTCGGTAATCCTTCTCCACGCCAGGGCCGATCTTTTTGATGAGCTGCAGCGCATCTTCATAAAGCCGCGCCGCGGCCAGATTTTCACCCCGCTTCTCGGCGTTCTGCGCGTCGGCGAGTTTTCTTTGCAGTTCTAGTTTGAAGGCCTCACGACGCACGCTCTCCGCGATGGCATCGTCGGTGGCGTTGCCGGCGACCTGCGCGAAAGAAGGAGTAGTGAGAAGGGCGAATACAGAAAGAGTCAATAAGGCTGCTCTAGTCATTGTCTTGCTCGGTTGACCTAAGCGACAGGGCGGACTAACGGCCGGCAATTTGTCGCACCGTGTACTTTTTGTCGTTTAGGCGCGCGGACAATACAACCTCATTCTCGGAAATGGCAACGATAATGTATTGATCGCCCGCCACGGTGACCGTCGACCCGAGTCTTAGCTTGGGGTAGGACTTATTTTCGACCGGATACTTCAAGTCCACTTCGTAGCCTACTGCCCTCTTGAAGTCCTTGGATTTAGCCACCGAAACGCGCTCTTTAGTGTCCGCCAATTCCAGGATTAACTCCGTCGGATCCTCAGGTGTCCCCTTGATTTCCCGCAATGTAAAAAATTCATTCGTGACATTCGGGGTCACGTATTTCTGCTTCTTGAAGCGATCAACCGGTCTCTCGGCTGCCTCTCGCGTCACCCCCATATAATACCCGCCCGCGTTCCCAATCCGATCCAGAGCGATGATGTAATAAAGCGGCGTGATTCGCGTAATGATCATCGCATCCGGCCCCACCTCTTTGCCGGTTTGTATTTTGATCAGCGTCCCGTCCGGGCGTCGTTGCCACTTTACTGGGTTGAAAAGATTATGCGGTCCGGAGAGAATCAACGGCGGAGGATTCTGCGCCATCTTCAACGCATTCTGGTAACTCGACACGTCGACCGGCTTTACTGGCTTCACCTTGCGAGCCCCGACTCCCACGATATAGGTGCGAGTAGTTTCTTCTTCGTTCATGCTCTCGTCGTAGAGGAACCACACCGCAGCCGCCAATCCAGCCAGCACCAGGCTGAGAATGATTTTCTCATAATGCAGTTTGAACGCCTGGATGACTTTGCTCACTAAAATCTCTTTTTATTTTCCGGCGGCCGGCTTCACCACTTCCACCAGCAGCAAAACTTTCAGCGGTTTCTCGTTCAAAATCGTTTCCAGGCCATCCTTTGGCACGGCAGGATTTGGATTTAGGGGCCGAGGGAAGCGATTAGTTCCTCGCAGATTCGGAACCAGATTGACCGGCGCCGGCTGGGCCGCCTGCGGCGCCTTCGGCTGATCTGGCATCGCCTCGACCATCAATCCTTTCACAAGCAATCCATGCGGCGACTTATAGAGCCCTTCAATCGCCGCGGCCAGTTCTGAACTGAAGCACTGAAACTCGATCTGGTACGGACTCAGGACGGCGCCGGTAATATCATCAACTTTATTCGTCCGGTTATCCAGGTAATCCAGGCCCGGAGGATCATCTTCGCTGAGACGAACACGCCTTAGATTCACCAGGCGATTGATCTTGGCGTCAAAAAGGATGTGGCAAATGGTTTTCACCTCCGCCAATTGAATGTTGACCCCGGGAAAACTCCGCGGCGAAAGCTTCAGCCCTTTCTTCTGCGCGGCAAAAGAAAACTCATAGCTCTTGGTAGGCAATACCACGCTGGCCTTTTCTGCTTTCGTGTGCAGCTCATAAATCGTGTTATCCAGCAACTGCTTGAACTCCAGCCCTGTCACATTGGCATAGGGCACCGGCGTAAAGGATTGTCGCGCCTGGGTAATGATCGTTCGAATTTTGGCCGTCTCCTTTTTCGCGCTGTCGATATTTGTTCGGTTCGGAAACGGGTCCTGGTTGTAGAGCTCTTCCAGCGAATGTTTTTTTTCCTCCAACCCGGCTTCCGCCGTAGAATTGCGATTGATGTTTTCCATCAAGTACCACGTGCCGAGCCCGATCAGCAACAGCGCAATGATCCCTCCGATCGCCAGGATAAGATGTCGTTTTATCCAGCCCATGGTTAAAGTTTGAGCGGACGTTTTAGCTTCACCGTGACCTCGAAGGTGAACGTGTACTTCGCTTCCTCCACGCTCAAGGTCCCGGAGAGCGCCGTGCCAGCCGGATCAAAGATGTCTGTGTGCTTCTTTAAAGCTTGTTCCACCGCATAAGCCACCTGGTTGTTGGCCGCCGGGGCGATCGGCGTAAGGTCGACGCCTTTGCAGCCAAGAATGAGATACGAGATTTCCGTTCCGGTCCCGGGGGGACCTCCGCCTCCTCCCGGTCCTCCGCCTCCCCCTCGCCGCCTGCGACCTGGACCTCCGCCTCCTGGACCACCCCCTCCGGGGCCCCCCGGTCCTGGCGTTACAATTGCTCGATCGGCTCCTTCTGGTCCGCCGACGTTCGCCATTGGAGCCACGCCCGCAAACGCGCTGCCGCCCGGCGCCACCGGGAAAAATCGCTCAATCCAAACGCCGGTCTTAACTTCCCGGCCGGGCGCGTTGGTCTTCAGGGCTTTCTCCTGCTCCGCCTCCACAGCCATCAGCGACTCTCTGAGCTTCTCCAGGACATTGCGCCAGTAAAAACGGTCCTCCACCCATCCGGCGTACTGGTCGAGCTCTCGTTCTGCGCCGCGCAAGCGATCCATCTCGCTTCGCATTGATTGCTCGCTGCTTTTGAGGGGAAGCACCTTGGCCTCGAGGTTCTCCAGCGCTTTGGCTTTTACCGACGCCACTTTGTCGTAAAACCATCCAAAGGCAAAAAGCACCAGGATCAAACAAAACACCGACGCGATAATGTATGGCTGCTTTTGCCGCCATTGCTGCTGCTTCACCGAACTTTTCGGCATCAGGTTCAGTTCGATCGGACAATGCGCCAGATTTCGCAGACCCAGTCCAACCACCTCACCGAAGCAATGCGCCACTTTCGCCAGCTCTTCCAGGTTTACGGCGGGATCAAACTGCACGTTTCGCAATGGATTGAAATAATCCACCGGCAGGTTCAGTTTTTCGGAAAAGAATTGCGCGGTGTACGGCATGATGGCCGCTCCGCCGGACAGGAATAGCCGTTGCGGCGCCGACCCGCCCTGTTGGCCGCGGTAGAATTGAATCGTTTGGTTGACCTGGATGTGCAAGCGCGTCATCACTTGCCGCGCAATTTTCGAAATTGCCGCCTGGTTCGGGTTCTCAGGCTCTTCATAGGCCCCGCCGAGACTGACGAATCCCTCGTCGATTTTTAGCTGCTCGGCCTCGGCCAAAGGCAGCCGAGCTTCCTTGGCAAAATCCAGAGTGATGGCGTTCGCGCCAATATTAATGCCGCGCGAATAGATCGACCCCTTGTCAAAAAACAACAGGTTGCTCGTCTTGGCCCCGATATCGAGCAACATCGTGCAACCTTCCAGATCGTTGTAATTGTAGCGAAATGCGTTGCACAACGCGGCGGGCGATACATCGACAAGCTGCAAGCGCAACCCCGCCGCTTCCGCCGCCCGAAACAGCGCCTCGACAATATCCGCCTTGATCGCCACGAGGAACACTTCCAGTTCCCCGCCCGGGGCGGCGCCCAGAATCTGGTAATCCCAGACTACTTCGTCCAACGGAAACGGAACATTCTGCTGCGCTTCGTACTGAATGATCTGCGTCACCTTGGAAGTATCGACCGGCGGTAGTTTGACGAATTTCGAAAACGTGTGAAATCCCGGCGCGCAAATATTCAGGCTCTTCGAACCGAATGCTTTTTCGGTGAGTAACTCCTGCAAACCCTTTTGCGTCACCGCATCCCGAGCTGCGTCCTGACCACCCTCCTGTCCCAGCGATTTAATCCCGTACTGTTTGAGCAGCAGACCACCCTCATCGGTCAGTTCGAATTCAGCCACCTTGAGGTTCGCGGCCCCAAAGTCTACGGCCAAAAATGATTTCGAAGTTAACATTCTGTTTCTGTCGATGAGCTGTAAATCGCCCAGCTCTCGCGGCTTTGCCGCTCAAACCCGGGGAGCCCGTGCTGGTTACATACAATCCATCTTCGGGTCAAATTAAAAACGCGTCTTCCGCGGGTTAGTTCAAGATACGCAAAGCAGCCCACTTTGCACCTTAAACTTTAGGCCTGAAATACCCTATGGTTTTCTCCAGCCCTTCATGCAACGGCACCACCGGCTCCCACTTCAGCCATTTGCGCGCGCGCGTGATGTCCGGCTGGCGCTGCTTGGGATCGTCTTGGGGCAGCGGACAAAAGACGATTTTACTTTTAGAACCGGTCACGCGCTGCACTTCCTCGGCAAATTCCAACATCGTCATCTCGCGCGGATTCCCAATGTTTACCGGTTCGACGTGTGAACTCATCATCAGTCTGTAAATTCCCTCGATCAAATCTGAACAGTAACAAAAGCTTCGCGTCTGCGTCCCTTTGCCAAAGACCGTCAGCGGCTTGCCTTTAAGCGCCTGGCTTACAAACGCAGGCACTACCCGGCCGTCGTTCAGCCTCATTCTTGGACCGTAGGTATTGAAGATTCGCACGATGCGGGTATCGATGGCATGCTCGCGATGGTAGGCCATCGTCAACGCCTCGGCAAAGCGTTTGGACTCATCGTAGCAGCCGCGCGGTCCGATGGTATTTACATTTCCCCAGTAATCTTCTGTCTGGGGATGAACCAAAGGATCTCCGTAAATTTCGGACGTCGATGCCAGGAGGAACTTCGCCCGCTTCTCCCGCGCCAGACCAAGAGCCTTATGAGTGCCGAGCGAACCGACCTTCAACGTTTGTATTGGCAACTCCAGGTAATCGATCGGACTCGCCGGCGAAGCGAAGTGCCAGATGTAGTCCACCGGCTCGCTCAAAAAGAGAAACTCCGTCACGTCCTGCTGGATGAACTTGAAATTCCGGTTGCCACCCAGATGCGAAATATTATCGACGCTCCCGGTCACGAAGTTGTCGATCGCGATTACGTAGTGCCCGCGCTCCAGCAACAAATCCACCAGGTGTGATCCGAGGAAGCCGGCCCCTCCAGTCACGACGGAGATCGGCTTTTCTTTTGAAGCTGCTCGATTCTGTTTGCTCGCCATCCCCTTTAAATACCGAGCGAAGCCTCTATCTGCAAACGGAGAATGACGCGGGTGAAGGGTTGGGCAGATTCAGGCAGGTCCAACCAGACTGGCTTCATCCCGTTCCTGAAAATGACAAATGACCATTGCGCAATTACAAATTCCCGACTCCTACTTGGCGCCGGTGCCCGCCAACACCACAGGAATTGTCCGCCAAAGAATTTTCAAGTCCAGCCACAGAGACCAATTGTCGATGTACTCCAGGTCCAGCCGCACCCAGTCCCTGAAATTCGTCACATTGTTGCGCCCGCTCACTTGCCATAAACAAGTCAGGCCAGGTTTGACACTCAGCCGCCGCCGATGTGCCGGGTCGTCAAACCTCTTCACTTCATCGACTGGCAATGGCCGCGGACCGACCAGACTCATCTCTCCCCGCAGCACATTGAATAGCTGGGGAAATTCGTCGATGCTGAATTTGCGCAACAACCGGCCGACTTTCGTCACGCGCGGGTCGTTCGTGACCTTGAACACAGGGCCGTCCATCTCGTTCAACCGCTCCAACTCGTGGCGTCGCTGTTCTGCGTCAGTCACCATTGAGCGGAATTTCAACATCGTAAAAGGTTGGCCATTGAGGCCGCAGCGTTGCTGCCGAAATAAGACCGGGCCGCGTGAGCTCAGCTTGATGGCAAGTGACGCAATGATGAACACTGGCGTAAGCACTACAATCAGCAATGCCGCACCCAGAAAATCGAGCAATTGTTTCGCCACTCCCTGCCATGAAGCTTCAGGCGCCGAACGAAAGACGATCACCGGACGCCCGTAGAAGTCATCCAATGACGTGCGGGAAATCTGCGTTTGAAAAAAATGCGCCACCAACCACGCTTCAACCCCCTCCAGTTCGCAAGCCTGGATCGCTTTCTCGATCTGCCCGAAGTAGGTATGCTTTCCATTGAGAATCACGTTGTTCGGCGAGCGCTCGTGCATCATGGTCACCAGGTCAGCAATGCTGCTCTTGTTCAGATCCAACTCGCCCACGAACTGGATCTCCTCCTCCCGTTTAATCTCCAGGTCCGCGCGCATCCGGGAAGTATCCTCTTCGGTTCCCACCAGCAACACCCTGCGATGCAGCCGGGATTTCGCGAATTTGCTTTTGTATCCCCAACGCAATAGCTCCTCGCTGAGATAAACCAGGATGAAACTGATCATGCCAAAGAACACGATCACAAGTCGCGCCAACGTCATCTTGAACAGGAACATCACCAGGATGACCCCTATGGTTACGAAGGTGCATCCTTTGAACAATAGCCAGACAGTATCTCGCCGCCGCGCCAGCAATTGCCTTTGATAAAATCCTTGGATCTCCAAAATCAGTGGCACCCCGGGGAAGATGATGACATACAGCCAGGCGAACTCCCTAAACTCTTCCAGGGGATGGTTCTCGAAAATCGGCCAGTTCAAGTTCCGCCGGAGCAAATGCGCGAGCCAAAGAGCCAGCGCAAACAGCGCCGCATCTTTGGCCTGGTACATCTGCGTCCGCAGTTGTCTATCGCGCGTTAGCATTCCAACTCGTTACTCAATTCTATCTTCGAAAGGCTCAGAACTTTCAATGCGAAACACCACACCAAAGTCAAAGAAACGTTAAGGATTCCGGGCCAAAGTCGCCGCGTCGCCCGTGGTTAATTGAAACGCGGGCACTGCGGCCGTAATCAATTCTTTCACCCGCCCATACGTCGCTTGCTCCTGCCCTGGGTAGCACATGGAAAAGCACGACACGTAGGCCCACCGCTGCAACACACCGGTCCGCAGCATATCGATCCCCATCTCGATCATCCGTTGGCCGTGATGGGCGGTCAATCGATTCTCCGCCACGAACCAATACACATAAACTCCATGCACTGTGACCTTCGAGCCATCTGGTCCCTGCACCGTGCGGCTGACCGTAAGCTTGTTTACCGGCAACTGGTAGGATCGAGGTCGGTCAATGGGAATGGTGTCCAATTCGGTCTGATCGATCTGCCAGCCAGTGCCAGTCAGACAATATTGTGGCTTGTGAATGCTCGTTCGATCCGAACCCATCAAGACCACGTTCATTTGGCTCTGGAATCCGTCCTCGGCTTTGTAGAGCCGTTGCCCATAAGTCGTATCTTTGGGCAGCCACTCCAGCACTACCCGCTCAACCGGCACTGTTTCGGACTTAAAATTGAGCACTCGATCAGGCAACGCCACACTGTTGCTGCCCACAACGTGGCCTTCGGGATCGTAGATTTCCTTTTGCACCACTTTCACTCCAGGCACCCCCAGCTTCTGGTGCCCTTGCCGGTATTGCAGCGCTCCTGCGGTCACCGCTATCAGGACAAGCGCGGCAGCGGTCGTCCCGACAGACCACCTCGACGCAATCCGGGTCGCAGCTTGCGCCGCAATTGCCTGTCCGGTCCCGTCGGGCTTGCTGCTAATAAAGCGTAATGCTGCAACTGCGGCCGCCACCAAAAGCGAGGCCGACGTGTATTGGTGATTGAAAGTCCATGCTTTGATACCCGGCAAGGCATCGCGAAGCACAAAAATCGCGATTGCTGCGCCCAAAACCACCGCCAGCTCACCGTTCGTCCATCTCGCTGCCGATTCGCGCCCAGGTTCTGAAACCCGTTTTTCTCGCAACCAATGCCCGATCAGGAAAATCCCACCAATCATCGGAATATATGGCAGCAAGCTGGCCCACCAGCTTTCATGCACATAGTTGCCCGCCGCCTGCCCAAATGCTTCCGAGGTGATGATGATCGTAGTCAATCGCACCACATTCGCCGCGATCGCCAGCGGGACTGTTGCCACTACCATGGCCAACCGACGCCAGGTCGTCTTGAACATGACGAACGCATAGACCAGTGCGAGAGCGAGCGTTGCTGTCAGACTCCGAATGCCGCTGCATGCTACAGCCACTTCGTAGCTGTAGGTCATATTCGCATCGAAAAGACGCGTCCCATCCTGCACCACATTGATTCCAAAAAGCCCGTGACAAACCACGGTCGTGATCTTGGTGGCGACAATTCGCAATGGAAGGGTCATCGAATTTGCGAGCGTGCCGCCTAATGGCATGCAGAAGGCGAACAGGAACATCGGAAAGAAAGTTGCGCGCAACATCTGGGGGCCCCAGACGACTCCCACCAACCCGTAAATCCCCACGAAGAATCCCACCAGCGAAATGCGCGCTTGCTGCACCATGTACCCGAGCGCGTGAATCAGAATTCCGACCCCGACAACGGCCAGGGCAGGCCACCAATTCTGCTTTGGCAATTCCCTCAACTCCTTGCGCTTCCACCAAAGCAGGGCCAGCACTCCTGCCAACACAAAGGGTACATGCTGATCGTCTCCAGTCTGCTTCACCACCCAATCCAGCCAGCCGAAGATCGATGCCGTGTTGGTATATCCAAGGGTCGAATTTCCGACAAAGTGGAACAGAGCAATCCACGCGACTAACAGCACAAGAAATAAACCCTTAAATGGCAGGTTGGCCCACGTCTCGGCAAATTCATGCCGAAACTCCTCAAACCCGCTTCGAGTGGGTGCGCTCTCGTTTGCCATTTGGGTCGCTAGATTCAGAACGATTTTCGAGGCAATACGTTCAAAATTAGTCAATTAGATCACGATGTCGCCCGCTCATAGCCCTTAAGCAACTGCTCGACCGATCGTTCCCATGTAAGCAATCCCTGCACCCGTTCAGAGCCAATCTGTCCCATTCGCGCCCGAGCTGCCGGGTCCTGAAGCAAAGCCACCGTCGCCTCACCCAGCTTGGCAGCAGAGTTTTCGCCGACATAATTGGCGGCTTCCGCGGCAGATTCACGCCCTTCTTTCAAATCGAACATGACCTGCGCCTTTCCAAAGGCCATATACTCAAGGACTTTGTTCATCGTGCAATGTTGGTTATAGGAATTAATAGGGTCACAGGATACCCCGAGATCGATCGTGCGCAAAGCCGCGAACAGGAATTCGTTCGAAACCCTCCCAGGCATATCTACATACTCCTCCAGCCCAAGAAGCGCCCGCTGTTTTAGCAGCCGTTCATACTCAGGGCCTGTTCCCATCACCAGGAGCTGGATATCCCGGCGGCCTAGCCGGTTCACTATATGATCGGCCGCGTCCAACAGGTAATTCACTCCGTCGGCGTCGCCCATTACGCCGACGTATCCCACCAGGTACTGGCGCCCTTTCTTGAGTGACAAATCCGGCTGCACCTCTTTTGCGGATGCGATCTTGGGCGCCGTTCGCACCACGAACACCTTATCGTCCGACTTCTTGCCGCGCTGCATCGCGACCTCCCGCACCGATTGGTTTGTGGCGAGCACAACATCCGCAGTCGCGTAGGTAAGGCGCTCCGCCAATCGAACGCCCCAATAAAACAAACCACGTTTGCCAAACTTCGCCTCGAACATTTCCGGCCAAACATCATGCACGTCGTAAATGACTCTCGCTCCGAGCAGCTTGAACGGAAGCGCAATCAGGAACAGCAGATCAGGGGGATTGCAAAGATGGATGATCTTAAATCTGTGCCGGCGCCACGCTTTCCACGCCAGCCGCCACTCACCCCACAAGGCCGAGACGTACTCTCGAAAGAACCCCACAAATCCTCCCGCTTCTTCGCTGATCCAATGGCGATAAATCTGGATTCCCTCGAGTTTTTCCTCCGCCTCCGTATAACCGCGCATCTTCGGGCAGATCACCACGACCTCGTAACCCGCATCGCGCAGCGCACATGACTCCTGCCAAACACGCCGATCAAGAGGCACCGGGAGGTTTTCAACCACTATTAACACTGAAGGTTTGTTCACGAGGACTTGATCGAAACAATCGGCGGCTCTGTTATTTCGGCCGCGGTCGGCTCACCAACAAAAGCCTTCATATCGGGCCGGCAGAGTCCGCAATTCCGGCCAGCCGTTTATGTCCAGCACGTGATGTTGGGGGGTGAGGAACTGCGCCAGTTGCTCGATCGGCGCGCATTTCTGAGCAGCCAGCACCAGCCCTTGGGATCCGAGCGCCGTTTTCAAATCCTGGTGCAGGAACGAGGCAAGATGCGGCATCTTCGTGTCGATCAATCGCTTGTTGCTTCCAATCAATGACGCCAAATTCAGGGCGGGATCGAAAATCCGCAGCTTATAACCTCGCCCTAGAACTGTCTGCGCTACCTCGACCATCGCGCTCTCTCGCAGGTCATCGGTGTTCGGCTTGAACGAAAGCCCGAGGATAACAATTTCCGATTGCCCGCTTTGGGTGATCAGGCCGAGCAAGGACTGTAAGTGTCGCTCGTTACTCGCCAGCAAACTTTCAATCAACGGCACATTCAATCCGTTTTGCCGTGAATGATGCGTCAACGCGCGGACATA
>Ga0137394_10000756_pt1 | contig 22505 bp, 16 predicted proteins | sample czobulk116metaG_FD_108278 | JGI IMG/M metagenome (GOLD analysis project Ga0137394, IMG submission 108278) | Vadose zone soil microbial communities from Angelo Coast Range Reserve, California, USA - czobulk1.16 metaG | ecosystem: Environmental > Terrestrial > Soil > Vadose zone | place: USA...
GCGGCTGGCAGCCGTCGCACCTCCTGGTCTCAACAAGGTCATCTTTCTCTCCACCGGCTCTGAAGCGGTCGAATGCGCGATGCAAATCGCGAAATCCGTCACGCGGCGAACAGGCGTCCTGGCCTTTACACGTGGCTATCACGGGAGCTCACTGGCGACACGGAACCTGACCTCGATTTCGGACGTCTCGGGGAAGGCAGAATTTCAACCAGCACCCATCAATCAGCACCAACTCCTGACGCCAACGTGCGACCGTTGTCCGATACAGCTGACGTATCCCGCGTGTCAGTCCGCGTGTCTCGACGTGTCCGTGCAAATGCTCGGTCCGCGACTCGATAATCTTGCCGCGGTCATTGTGGAACCGGTCCTGTCCGCCGGTGGAATGATCTTCCCGCCAAAGGGTTACCTGCAGCGGCTCTTCGAGATGACGCGAAGCCTCGGTGCCCTGTTCATCGTGGACGAAGCCCAGACGGGCTTCGGGCGTTGCGGTCACTGGTTCGACATCGAGCATTCCGAGATCGAGCCTGACATCCTCGTCGTCTCGAAGACCGCGGGGAACGGCTACCCGGTCGCCGCTGTTGTTACCTCCGATTCGGTCGCGGCGCGCGTGGAAGCACGTGGCTTCAGCCATCTGTCCAGTCACCAGAATGATCCGCTCGCCGCCGCCGCCGTGCACGCGGTGATCGACATCGTCGAGGACGAACGCCTCGTCGATCACAGCCGACAGATGGGTGACTATTTCATCGGCAAGTTGAAGGGGCTTCAGGCGAAGCATCCGCTCGTTTCGAACGTGCGGGGGCGCGGCTTGATGATCGCCCTAGAACTCTCTGGTCCTAGTCCACGGGTTCGAGCGGGCGACATCGCCCTCTCGATGGCACTCCTGTGCGAGAGCAAAGGCCTCCACCTGACGTTCAGCTATTCCGAGCCCGTCATCAGAATCATCCCGCCCTTGATCATCGCCGCGCAGGATATTGACCTGGCGATCGATATTATCGACGACGCGCTCGGCAGTCTCGAGAATGGGCCGCCCGACCTGGCGCACTTGGCGCCTCGTAATCACCGGAGTGGACCGCTCATCCGTCGAATGAATCGACGCTTCTCGCCGAAAAGATTCCTCCACAGAATGTGGGAGACGTCGCCGCAAGAGTGGTTGAGGAAGCTGAACGCCGAGAGCTAGGCGGAGCTCATCGCCGGGCTGCATGAGAACATGACAAACGTCTTGATGATCGCCTTCCACTATCCTCCTTTTGGGGAGGGTAGTGGAGTCCACCGAACCGTCAAGTTTGCGCGATATCTGCGCGACTTTGGTTGGCAGCCGCTCATCCTGACAACCACCCCTACCGCGTACGCCGAGGTTCGTCAGGATCGTACCGATGAGATCCCTTCTGATGTTCTGGTGAGACGCGCTCGCGCGTGGGACACCGCCCGGCATCTCTCGGTCCGAGGTCGCTACGTCAGATGGATGGCTCTCCCGGATCGGTGGATTACCTGGTGGCCCACCGCGGTCACGGCGGGGCTCAGCCTCGTCCGCAAGTTTCGGCCCAGCGTTATTTGGTCGACCTATCCAATTGCGACCGCGCACCTGATCGGACTGACTCTGCACCGCATGACGGGCCTGCCGTGGATTGCAGATTTCAGGGACCCGATGACGGATACTGATCCGCTCTCCGGCGTTGAATTTCCACTCGACCCCTCCATCCGCCGAGCCAACGGCTGGATCGAAGGACTCGTGGTCAAGCACTGCCTCGGAGCGGTGGTCACCACGCCGGGCACCTTGCGGTTGTATGCCGATCGCTACCCGGAAGTTCCGTCTTCTCGATGGCGGCTGATCGAAAACGGCTACGACGAGGACGACTTCGTCGCGGCCGAGCGAGCTATCACAGACGCGCCGCGGACCGAGCGGCGAAAGCTCGTCGTCCACAGTGGAGCCTTGCCACCTTCCATTCGGAATCCGTCTGCCTTCTTCGAGGCACTGAGCGATCTCCGCCGCGCCGGAAAGATCTCCGCCGGCGGTCTCCGGGTTGTCCTGCGTGGGTGCGGGCATGAAGCATCGTACCGCCAACACGTCCACGACGTCGGACTCGACGACATCGTCGCCTTCGAACCCGGGATACCCTATCGCGACGCCCTCATCGAAATGCTCGAGGCGGACGGCCTTCTGGTTTTTCAGGACGCGAATTGCAATTCGCAGATTCCAGCGAAGATCTACGAATACCTCCGCGCCCGACGGCCCATATTTGCGCTAACCGACGCGGGCGGCGACACGGCCGGCGTCCTTCGCTCCGAAGGAATCGATATGATCGTTCCCCTTGGCGCCAAGGACCAGATCGCCGCGTGGTTTCTCCAGTTTCTCAATCGACTTGACACGGGAAGTCGCACGCGACTCGCCAGCCCCGGCAGCCTCGAGCGCTACTCCCGGAGAGCGCAGACACAGGAGCTGGCGAGATTGTTCGATTCCGTGTCCGACACCCAACCGCAGTCGGTCTCTCGAAACTCAACTACGCAGCGACACGCTGCGCTTGGAGGCGGCCGCGATGAATGAGCTAAACTTCCTGCCGGTCGATCGCCGCAGCGGCCTGTCGGTCCGGGAGTTCAATCGGGAGTACCGCAACCTCGGAAGGCCCGTGGTGATCACGGATGCCATGAACGACTGGACGGCCCGCTCGACCTGGACATTCGACTACTTCAGATCGCGGTACGGTGACAGCATCGTCGAGGTGTACGGCTACGCGGGCGGTAAGTACCAGACCGACCGTGTGAAGTCGATGTCGCTGCGCGACTACATCGACGGTCTGCTCACGCATGACTGGCGCTCGTATCCGTACTACGTTCGTGATGACTGGAAGTTGTTCCGTCAGCACAGCGAGCTTCTGGCCGATCACACGATTCCCGATTATTTCTTCGACTGGTTTAAGTTGCTACCGCCGTTCCTGAGACTGGTGTATCCGCGGATTTTCATCGGCCCGCAGGGAGCCGTGACACCGTTGCACCGCGACATCTGGAGCTCACACGCGTGGTTGGCGCAGCTCGTCGGCCGTAAACGTTGGATTCTCTTCTCACCCGACCAGCGCGGCTTCTTGTACGACAATGGCGTGCAGCCCGACACGCCTGATTTCGAGCGCTTCCCGCTCTTGAAGAAAACCCGACCGCTCGACTGTATCATCGGCCCTGGCGACATCATCTTTGTTCCGAGCGATTGGGCTCATCAAGTTGTGTCGCTGGATCCCACGATCTCGCTGACCTACAACTATATGGGTCCCGGTTGTTTTGCGCCGTGCCTGACCAATGCGGTGCGGGAGCTTCTGATCAAGCGGGTCCGGGGTAGGCTGCTTGGGTCGGCGGCCAAGGCAGTTGGCCGGGCCGGGGCGTAGATCAATCGAGGGGGCCGCAATGGAAGCCAAGCTCACGACAGCACGAACCGATCGCAATTCCCGACTTGCTCCGTGGTCGAAAGAGGAGGGCGAGGCGTTTGGTACGCGACCCCTCGCAACCAAGCATCGACTCCCGGAGCTGGACCTCTTCACCGACGCGGCGTTGACCGAGCTGCTGGAAAAGTACCCGCGCGATCGCCTGCAAGCCTTCACGATGGGAACCGACCCGCTCGAGTGGACGGCCTGGAAGCCCGTCGACACGACGGGGGTCGCGGGTCGCCTATTGTTCGCCGCAGTGCAGCGCGGACGTCTGTGGCTCAATCTCCTGCAGGTCCACGTTGTCGATCGTCGCTACGGGGATGTCCTCGAAAGGTTATACGCTGATTTGTCGGATCAGTGCCCCGGGTTTCACCCGACCAAGAAAACCGCCACCCTTCTGATCTCCTCGCCTACGGCGATGGTCTATTACCACACGGACGCCGAGCCCAATCTCCTCTGGCATATCAGGGGCCGCAAACGCGTGTGGATCTACCCAGCGCAAGACAAAGATTTGATCAGCCAGCGCCTGATGGAGGACATCTTCGCTCATGTTGTCGACGAGGAAGTTCCCTATCGTCGCGAATTTGACCAGAAGGCCGTGATGTTTGATCTTATGCCCGGCGAGGTGCTTTCGTGGCCGCAGAACGCGCCGCACCGAGTGGTCAACCTCGAAGGCGTCAACGTCTCGCTCAGTACGATCCACGAGACCGAAGAGAGTGACCGCCGGAAACTCGTGTACTGCGCCAACCGTCTGTTCAATCGCGCGTATCGTATCCCCACGCGATCGGTCGCGGAGACGGGAGCGGTTTCCCGCTTCAAGCAATTCTCGTATCGGGTCCTGCGGCGAATGGACCTCGTGACGGCCCCGACCCGCCGAGCCTACATCACGAATTTGCGAGTCGACCAAAACGCGGCGATCGGCATCAGCTCAATCGCCAGCGGTCCGGTACTCACGGAATTCTCCCAGAAGGACTTCTCGCTCACAACGGACGCCGCGGGACGGTTTGTCGCCGTGCCACGTACCGACATGCCGAAGGCGGGAAACCACGTCGCACGATGAGAGATCTCATCCTCGTCACCGCCGTGGGCATCTGCGCCCTCGTTGCCCTGGGCCGTCCAACATTCGGAATGTTCGTCTTCGTCTGTCTGGGCTTTCTCAACCCTCACAGCATGACCTGGGGCTTCGGTCGCACTCTCCCCCTGTCCCAGTTTGTCGCGATCGGCACGATCGTCGGCTGGCCTTTCTCGTCGGAGCCCAAGCGCCTCCCCATTCAGCGGGAGACGATCATCTTCCTCACCCTGTGGGGAGCGTTCGGCATCTCGACTCTCTTCGCATTGGACCGCGCGCTCGAGTATTTCATCATGGTATCCAAGATTCTCCTGATGGTTCTCCTCTCCACCATATTGATCAACTCGAGGCACAGGCTGCAGGTCCTCATTCGAGTCATCGCGCTGTCACTTGGATTCTACGCCGTCAAGGGGGGCCTCTTTGTCCTCGCGACGGGCGGAACCCAAATTGTCTACGGACCCGAGCCCAGCTTCCTCCTCGGTAACAACTCGCTAGGCTTGGCCTTCGCCATGAACGTCCCGTTGCTCTTTTATCTCTGGAAGACCGAGAGCAACCCCTGGCTTCGTCGGATCGTCATCTCGATGATCGTCCTTTCCTATCCGGCCACGCTGGGGACATACTCACGCGCAGCTTGGATCGGGCTCGCCGTCGCCACTGCCCTCATGACATTGAGAAGCAAATATAGGGTTCAGCTGATCCTGGCAGTCTGCTTTCTTGGACTGCTGGCGACCCCGCTGCTGGAGCACCTCGTGCCCGACCGTGCTGCCGATCGGTACGACCTCCTCGTCAATTATGACGAGGATCCGTCCGTCCAAAGCCGGATCTGGAATTTGGAGTTTTGTAAGCGAGTCGCTATCGCGAATCCACTCATCGGCGCAGGCTTCGACTTCTATTCGCTCGACGCTTACCGCACCTATTATCCAGAGTTCTTGGAGCGTTGGCCCGGCAAGGTGTGGTCGTGTCATAACACCTGGGCTACGATTGCCGCCGAACACGGCGCTCTCGGCGTAGTCCTTTGGATCGGCCTCCTCGCCTCCTGTTTCGTGAGTTTGCGGGACATCCGTCGCCATAGTCGAAGGCGCCCCGAAATGTCCGGGCTCGTCTTTCTGGCCGACGCTGTTCAGACGTCGATCATTGTCTTCATGATCGTCGGCACGTTTTTCGATGCGGCCTACTTTGATATGTATTACTACCTGGTTGCGAGCGTCATCATCACCAAGGAGAGCCTTCGGGGTGCACTCGACAGCGTCCAAGTCGCCCGAGAGGCCTCGGACGAACGCGCCGGTGTCTAGAGGCTCGTCGGCTTCACCGACTATCGCGTCGAGCCTGACGTTGAGTGCCGCGACGAGCGATATCGCTGTGCGAGTGTTTCGTCGCATGTGCCGCGTTTCCCGCACCCCGCTCTCCTTAGTCGCGATTGACGCGCCCAACCGAGGGCTCGGCTGGTGCCGTCTCCCTCGTCCAGAGCTCTCCGACGACACAAATCGGTTTTCTCGTTTGCGAACCACCAATTGCCGAACAAGGAGCCAGTCATGACGGACATCTTGGGTATCTCCGCCTTCTATCACGACAGTGCTGCGTGTCTGTTGAGAGACGGTGAGATCATCGCGGCGGCGCAAGAGGAGCGGTTCAACCGGAAGAAGCACTATGCCGGATTCCCCTCTGAGGCGATCCGCTACTGTCTCCGTGAGGGCGGCATCTCGGTCCCTGACCTGCGGTACATCGCCTTCTACGACAAGCCCCTGGTGAAGTTCGAGCGACTGCTCGAGACCTATCTCTCGTTCGCGCCACGCGGGCTCAGTTCGTTCGTGACCGCCATGCCCATCTGGCTCAAGGAAAAGCTGTTCCAAAAGAAGACGTTGCAACGAGACTTGCTCGCACTGATGGAGAGCGATGAGGGGGGCGGCGCACTGCCCCCGCTGCTCTTCGGCGAGCATCATGAATCGCACGCGGCGTCCGCGTTTTACCCCTCGCCGTTCGACACGGCGGCGGTGTTGTGCATGGATGGGGTCGGGGAGTGGGCGACGACATCGGCGTGGCTCGGCCGAGGAAACGAGCTCTCACCGCTCTGGGAAATCCCGTTCCCGCACTCGTTGGGTCTCTTGTACGCGGCCTTCACGTACTATGCGGGCTTCAAGATCAATTCCGGGGAGTACAAGGTCATGGGCTTGGCTCCTTACGGACAGCCCAAGTACGCCAAGGACATCTACGACCATCTCATCGACCTCAAGGCGGACGGCACGTACAGGCTCAACATGGAGTACTTCGATTACTGCACGGGCCTGACGATGACCAATCGGAAGTTCGACGCACTGTTTGGCGGTCCGCCGCGAAAGCCCGAAACGTGGTTGACGCAGCGGGAGATGGACCTTGCGCGGTCGATCCAGGACGTCACCGAAGAAGTCATGCTGCGTCTGTCCAGGACGCTTCATCGTGAAACCGGCACGGAAAATCTGTGCCTTGCCGGCGGTGTGGCGCTCAACTGCGTCGGCAACGGGAAAATCCTTCGGGACGGTCCGTTTAAGCGTTTGTGGATTCAACCCGCCGCCGGGGACGCTGGTGGGGCGATCGGCGTCGCCCTCGCGGCGTGGCACCGGCTAGAGGGACAGCCCCGCCGCACGAACGGATGCGACGATGCGATGCGGGGGGCGCTCCTCGGCCCCTCCTTCTCCAACGATGAGATCGAGCGCTTTTTGAAGAAGCAAGAGGCTCCGTACGTTCGCTTGAATGATGACGAACTGATCGATAGGGCCGCCCAGGCGCTGGCCGCCGGAAAGATCATCGGCTGGTTCCAAGGGCGAATGGAATTCGGACCTCGGTCGCTCGGTGGCCGCAGCATCATCGCCGATGCTAGAAATCCCCAGACGCAATCGGTGATGAATCTCAAGATCAAGTATCGGGAGTCCTTCCGACCCTTCGCTCCTTCAGTGCTGCGTGAGCGGGTAGCCGACTACTTCGAGATGAACACGGACAGTCCCTACATGCTCCTCGTGGCCCCGGTGCTCGAGAAGCGCCGCACCGAGGTGACGGAGGACCAGAAGCGTCTATGGGGAATCGAGCTTTTGAAAGTGCCGCGGTCCGACATCCCCGCGGTGACGCACGTCGACTACTCGGCTCGCATCCAGACGGTCCACGAAACGACGCGCTCGCGCTACTATGCGCTGCTCAAGGCGTTCGAGGCCAAGACCGGATGCGGCGTCATCGTGAATACCTCGTTCAACGTCCGAGGGGAACCGATCGTCTGCACCCCGGCCGATGCCTATCGATGCTTCATGCGTACCGAGTTGGATCTGCTCGTTCTAGAGAATTGCGTGTTAGAGAAGTCCCAGCAGAAGCCGCTGGAGGGCGACAGCGATTGGCAGAAAGAATTCGAGCTGGACTAAAAGAGGACACACGATGAAACCTCGCGACCAGAAGAAGCAGCTCCGGAACTTCGGTTTCACGGTCGGCGGCATTTTTGCCGGGATAGGCGTGTGGCCGGTGGTCTTGCGTGCCGAAGGCCCACGGCTCTGGGCACTGACGATCGCTGCGGTCCTGGTGATTCCCGCCCTCGTGATGCCCCGCAGCCTGAGCCAGATTTATCGGATCTGGATGGCGGCTGCCGAGGCTCTGAGCTGGATCAACACCCGAATCCTTCTCTCGGTTGTCTTCTATGGCCTCGTGACCCCGATCGGGATGACCGTGCGCCGCTTCGGGCGAGATCCGATGCAGCGAGGCTTCCAGCCCGGTGCCGAGACCTACCGTGTCTCGAAGCCGGTGCGAGCCGCCGCCCACATGACCCGACAGTTCTAGAGGGAACGTCGCGCTTCGAAGCGCATCGTCCCGGGAAAGGAGACATCAGCGATGGGTGAGTTTGTCCTCGAGTTCTGGGCATTCATGAAAGAGCGCAAGAAGTTCTGGCTTCTGCCGATCGTGTTCGTGCTCGTGCTGTTTGGCGGCCTGATCCTGCTGACGCAGGGCTCGGTGGTGGCCCCATTCATCTATACCCTGTTCTGATGCCGACCTCGGCGGCTTCACTCCCGAGGGGACGGCAACCTCCAGTCATCGGCTCGTCTTCGCCGGCGCGGCGAATTACTTTGCGAACATCCAGGCGGTGAAGTATTTCTCCGCGAAGTCGCCTGGAGACTTCGCAATGACGATGTCGTCGCCTTTCAACGGCCCAGCGCTCCCTGAGCAGCCGGATTCAGTGAGTCGCCGCCGGCCGTCACAACGCCCCCAGACCCGTCGCTAATCTCGTGGCACATCGATCAGGAAATCTCGCGCGACCTGCCAGAATTCCCGCCTTACTGTTAGCCGCTGCTGGTGCGCTCACGACGACTGTCCTCGTCGGATTTGGTCCATATTCCAGGTTTTCGCTGGCCATTTCGGTGGCCGCCCTCGTGATCGGGATTGGCGGTCTTCTACTGAAACAACCCTGGATGGACAACATCTCCCTGGCGGCGTGGTTCACCGTGATGATGGTGTACCTTGGGGACGGTGGACTGGAACTATTCCGCCAGTTCTCCGAATGGCGAGAAGTAAATCTCAAGATCCAGTACGCGGGTTCTCAAGGCAGAACGTTCGACCTCCGACCACAACGAGAGTACGTGTTGGCGAGGCGGGGTCAAGGGACGACGATTTACCCCGCCTTTCCCAGAGGGCTTCTCCTGCGGTCCGGCGCCGACACGCCAACGGAGACTGTCCTCCGCGGTGACGATGGAACCTCCCTTCTTCCCCTCGGATCCATCTCGAACGTGCTGACCGTTCGCGGGAATGAGACCGGAGAGTACCTCGTCTACTCCAGTGACGAACATGGCTTTCACAACCCACCGGACATCTGGTCTCTCCCCCGGCTGAAAATCGCTGCGGTCGGCGACTCGTTTGTGCAAGGAGAATCGGTCCGTTCCGAGTCGAACATGATTGCCATCATCCGCGCTCGTGTACCGGCGACTCTGAATCTCGGGCACGGCGGGAATGGGCCACTTTCTGAGCTGGCTACCATCCTGGAGTACCTGCCTCAGCGCCGGCCGGAGATTGTCCTGTGGGTCTTTTGCGAAGAAAACGACATTCAAGAGGACCTCGAGCGCGAAAAGCGCTCCGACCTGATGATGGGATACCTTGAGACCCCCGCCCGGATCCAACGGCTCGACAGACGCCAACCCGAGATCGATGAGAAGCTACGGCGGTACTTTGAGTTGCAGCTGAATTCCTCCGACACCGAGCGGTCTTCAGGATCGCGTCTCCGAAACTGGCTTGCGCTACATGAATTGGCTTTCGCGGTGTCCGCGTTTCGAAACCCACCTCCAGAAGATTTCGCGCTCTTCCACCGCGTGCTGGCCGCCGCCAAGAATGCCGTGTCCTCGTGGAATGGCTCGCTTCTCTTGGTCTACCTCCCGGTGCAGGGCAATATCAAGCCTGGATCCTTCGGGCTAGGCCCACGCTCGAGCGCGCGGCGAACTCGCGAACACGTTCTCCAGATTTGCTCGGCCCTCGCGATACCCGTTCTCGACCTCGAGAAGAGGTTCGCGGAGGAGCCTTCTCGGCGCCAAGACTACTTCTATCCCTATCACGCACACTTCACCGAAAAGGGCTACCGGCGCGCGGGTGAGCTCGTGCTGGACGAATTGCAGAAACAACGACTTCTGGGTCGGTAGCGAGAGGTCCCCGCCGTGTTTGATCGCTGTGACCCGAGGCCTCGGTCCACTGATCACGGCGACTCCCAGAGGCAGTGAACGTCTTCAAAGACACAATCCATCGCCCATGCCACGAGACGACGTCTGGCGCCACCAATAGCGCTGTCTACTCCTAACGAGAATCGCTGGAGCGCTCAACGATGTCGCACGAAAGTCCGGAAGATCGAGTTCGGTACAGAGAGTGCGGCGGCGCAGGCCGCTCACGCTTGCGACACCTGTTCTTCTCTTTGATACTCGTCTTCGGGTCTCTTTCCATTTCAGCGGTGGCCGGCGAAGTGATCTTACGACTCCTGGGTCACCACGGCGCGGCACGGTCCTTCATCACCAACATTCATCCGGTCGATGACCCGATCCTGGATTGGCGCTACAACCCGAAGTCAGAACTCAAGATCGGTAAGATTGTATACACCTTCAACAGCGCCGGCTTCCGCGACGTGGAGCATGTCGTCGAGAAGCGTCCAGGTGTCTCGAGGATCCTCGTCCTGGGAGACTCCGTTACGGAGGGGACCGGCGTCGCGTCGGACTCAGTCTTTTCTCGTCGCCTGCAGGCCGGGCTGGGCGCGAAGTTCGAAGTGATCACGATCGCCGCGGCCGGGCTCAACACGCCACAGGAGATTCACCTGTTGGAGCAGACGGGCCTTTCGTACCAACCCGATTTGGTGGTTCTCAACTTCATTCTGAACGATTGCGACTTCTATACGCGATACGCCGCCGCCCGACGATACATGGAGAACAAAGACACGAGAATCGACGTCCTCAACCTGCCGGTTTATCCGTGGTTCAAGCAACTCCTCAAGTCTTCTGCCTTGATCTACTTCGTGAGGGAACGAGCAGACAATCTCAAGGCCAGAATACTTCACACCGACAACCGCGACTATTTCACTAAGATCTGGAGTTTTGAGAGCAACCGGAGGAAGGTTTCGGGCGGATTCGACGAATTGGCCCGCCTGACGCAACGCGGTGGATTCGACGTCGTCGTGATCGTCTGGCCGCTGGTGGCAGCATACGAGGATTACAAGTTCGCCGTCATCCACGACTGGGTCAAGAAACAAGCGGAGGACCGGGGGTTTCGGACGATCGACTTGCTGCCAGCTTTCTCGCGTGTCTCCTATCGCACGTTGCAGGTCGCCGCCGAAGACAACGTCCATCCGAATGCTTTAGGCCACAAGATCGCGGCCGAAGAATTTCTGGCCTGGTACCGATCCCGGAAGTGACAAGGGCCGCTTGCGCGACGAGTATCCCACCGGAGCACTGGTTCCTGAGTCTCGGACAACCACGCCAAACGACCGAGACTTGGCGCCTCGACTACAATACCGTACCGGCCCCCCAGCGCCTTGGGCAACATGCTGCCGAAGAAATTCGAGCAGCTCACCTTTAACCGGGAAACTACGAGGGTCTTCTCATCCTGAGTGGAGCAGTTGGGGAGCAGGTCGCCCTCTCATCCGAGCGCACGAGTGACAAGTCGCTGGCGCATCCGTCACATCAGCCTTGTCTCCTCTAGGAGTGCCTCTCTAGCCATTGTGCTATTCATAGCCTGCCTCCTCTCTCTCGAGGCGGCCATCCGCGTATACTCCTTTTGGTTCTTTCCACGAATGATGGTCCTAGACGACCGCCTAGGCTGGAGACATGCAGGAGGCGTACGCAAGAGATTCACCAATGAAGATGGCGAAGCAGTCACCGTTATCCAGAATTCGTATGGCCACCGCGGGGCGGAGCACTCCTCGGAAAGAGCGGAAGGGAAGTATCGGGTACTGGTATTGGGTGACTCCTTCACGGAAGGCGCGCACGTCGCCGAAAGTGATCTTTTCAGCGCGCAACTCGAAAGACTGACACACCAGGTGGAGGTCCTCAATGCCGGAGTCGGGGGCTATGGAACCGTACAGCAGTATCTCTATTTCGTGTCTGAGGGCATTCGCTTCAAGCCGCATCTCCTTTTGTTGATGTTTTTCGAAAACGATTTGAGTGATAACTGCCTCTCATACTACGCAGGATTCGGCCCCAGGCCTTTCGCGCGGTTGAGGCACGACGAAGTTGAAATAGTCGAGCGGCTTGAGCCCGAAGACTTTCTACGATTCACCCTTCCCGTGCCCTTCCGATTAACACTAAGTCGCTATAGCTATCTCTATTATTTCCTGAACACCTACGTGTACCAGAGATTGTTCGCTCACCGAATGAGAGAGCTCCAGCAGGCAGATCTTCGAAGGACGGTAGAGTGTGGACGATATCAGATAGTTCACCGGCTCATCGCCAGGATGAACGATATGATGCAGGCCGAGGGTGACGCTTTCGCCCTGGTCTTGATTCCTACCCGTGAGGACGTCGACAGGGGATATTCCGCAGCGCAGGAGCCCATAGTGAAGTTTTGCGAGGAGAAGACATTGAAATGCCTGCCGCTGTTGAGTCGATTCGTCAGAGAGCGGAACTTGGGGATGCGCCTGTATTTCGACGTTGATATTCACTGGACACGAGTGGGGCATAGAATTGCGGCGGAGGAAATTAGCGACTTTCTCTCCCACATCCGAGCGCCTGAAGAGATCCAGGCGGCGCGAACCTCGAGGCCCACGACACGATAGCCTAGCTCCCGCCCCAGATCGACCTCGGTTACATTCAAATCCCCGTGCGATGCTCGTGGACCAAATGGTACATGACTGGTGCGTCCGGTACGTCACCGATGCCGCCGCAGGAGTGCGTCCCTAAGCATCGTGGCGTTCATAGCCTGGTTGCTTTGTCTTGAGGCGGCTATACCGCATACTCCTCCTCTTGGGAAGGCTGAGAAACAGTTACTGTTACCCAGACTCCGCTATGGGCACCGGCGCGCCGAGCAACCCGCGAACTGAAGACAGAAATATCGAGTGCTGTACACTTCCCGTGCACCTTTGTGGACGATCTCGGTCCTGCTGTTGGCTCGTTGCGAAGAGAACGCAATGATAAGAGCCCAGCTCGAGGTATCAGGCAGATGAAGGCGAAGACGGTGGCGATCAATCTTCTGGTCGCGCTGTTCTCAACGGCATTGTGTCTCGCGATCGGTGAACTTGCACTGAGAGCCCTGCATCCGCAAAACCTGAGCCTGTACTACAAGACGAGAGATGGCCTGAATATCCACCGATCGAACTATGCGGGTGTATCGAGAGGGGTGGAAACGATCCAGGGCTACCGAACGAATTCTTTCGGAATGAGAGATCGTCAGCATGAGGTCCGGAAGAGTGACGGCACCTTCAGGATCTTACTGCTAGGCGATTCTCAGATGGAAGCTCTCCAGGTTGAGTTTGATCACTCATTTCCGAAGCTCCTAGAGGAACAACTGAATCAGCAGCAGCCACGGACGATTGAAGTCGTCAGCGTTGCGGTCTCCGGATGGGGACAGAATGACGAGTTGGCCTATCTGGAGCGGTATGGCGCCAGACTGAGTCCGGACCTGGTGCTGGTCGGCGTGACTCTACATAACGATATAAGCGACAACATGAAGGGCAACTTCTACAAGCTTACCGACAATGGACTTGTGGCGAGCCCGGTACGCGAGATTCCGCTGCTCGAGTATAGGATCTGGCAGATACGAGCGTTTTTCTCCGCTCACTTTCACTCCTATCAACTGTTCAGAGAATGGTGGCAGTCGGTGGCCATCGAGAGAGGTGGGACTCAGTTGAGTGCCCATGTAGTAGATGTGCTTCGCACGACACCGAGCGAACCGCTGATGAAGGGTTGGAAGTTGACCCACGAACTACTACGAAGGATTCAGGCGAGGAGCAGAGAAATGGGCGCGGAGGCGGCGATATTTCTCATCCCCCTGTCAATCCAGTTGGACGAGGGGAACCTTTTGCGGCTGCTTTCCGATAACAACGTAGCCCGCGATGCCGTGTCTGTGGAGAGGCCGCAGCAGTTGATGATGGCATTTGGCCAAGTTGAAAAGATGGCAGTCATCGACTTGTTACCCTCCTTCTTGGCGTGGAAAAGGAAGCATGACGGACGACTGTTTCTCAAATACGATGGCCACCTAACGGAAGAGGGACACGAACTTGCGGCGAGTGTCGTCGCTCACGGGCTTCTCGAGCGACGACTGATTGGCCGGTGAGTCGGTTTAACTCGCGAGTTACGCTAATATAGTCCCCCGGAATCACGCCTGGTGCGGGCGCCGCGCCAATAAACCATCCGAGTGAATCGGGCTTATCCTATCGTAGGGACTGCTCGTAGGGGCTTCAAAAGTGAGTACCTCGCAGTCCCGACTTCGAGTAGCGCCGGATGCCAGGGGGCCAACAGCCCTGTTGACCATTTGACAGTCTTTAGCCTCTTCCCCATCGTTCTTCGTATGAAAGACAAGCGCTTCGGCCGCACCTATTTTGGGCACTAGAGTTGCACCTCAAGATTGCTCGGTCAGATCGCGACAGCCTGACCGAGGACAAGAAACAGCGTGTGAGGGGGCGAATTCGATGGTGTCGAGAGACGACGTACCCGAATCGACGACTCGGCGCGCGGCACAGCGCCTCGGGTTCGCCGGACATCTTCATTCTTCTGGTTCCCGGCGGCATTCGCGGCAATCAGCACTCGTGGTAATTCAGTTGTGCTACGACGGAGGCCGTGAACATGCTTAGAGTCCGGGCAGCTCTAGTACTCCTGCTCGCCGTACTCGTGTTCGGTATCTCGGCGCCTTCAAGCGGAGAGGATTTTCAAACCAAGTGTCAAGCGGCCGGTGTCATCGGGTGCTGGGGATTCGACAGCACGAGCGCCCTCTTCTATACCTGGCCCACGGGCACCCCGTGTGATGCGGTCTTCGCCGGACAAACCAACTACGGGTTTGGTTCGAGCCGGTCGGGCCCTGGGAATACCGCCGCCACGGTGCAGAACGGTCAATGCGCCTATCCGGCCATCGATACGACCGTTACCCACTCCGGCGCGGGATCACTCAAGTTCACGATCCCATCGAACAGCAGCGCTAACTCCAGCGGCTTCTTCACGGAGGTGTTCCAGCGCTTGCCCGGAGGGGGCTTTGCCTATATCGGCCCCGGCTCGCCCTTGGGGAGCGTGTTCTACTTCCAGTTCTATCAGCGCTTCGACCCGAACTTCCAGTCCATCGACTATCAATGTTTGGGTGGCGGATGCGGTGGGTGGAAGCAACTGATCTGGTTCGGGAACCCCCCGAACGGGGCGAGCAGCGGCGGGCTCGAGTCGACGCATAACAACGGGTGGCAGCGCGACGTGCCGCAGATGTATGGTCAGCAGGGCACGGACGACTACGGCGTCGAGAACGTGGCGGGCTGCACCTTCGCCAAAGCCACCAGTCAGGGGGGCGCGGGCAGCAACTACGTCTCACGGCCGAACTTTCGCGCGCCGCTGAATCCAACGTGTAAGCACTACCTCCAGAACACCTGGATGGAGTTCACGGGTCGCATCGAGATCCGGGGGGCGAGCGGCGCCGCGACGAGCCGCGTTCAGCTCTGGGTCGATGGCACGCTCGTCGTCGACTACGGCCAGGCCAAGGTCAACTGGGGTGGTCAGGACGGCGACGGCTACGGGCAGTTCCTGGTCACGCCGTACATGACCAACAAGGACTCGGCGCAGTCGCACGCCACCGGGTTCACGTGGGTCGACGACTTGATCGTGTCGACCCAGCCGATTCCAATGGGTACAGCGGCGTCAGGGCCCGTACCCGCCGTGCCGTCGAATCTGAGCGTACGCTGAGCGAGGGAGGACGAGACACGGCGCATGCTAGTGCAACAAGATTTGGCCAATCGCGTAGCACGAGTCGCCCTCTCGTTGGGAGGCAGCAACCGGGCGGTCGACTCGCCGTCTCTTGAGACGACGCCGCCCAAACCCAAGGGGTCATTGTCGATATGAAAACACTAAGGGCTCTCGGGCTTATCTCCTGCTTTTGGCTGGCACCTAGCCAGGCCGGGGCGCAGACACCACTGGCCGACCTGGCCAAATCCATGCAGTCGGGGACCTGGGCGACGCTGACAACCACGAATATCAATACGGCCCTTGGTGACGCGCAGGCGATCTCGGGCTATATCATCGACTATTCCGAAGACCTCGTGTGGGACCCGGTGACGCGCCGCCTCTTCTTCCTCGGAGGCGGGCACTATGCCAGCGGGACGCCCGTGATGAAGCACGTGCAGTACGACGAGGCGACGAACGCATGGTCTGTCTTGCCCCAGCAAAGCTGGTTCGTCGTCGGCTCCTCTCACGCCTACGACCACCTGGCGATTGATCCGGCCCATCGCCATTTCTATCACCGCTCGCCGAGTCAACTTGTGATGCACCGGTGGAACATCGATACGGGCGCGTGGACCGACATGGCGCAGAACAACCTCATGATATACAACGCTTGTTGCATCGGTATCGAATACTTCCCGGAGCTCAACGGCGTCATCTGGGCGGCGGACGAGAGCGACAATCAGGGCGGCCTGACCAAGCTCGATGTGACGAGCGGTACCTGGTCGCGCGTCGGCTCGCCCAAGTCCTACCAGATGAGCCCCCTGCACAATTATGCGGAGTACAACCCGGTCCATAAAGTGATGATCTTCGGCGGCGGCAACCCTCCCGATAGCCGGACGGTCTGGAAACTCAATGCCTCGGGTCAAGTCACGCGGATGCAGGATGCGCCCGAGGATCTGGGGACGACGCATTCGGTGGTGACGGTCGATCCGGTCAGCGGCAATTATCTGGTGTTCACGACCGCGCAAAACTTCTACGTCTACAACGTGCTGACGGATACGTGGACGTTCCGGGCTAGCGGCGCCTCGGTGCCGATCTGGACGACCTCCTACTCCAACCCGATTTTCGAGGTGATCGGGACGCCGATCTCCACCTATGGCGTGAACGTCTTCGTTACCTGCGATGGCCCCAGCAAGTGTAGGGTGAACCTCTACAAGCATTCCGCCGGCTCGAATACGACGACGCCAGACAAACCGACGGGAGTGTTGTTGAAATGAAAAATGAAGGCTCTAGCGCTTATCTCCTGTCCGTCCAAGCAGACCAGCGACACGGCGTTTCACGCTGATCGTTCCGACGAGAGCTGTCGACCGCGTGGCCCTCTCGCAAGGCAGCGCTCGATGATGGTGTCGAGCTTGCGCATCGAGGTTTCCCAACGGTGGTGGGTCAGAATCCGTTGACGTCCGGCGCACGAAAATTGCCGACGATCCATCGGCCGGTCTAGAAGCTGAAGGATGGTCTCAGCATACTCGGCCGGTGTCCGAGACACGAGAAGGTGCTCTCCGGGAACAGCATCGACGCCGCCGGCCGCGAGCGGGCTTGTCACGACGGGGACTCCCATCGCCATGGACTCCAGGATCTTGTTCTGCGTCCCGCGAGCGATGTTGAGCGGCGCGACCATGAGGGCCGAACGCCGAACGTGAGGCCGCACATCCGGCACGGACCCGGTCACGGTTACACCGGGAAGAGCGCCGAGCCTGAGGACTGAAGAGGAAGGGTCTGCGCCGATGATCTTCAGGGCGAGCTGAGGTCGGCGCTGCCGCAGCAACGGCAGGACGTTGGCGCAGAAATCGAACATGCAGTCCTGATTCGGGTAATAATCCATGCGCCCGACAAACGAGATCGTGTTCACGTCGTAGGGCTCTTCGGACGGCGAAAAATACTCGGTGTCGACGCCGTTCGGAAACCAGTCTGTGTCGCTCTGGGACCCATAGCCGTTGAGCGTCTCCCACTCGGCGCGCGTTGTAGCCGTGCACATGTCGAAGCAGCGTGCGAGGCGCTTTTCTTCCCGCATGAGCTTCACGCCCTCGAGGCGGTAACCAAGGCTCAGGGGGAACGGCTTGACACGTGCGTACTCGAGCCACTTCTGCGAGTCCATATCGCCGAAGTCCAGTATCTTCGGGATACCCTCGAGCCCTGAAACATATTGGGCCACGGACGAGCAGTGCACGAAGATCAGATCGTAGCGAGTCCCCCGAAGAAGCCTTCCGAGCGTCCGCGCAATGCTGGAAGAGTAGAAGAAGCCCATGGAGGAGGGGATTGAGGTCGGTAACCGGCTCAGCATCCGCAGCGCTTGGATAGGCGGCTTTACCAGCGCCACCTCGAAGCGGTGACAGAAGGCCGCGAGACCCTGGCCCGCTTGGGCCTCCTCGGCGGAACGCGCCATCGACGCCACGGTCACCTCATGGCTTCCGCTCAAGTGCTTGATCATGTTGAAGGGCCGGATCTTCCCCCCGCGCGTCGGCGGGAAGGGGAAGCGGTGGCAGATGTACAGAATTCTCATGCCATAGCTGCTTTCAGTTCGTCCGTCACGTCCGACGGCGGGCGCCGGTCGAGGTACATGCGCGCCCAGATCTCGAAGTTGAGTAAGGCGAGAAGAGGATCGGTCCCGTCGATCTGGTTTCGCTCGTGCGCAGAGATCAGGCGAGCGACGGCCTCGGGTCGAAAGCAGCCTCTCGCCGATAATGAGGCTGGTGAAAGTACGGAGCGCAGCAACGGGGCCAGCTCACCCTTTAGCCATGCACCCATGGGTGTACCAAACCCCCTTTTTTTACGTTCGAGTATCTCGCGCGGGAGCAGCCCGTCCAGCGCTTGCCGCATTACGTGCTTGAGTCGCCCACCGCGGATCTTGATGGCTTCGGGCATGCGCGCCGTCAATTCGACCAGGTCGTGGTCCAGCAGCGGGACCCGACATTCGACCGAAGTCGCCATCGTCATTTTGTCGGTCAGTAACAGCAAATCGTCCGGCAACTGCGTTTGCAGGTCAACGACGAGCATGCGGTTGAGCGCATCTCCGCCCGCGCTGTGCTTGAATGCCTCGGCAACCGCGTGATAGGCGGTTGCCGGCGGCTCGAGTAGGAGGTCGCGGGCCGCGTCTGGTGCAAAGACGCGGACATAAGAGTCGTAGCGCTGGTCCAACGGCTGGTTAGCACTGGCCAGAAAGCCTTTGGCATAGCGGAAGAGATTCAGCATCGGCGAGTGGCGGTCGGCCGGCAGGACGGAAGCGGCACGCACAGCGGCCCAGCGCAGCGGAAGGGGAAGGCGGTTGAAGCGCCCGAGGAGGTGATCTCCCAGGTAGCGCCGGTACCCGCCGAAGAGCTCATCGCCGCCTACGCCAGACAAAATAACTTTCACGTCCTTGCGGGCGAACTCGGAAACGAGGTAGGTCGTTATGAACGCGGTGTCGGCGATTGGCTCATCCATGTGCCACAGCAGGTGCGGAAGGAGCGCTACAACATCCGGCCGCACCAGGATCTCGCGATGATCGGTGCGAAAGATCTTCGCGATCTGTCGAGCATACGGCAGCTCGTTGTAGTAGTCGTCCGCACGACTCCCGCCGAAGCCGATCGAGTAGGTCCTAATCGGCTGAGCGCTGCTCTTCGCCATGAAAGCGACAACGGCACTGGAATCGATGCCGCCCGAAAGAAATGCTCCGATAGGTACATCGCTCACCATCTGCATTTCGACAGACCTGGCTAGTTGAAAGCGTACCTGCTCGACCCAATCGCGCTCGGTCGGCTTATTATCGATCTCCTGGGGCGGGGCCCAATAGCTCCGGACCCGCACGTCCTGGTCCTGCACCGTCACGACCGAGGCCGGTGGAAGTTTCCGGATGCCACGGAAGATCGAGTAGGGCGCTGGGACATAGCCGAGTTCGAGATAGCTTTGCAGCGCGGTCTCGTCGACCTTCCGTTGCTGCAGGCCAGGTAAGGTCAACAGGGCCTTGGCCTCACTAGCAAAGGCGAACGTGTTGTCGCAAATGGCGTAGTAGATAGGCTTGATCCCCAACCGGTCGCGACCGACGAGCAGGCGCCGTCGACGACTGTCCCACAGGGCGAAACCGAACATACCATTCAGATGAATTACGAAGTCGTCGCCGTACTCTGCGTACGCGTGGATCAGCACCTCGCTATCGGAGCCGGTCTGGAAGTCATGTCCCTTCTTGGCGAGCTCTGTTCTCAATTCCCGAAAGTTATAGATCTCTCCATTGCATACCACCCACAGTGTACGATCCGCATTGCCGATCGGCTGATGGCCCCCGGCCAGGTCGATGATCGAGAGCCGGCGCATCCCGATCGCGCATGGGCCGTCGGCATAGACGCCTTCGTCGTCGGGTCCACGGTGGGCGATCACGACGCCCATCTTTCTTATCAGCGTCGGATCAATGATCTGGCCGTCAAGGGCGATGATTCCGTAGATACCGCACATTCTTGTTCTCCTCGCGGCCCCCTCAGGCGGCTAGCAGGCTGCGGAAAAAGCAGGCAGCAGTGGCTCTGTTGGTCTCCAACGCGAATCGGCGCAGGCCCACGACCCGCAGCGGGGCGCCCCGCAGCCGCACCGTGGCGACGAAATCGCGGGTGTGGTAGCCCTTGCAGGCTCCGAGTGTCACGCGGCCGGCCGGATCCAGGGCGCCGAGCAACCCCAGCGTCGCTGCGCGCTCAAAAGCGAGCTGGCCGGCAGCACGCCGCCGCCGACCACGAGGCCGTTCCGATTCTCCATCAGTGGCGCGCGTCCGGCCCACGCCTCGACCAGAGTCCTGCACAAAGTCCAACGAATGCCGCAGCAATTCCTAGACCACATCGCTCCATGGAGTCGTGGGTCACCGAGCTCTGTGATTCGTAGTATAAGTTGTGCTAAATCGTAAGTCTTGTACACTCTGGCGTCCCGACGCTCCGATAAGAACTATCGGTTGAGCCGGGTCAAGGAGTCCTCCTTCTCACCATTTCCTGCAAGTTTCTGCATGCGCAGCGATTTGCTCATAATAAGCCGAAATGCGCCGAGTTATTCCGCTGGCCGGACGCTCGGAGAACCACCTGCGTGAGGTCAGGCGAAGCGCGACAAATCGTCACAGGACGCACAGTGGACGTCGGACGGGCATCCGTCCACCGTGCTGAATGTCCGGGAGATTCGTGGTGCCCAGGACCGCTCCCATGCCCGCTTGGTGGGCTTGGCATGCCATCGAAATTCTGCGAGCATTGCTGTACAGAAGTGAGCAAGACCGTCTAAGCGCACTGGTCGGGCCGACAACCTCGCGGGGCCACTCCGCGGCGGGCTGCAGAATGGAAGGAAGGGAGGCCCAGTACGGGCCGAGGGTGATCAACGAGTGTGTGGGATTGCAGGCGTCTTCAACCGGAACGGTAACAAGCTCGATGCGGACCTGTTGGTTCGGATGACGCGGGCAGTGACTCACCGGGGTCCCGACGACGAGGGATATTTCCTCAATGGGCCGACGTCGATCAGGCGGCCCCTAAGCGGGATCGCCGGCGACGAGTGGCGGGAGCGGGGGCACATCGAGGGTGGAGACGGCCACGTGGGCCTCGGGCACAGGAGACTCTCCATCATCGACGTCTCCTCCGGCCAGCAGCCGCTCTCCAATGAGGACGGGACGGTCTGGGTCACGTTCAACGGTGAGATCTACAACTTCCAGTCGTTGGTCACCGAGCTGGAGGCGAGGGGCCACCGCTTCCGGACCCGTTCCGACACCGAGGTGATCGTGCACGCCTGGGAGGAGTGGGGTGAGGATGCTGTCAAGCGCTTCCGGGGGATGTTCGCGTTCGCCTTGTGGGACGAACGGCAACAATTGTTGTGGCTAGCGCGAGATCGGGTGGGGAAGAAGCCGCTCTACTACCTCCTGGACGACGATCGGCTCGTGTTCGCATCGGAGATCAAGGCAATCCTCGAGCTGCCCGGCGTGTCCCGCGATCTTGACCTCACAGCGTTGTCCGACTACCTCTCCCTGCTCTATATCCCGTCCCCAAAGACGATCTTTAGGTCGATTCGGAAGCTGCCGCCCGCTCACCAATTGGTCGTGAGCCGCGACCGCGCCCAGCTGAGCGCCTATTGGGATCTGTCGTTCCATGACCGGCACAGCGTGCCCGAAGCCCGAATGATCGAAGAGTTGCTCGGTCTCCTGGAAGAGGCGACCAGGCTGAGGATGATCAGCGAGGTACCTCTTGGCGCATTTCTCTCGGGAGGCGTCGATTCGTCGGCGGTAGTCGCCTTGATGGCTCGATCGTCCGAAAAACCCGTGCTCACCAACTCGATCTCGTTCAGTGTCGCAAAGTACGACGAGATCGAGTACGCGAGACGGGTTGCCCGGATCTGTGGCGCCGACCACCACGAATTCCAAGTCGTGCCGGAGGCCATTCAGGTAATAGAAAAGCTGGCGTGGCACTACGATGAGCCCTTCGCGGATTCCTCGGCCGTTCCCACCTATTACGTCTCGGCGATGGCCAGGCAGAGGGTGACAGTCGCGCTTTCTGGCGACGGCGGGGACGAGAACTTTGCCGGCTACCGACGGTACTTTTTCGATCTGCGTGAGAATTTCTTCCGTGGTCTTCTGCCGGAGTCCCTGCGGCGCCCCTTGTTCAGGGGCCTCGGCCAGCTCTATCCGAAAGCTGACTACCTGCCCAGGCTCTTCCGGGGCAA
>Ga0137394_10000758_pt1 | contig 22491 bp, 18 predicted proteins | sample czobulk116metaG_FD_108278 | JGI IMG/M metagenome (GOLD analysis project Ga0137394, IMG submission 108278) | Vadose zone soil microbial communities from Angelo Coast Range Reserve, California, USA - czobulk1.16 metaG | ecosystem: Environmental > Terrestrial > Soil > Vadose zone | place: USA...
GGCGCCTGCCATCACCACGCAGCCGGTGAGCCAGACGGTGACGGTGGGACAGACAGCCATCTTCACTGTGGTAGCCAGCGGCACGACACCTTTGACCTATCAATGGAGAAAGAACGGCACGGCCATCAGCGGTGCGACTTCCTCTTCTTATACGACACCGGCGACAACGAGTTCCGACAACGGCGCGCTCTTCACCGTCGTCGTCAGCAACGTGGCGGGTAATGTCACCAGCAATGCCGCTACCCTCACGGTGAACGCAAATACCACCACGCCCCAGTTCGGACACGTGGCCATCGTAGTCGAGGAAAACACAAATTACTCCAGCGTGGTTGGGACGACAGCCATGCCGTATCTGAATAGTTTGATGAACCAATACGGTCTGGGTACGCAGTATTACGCCAACACCCATCCTTCTATCGGCAACTATTTCATGTTGACGACGGGACAAATCCTAACCAATGACGACAGCCAAACACCATCGACCTTTCCAGTGTCGGTGGACAACATTGCGCTCGAAGTGCAGCGTGCCGGAAAAACCTGGAAGGATTACCGCGAGCTAACTGGAACCTACTATGTTCGCCACGACCCCTTGGCCTACATGACCAACATCAACTCTGCGAACCTGGTCTCCTTCCCCCAATTCGCAAGCGATCTAGCAAATGGAACCTTGCCCAACCTTTCCTGGATTGTGCCGAACGGATGCGACGATGCGCACGACTGCTCGCTCTCCACAGCCGACTCCTGGCTGAGGACCAACGTTGATCCGCTGATTAAGAACGCAGCATTCCAGAAGGACGGATTACTGATCGTCGTGTTCGACGAATCGGCCAATGACAATACCAACGGGGGTGGCCGCGTTGTCGCGACCTTCATTAGCCCGGCATTTTCTCTCGCCGCTTATCAATCTGCGACGTTCTATCAGCATGAGAGCACTCTTCGCCTGATGCTGGAAGGCTTGGGCATCCACACACTTCCAGGAGCTTCGGCCACTGCGCCGGCGATGTGGGAGTTCTTTCATTCACCAGCTAGCACTAGTTCGTTGGCCGTTTCCACGACGGGTTTGCCTGCGGGGACGGTCACTGCGCCCTACAGCACGCAGTTAAACGCCACGGGCGGGACGACACCTTATGCCTGGTCGATGGCGTCGGGCGCTCTGCCTGCGGGTCTCACTCTGTCGTCGTTGGGGGTGATTTCGGGAGTTCCCAGCGCGGCGGGAGCCAGTACATTCAGTGCCAAAGTGACGGACATGAACCTGCAGACGGCGCAGCAGAGTTTGTCCATCACCACCAGTGCCAGCAGCGTGTGCGCGCCAACCGGGAGCGGGGTGTGCTACTACGTTTCTCCCACAGGTTCGGATTCCAATGCGGGCACCAGTGCGGCGCCTTTCCAGACCATTCAGCGTGCGGCGAATGTGGTGAATCCTGGAGACATGGTGATTGTGCGTGATGGGACGTACAACAATGCGGCGGTTTCCGGAGTGGGGAGCAAGCTGATCGTGATGAGCCGTGGAGGGACGGCGGCGAACCATGTGGTGTTCACAGCGGAGCACAAATGGGGAGCGAAGATCGATGGGCTGAACAACACCTCGGCTACGGGATGGGAGTTTTCGGCGAACTATATTGACGTAAAGAATTTTGAGTGCGAGGGATTCAGCGACACGTGCATGGAGAACTACAACGGGGGTTCCTCGAGCGGGGGTCAGTTCATCAGCATCACGGGGAACAACATCCACGACGTGGGACGGTATTGCACCACGACAACCACCGGGCGGGATGGGATTTTCATCAGCAACGACAACGTGACGATCGAAGGCAACCAGATCCACGACATCGGGCGCGGGGCACCGGGGGAAGTACTCTCTGGCGTTACTTGTATGGATTCAGTGAACACCCTTCATTATCAGAACAATGACCACGGGATTTACGTGGACGCGGGTTTCACGAGCGCGAACAACCTAACCGTCAAGAACAACGTTTTCTACCGCAACGAACGCGGGTGGAGTATCCAGGTGTATCCGGCGGCGGTGAGCAATCTGCGGGTTCTCAATAATACATTCTTGTGCGCCAACCCCTATCGGAACGGGCACATCACCTTATCAGCGCCGATAACGAACTCCGCTATCGAAAACAATATTTCCTGGGGGCCCACGACCGGTTTCCTGGACTATTCCAACACCACGGGCTACTCGAACCTGAGTGTGGCTAATAATTTGACATATCAAGGGACGCTAGGAGCGGGGACTGCGCCAGGGGGGATCACTCTCGCGGGCAATCTGGACAATATAGATCCGAGGATCGTGACGGCGCCGAGTTGTACAGTGGACGCGGCGTCCATCCCGGATGCTCATTTGCAAATAGGCAGCCCGGCCATCGACATGGGGCTGACGGTTGTCGACGTTCCCATCGACTACAACGGCACCGCGCGTCCTCAGGGGATTAAATTTGACCTTGGTGCTTTTGAGTATCATCCCTGACCGATGGAAGGGGGTCCTGAGAACTCAGGGTGAACGTGGGTAAGCCTGACGGACCGAGGATTTTGGGAGCTTATGGGGATGGTTTGTACTCGTAAGCTCCCAAACTGGTCCGGGAAGGTCGCCTCATCCCATCCATATCTGCACTGTCGGAGCCCACAGAGAGAGAAACGTTAATCGCTGGACTGCCGGGCCGCAGGTGGTAATTGCCACCGGGAAAGTCAACGAAGCGCGGATCTAAAACCATCAAATTTCGAACGATATTACCAGACCCAGTCAGGGTTGATGTGTCCACCCCTTCAGAAGTGGTAGTTCTGCCCCACGAAATATTCGTGTCAATGATATTGTTGCTCGCATCGTCTGCCAGTCGTATCTGTTTATTGTTGGTCTGCTGGCTGTTCATGGAAACAATGTTGTTTGCAAATGTGTTTCCGTCAGCCCCTTTTCCGATGATGACCCCGCTGTTCATCGCCTTGACGATCGTGTTCTCAACAATAGTCAGGCCGGTGATCTTGCCGGAGCCCGCGAAAAGCTGCAGGTTAGCGGAGCGGTTATGCTCGAGCAAGCAGTTGGCAATCCGATTGGTTCCACCGCTGGCGGCCCAATAAATGCCCTGGTCCACATTTATGGGATGCTGACCCATTGCATCAGTGTCTACATCAAACCTTCCGTTGTCGTGGACGTAGCAGCCCAAGACGTGCACATCGCTAACTTCACTCGCGTAAAGCCCCGCGTGATAATCGTTTTTCCGAATTTCAACGTGATCCAAAACGACGTTATGGCACCTGTCCAGCCAAACTTGGCCAGCGCCTTTTCCCTTTACCCCGCTGGCGTCTGGTCCCAGCGGACCCTGAAAGACCAAACCGCCCGACTGTGGAGTGCCCAAGAGCTTCAAGTAATTTCCGCGGACAAGTACCAATCCGAGAACGATGGCGGTTTCCCCTGGATAATTCCGGATGACAATAGGGTTGCCCTGTTCGCCCGACCTCGAGATGGTGTGCCTGTAACTAGGTGTGTTATAGGCGCCAGCAGGCTCGTAAGTTCCAGTCCGCAGACACACCACTTGTCCCGCAGTGAGTGTGTCGAATGCCTTCTGCAAGTGTTTCCATGGAGCTTGGCTTGTCCCTGAATTTGTGTCGGATCCGCCCGGAGAGAGGTAGTACGTGCAGGCTTCCGGCGGCTCACTGGGAGCGGACGTTGCCTTCACCTTCACAAACGTGGCCTGAACAAAACCAACGCAAGCCAAGAGGAACAGAATAGGGGCTATTCTGGACATCGATCGGCGTCCCAGGATTTACAGTATGTACTTATGCGGAGCGTGACTCGCTTCCTTGCGATGGGTCATACTGGTTCGTTACGAGACTTGGTCCGGAATCATTCTGAGCTTGCAAGCCCAGCCTTGACGGGGACACTACTCGCAGTTGATCCTCCAGGTAGCGGACAAAACGAGCAATGGTCACGGAGCGGTCGAATTGCGCAATTGCGGCTCGGCGAGCCTGCACTCCCAACTGTTCGCGATAGGACGAATTGCGAGCTAAATCCAAAAGGCTCCTTGTAAGGCCCTGTGTGTCCCCAGGGGCTACGACGACACCAACCTTGTTCCGAGAAACGATGTCGGCGGCTTCCCCCGAGGCGATGGCAACCAGCGCTCGTCCAGAGGACATCGCCTCATAGAGTTTGGAAGGTACGGCGCCAGGAATGTGCATCTTTAATGGAACGAGCACAATGTCCGCTGCTGCTACGAGGGCGGGCATCTGGTCTTGGGGGACAGGATCGAGGAATTTGATGTTGGTCAGTCCTCGCGTTTCTGCTTCGGTAACCAGGGCGCGCTTCACGGGGCCATCGCCCACCAAGACGAAAGAGATTGAGGAGTCGTCTCGCAATTGATCGGCTGCTTCTATAATCTGCTCCAATCCCTGGGCCAGACCATGCAAACCGGCGTAAAGCGCAACGCAGCCTGGTTTCGATCTCAGCAGAGCGCGAGCCTCCGGCGTACCGCAGTCCGGGCGGAAATTCTGCGTGTCAACTCCATTTGGAAGATAAAAAGTCGGCACGCTCGGGAAGCGCTTCTTGATGTTTTGGACGATTTCGGAAGACTGTCCGCTAACAAGCCAAGCGTGCCGGTAATAAAATGCCTCCAGCCATTCGCTGAGGCGCAATGCCAATCCCGGTTTCAGGGCTCCTAGACGAACGACCGACTCAGGCCACAAGTCCGAGACATTAAATATCCATCGGGCCCGCTTCCACCGGCTGAGCAGAAACCCAGAAATTCCTAGGAACAGGGGCGGACTCTCTGTGAGTATGTAATCCGGCTCGTCCAAAAGTAAACCACCCAGGACCACAGACGAGAATACAAACGAAAAGTAGCATAGAAGCCGCTTTACCATTCCCGCGCTCTGGGTCGGATAAATAAATGTGCGAATCACAGCACTGCCGTTATGATTTTCGCGCCGAACCAATCCACCATAGCCAGGATGGTACCGGCCCATCGGATAATTAGGCATCGCCGTGAGAACAGTAACTTCGTGGCCGGCACTCGTCAGGCCCTGAACTAGAGCCGATAGCCTATTAGGAGCTGCCCCTATCTCCGGCGGGAAGTATTGGGTATGGACAACTATTTTCATTATGTCGCAACCTCCTTTGTTGTGGCCAACTGCGGCCGAGAATGTCTAGCGGTACTCTTGAGTATAGGAAAGTGAAAAGCGGCGCAGTTGGTCTGGGAGAGTCAATCGCCCGATGGCTGCACTTTGGCCGGCAGCGCAAGACCCACAGCGAACCTATTGTTAGCTAGGCGTTGACAATAAGCGACGCGGGCCAATCCCGGGATCGGCTCCATATCAAAGCTAACCATCAACCGATCTCCAGGCTGCCACATCCGCTTCGTAATGGCGCGCAAGCCGCGAGAACTCACGTTCTCAGTAAGAGCCCTTTCCTTGAAAGGCCTTTCATTCAAACCAGAAAGCAACACTGCCAGTTCTACGGGCGTCCGCTTTTCGGACCGGCCAGTTGGCATAGACATCTGGTGCCAACTCCTCAGCAAACGAAAACATTTGTAATGTGGGCTGAGAAGGTTTGTAGGCGTGCGGACATCGTCCGCATGGTCATTTCACACAGCCCTTCAGCCCCTGGAGTGTCACCAGTAGCCATAAGCCAGGGCAGCGGACCGTGTCACACCATTCTCCCCGAGGAAACTCAAGGTCGAAACCATCGCGTGTGAGCAGAATTCAGGAAGAAGTTCATCAGCAGATTCGCCACCTTCTCGTCGCCTTGGGCATTTGGATGGGTGCCATCGGCTTGGAAGTCCGCTTCTCCGTTGCACGGCGACCCGGCTTGCCCGTTGCACCAAACGAAGCCATCGGAACGCGGGGTGTCTCCGTTGGCCCAAGTGTAAGGACCCCACGCCATCCAGGGAGCCGCGCCGGCTTTGTGATTCAAATCTCCGGCTGTCGGATCGATGCTCGTTCCCCCGCTGCGGACTTGGAGAATCTGCGCTTGGATCAACCACTTCAGCGAAAAGCCATACTCATACGCATACGGTTCGGAGCTATGGTTGGTCGCCGCATAGCCGCCATAAATGCGACTGGAGTGAAAAGACTGCTGCAAGTTTGGCCAGCGCGTCTTGGCAGCTCGCAAGATGCCACCCAACTGCTGCTCGTACCGCAACGCCTCTGTGTGGCTCACGCTGTTCGAGCATCCCGCGACCGTGGCGTCGCACAATGATTGGAAGCCGTCACCGGCCGGGTCGCCGTTGTATTCCTCAATCCAGGCAGCCTGCACCTGCTTTTCAGCCAATCCTAGTGGAGCGAGCACCATGTCCCGAATTCGATCATATTGATTTCCCAGGGTCGGATCGCACGCTGGCGGTCCGGTAACTACGGTCCAAACACAAGGTGACGCCCCGGTCAGTGCTCCGTTCACGATTACCAGCGTGGCGTGATTGACGCCAGAATTGGTCGGAGTTTGGTTCATGAAGACCGCAAACTCGTCCACAACCGTGGACCTGCCGACTGCGACAAAGACAATCTTGCCCGATGCACTTGGGTTCCCGTTGGTATCCAGAGGTTGAATCGCGGCGGCGGCCGCTAAGCCTGCCGTGTCATGGTCCGCGGGAACTGTGTCGCTGCTGTTTTCGTATAGCCCTCCCTGGAACGTCAGATAATTTTCTGAGGGTGTCATGTCTGTGAGAGGTATCTTGGCGCCGTTGCCGCCTGGACTGGTTACGGTGAGCGAGGTTGAGCCGCTCTTGCCATTGAAAGCAACTACGATCGTTGCCTGCCCAGCCCCTACTCCCATGGCCAGACCGGGGTTCTGCTGGCCTGCACTCTGGACCGTTGCCACATTGGTATTTGAGGATGTCCAAGTCGCATTTTGACTGACATCCTGGAGCGAGTTGTCACTGTACGCAGCATTGGCAAAAAATTGCTGTGTTCCATTGGCAGCGATCGTGGGGTTGAGAGGGCTTATATCAACTGAAGTTAGAGTCGGCGGGTCGCTGATCGTAAGAGTAGCTGCTCCAGTTTTGCCGGCGGATGCGGCTGTAATGGTTACCGAACCGGCCGCGACACCCGACGCGAGTCCCGAATTCTGAATGGTTGCTTTGCTGACATCAGAAGACGTCCAACTCACAGACTGAGTGATGTCCTTTGTCGAGGCATCACTGAAGGCGCCAGTAGCTGTAAACTGCTGAGTCGCTAACGATTGAATTGAAGAGTTGGCTGGTGTCACCGCGATTGAAATCATGGTCACAGATTGCGAAGCTAGACTTCCTCCGCAGCCCGCAAGCCAACCTATGGTTGCTCCCATTCCAAGCAATCGCGCGAAGGACTTTGTTCGTTTGGCGATGCTGTTCTTTTCATTCCTCACCCCTTTCATGATCATAGCGAACCTCCTCTGCGGTCTTAACGTACGTTGGGCGCGGATGAAGCCCTGGGACGGGAGCAACTCGCCTGGGTAACGCTCGGACTACGTGTCTAGGTAGAATCAGCTGGAATCAAGCGCGATGCGGCCAGCTAGAGTGTCGCGAACTGCGCGTGGTTGCTCAAAGATTTCTTTTCGCATGAAGTCCTCGTAACCATGCTTCGCGGTCATGGCGGGGGTCCACGTGACGTGTTGCACAGGGCGCTGAATTGCCCAGTCCATCGATGTCCATCAAGTGGACCCCCTCAGGGGAAAGTACGGTGAGATCACCGAGAGAAGCAAACCGTAAAGCCCGTATCAACCCGATGGAACCAGAAGAATCGCGAAGTTGAACGACCGAAACACGCCGATACTTGCTGCCGCGAAGAGGTCGAAAACGAAAACTCCCGCTTCGGAATTCCTGAATGGAATCAGTGTTGGAGTTTGGCACCCGGCCGTGCCGTCAAGTGGAGACAGTGAATGGTGTAGGGGATACCTTCTTCCGTGGACAGGTCTGAGAGAGCACCCCGCACTTCCCGGTCGCAGGCCTTTCTCGTCTCTGGAGCCATGGAAACAAATTGCCCTTCGATTCGGACCCACCAGCCCCAATGTCCTTCCAGAGAATCGTAGTAGGTGTCGTACGATTCAACTGCGGAAACATGACGTGGATCGAAGATTCCACTGAACAAGCGTAGAGCTTCCTCTCGCGTAAGCTGAGTCCGGATTCGCGCGGACTCCAGAAAGCGCGCCGCACCCATGTATTTCAGGAAGATCGGGCTTGTCTTCCGTATGAACTCCTGACCGTTATTTCTCCCGATGAAGAACAGATCCATATATGCATTCGGCTTGAGTACCCGGCGAATTTCTTGTACCGAGGCACGGAGGTTGGTCACCCAATGGAACGCAAAGATGCTGAACAAATAATCCACCGACTGAGACTCCAGTGGGATCTCTTCGAAACACCCATCTAGAATACTGATATTCAGACAATTCCCGATTCGCCGCAGCGCACACTTCCGCATATTCTCAGCCGGCTCGACTCCGATGAATTGAATGTTCGGCCTGCTGCGGCTTGCTAGCTGCGACAGCGCTCTCCCAGTACCACAACCTACATCGAGTACCACCTGGTCGTTGTCCTCGATAACCAGGGGACTCAGGATCCTGTCAGCGGCGCGGCCCCAGCACGACTGCAGGTTCAATTCGTCGTCATACTTTTCCGCCAGCAGCGAGTAGGTCTCTACAACTGGGTTCGCCATGTTCATGTTCACCTGTGGATTGAGAGATGTCGTTCCCGAGGGCGATACGGCATAGGTTCTTCACAACGCAGATATCCGAGGGTTCAATAGTTTTCAGATCAATCGGGCGGCTCGTCTGCTCCTCGACAAATAAAAGCAAGTCGACAAGGCCCATTGAGTCCAGCAACCCCTCGGTGATGAGATCGATGTCTTCGGTAATTTCGGCCGGTTGGCGATTCCCGGGCAGCTTGTGCTCTTTGATCCAGCTCAGGACGGAAGCAACCAATTCTTTCTCTTTTATGCGATTCACGTTCGGGCTCCTTCAAGCAGTCGAACGAGCCTCCTTCGATCGACTTTCCCATTCAAATTCAGCGGCAGGGCATCGAGCACGTAGATCCTCTGGGGTACCATGTGACGGGGCAAATACGTGCGGCAGTACTTCAGCGCCTTGCCCTCGTCGAGCGCCTTTTGGCCCGAAACGAAAGCAACCACACCGTCGGCAGAGCCATCTCGCACGGGCCAAGCCACCGAAACGACTTGATCGGTTCCACAAGCTGCTCGAAGCACCGCCTCAATTTCTTGCAATTCTGCCCGATACCCTCGAATCTTCACTTGATCGTCGATTCGGCCAAGATAGTACAGGCAGCCGGTCCAATCTTGTTTGACCAAATCCCCCGTCCGATACCAGATTGCATCCTCCGAATTGCCCAGCCGCACAAACTTCGCTCCCGTCTTCTCTGGATCATTCCAGTACCCGGAAGTGACCTGCGAGCCGGCAAGGAACAGCTCACCGGCCTGATCCCTTGAAAGAATGTTGAAGTCCTGGCCGACAACGCTTGATCGCTGTCCGGCAAACGTCCAGCCAATCGGACAAATCCCGTTCAAGCTTTCTCCAGGTGAGTGATTTCTGTCCCATCGATAATGGGAAATAGCGATGGTGGCTTCTGTAGGTCCGTAAAGATTCTCAACAAGCGAATGCGGTGCTGCGTTTTGCCACAGTTGCGCGTACGAAGTTGGCAGAGGTTCTCCGCAGAAGAGGCTGTATCGCAAGGAAGGGAAGGAATCAGACTCCAGAAGTTTCATCTTGGACAAAACGCTGATTATGGAGGGAACGGAGAACCAGGCGGTCAATGCGTTATCGCGGATGAACTTGGCCGGCAACAGGACAGCTCTTTCAGGCAAGCAATATAAACAGGCCCCGCGCTCCCAGGCGACAAAGATGTCATGAACACTCAAGTCGAAGGTCAGATCGGAGTGCTGGGAGAATCGGTCGGTTTCATTCAGATCGTACCGGCTGCACGTGTAGTCGATGTACGACCGCACATTCGAGTGAGTAACAGGCACTCCCTTGGGCGCGCCTGTGGTGCCTGACGTGAACAGAAGATAGGCAATCGCCTGAGTGGAGACAGTCGTTTCGAAGACAGAGCCGTGGCTCTCGAAGACGTCATTTGACAACAGATACCGATGGAGAGGAAAGTCCGTTTCAAGGTCAGTGACGTCTGCCGTTTCGGGAAGTAGTACAGTTAAGGGTTGCTGGAATCCTTCTAAGAGCTCCCTCAGGTGCGGGATGCATTCACTCCCAACGATGACCTGGTTACACCCAGACAGGATCATCATTCTACGAGTACGCTCTGCTGGGAATTTGGGGTTTAGTGGCACATATCCTTTTCCAGCGGCAAGAATTCCCAGAATTCCCGCATAGGCCGTCACGCTTCGATAAGCCAGGATGGCGACCAGCGGAGAATTGGGCGCCTCAGTCCGCAGTAGCAGAGACGCAAGCTGGCCTGCCTTGCGTCTGAGATCGCCATAGGTGAGAGTTTCGCCGTCGACGACCAGAGCTGAACGCGATGCGAACCTCTCGCTCGATTCCAGGAATCCACCGGCAGTATTCCGCAACTTATCCTCCACTCATCCGTTGGATTGGAACTGCCTCTTGGGCATCTCCGCTGCTAACGTGGGCCGGAGGGGACGAGAAGTCTTCACCGCGGGACACTGGCGCCGCCGGGAGCCTGGAGGAATCGGCCTCTGCGATGTGCGACTTGTTACAGGCAAGATCGAAAGCGAGTCGAGCGTGCTTCAAGTCCTCTTCGCACAAAGGAACGTCGAGAATGAACGTGCGGCAACCCAAGGCCAAATAGCGTGCCAATTCTTCCCCGACTTGCTCGTAGCTGCCCACAAGATAGGGACAAAATGTTTTGTAATTCTCAAACGGCGCAAGCCAATAGCTGCTGTGGGTAAAAATTAGCACACCGGGAAATAGTTCTCCAGGTAACGGTGGCGTGATTTTGAGGTTATTGACCCGGTAGAATTTGCCTTGAAAGGTAATCGCATCGCGATCGGCAAGCAGGCCCTTGATGATCGTCGCGTATTCGACCAAGCGCTCGTACCGCTCATCGTGCGGTGTAGGATCGTCTAGTGCAACCAAGTCGTTCTTAAACCCGCCTGCGACCAGATTCAAATAAATGCGACGACCGTACAAAGCGCCCAGCGAAGACACCATCTTTGCGACTGTATAAGGATGCATGTAGATGGGCTGCACCGCGACAAGAGGGGCCAAGTGCTTCGTCTCTTGGACGATTACCTGGGAAACCAACCAGGGGTCCACCTGAGAGTTGTCGGTGTAGACCAATATCCCCGTGCATCCCCAATTTTCACTCCAGCGAGCTGCGTCAGCTACAGCCTTGGAGTATTCAGCGAGGGGAGTGTTTCCTATTGGTGGACAGGTGCTAAAAATCTCCAAACGCGAATTGGGCTCGTACATTTCCGCTCTCCTAGGTTTTCTACTTCCGCCTGGGTTCGCCATTTAATCTCCTTGGCAGGCGCCCGTCAGGCGCCGGTTCTAACTTCGCGGCATCATCCGGTTTCTTTTCAGAAATGAACGCTGACCAAGTCGAGTCCAAAATCGAAATCCAGATTTTAGGTAATCCATTTGGAGCGCTCGGTAGACCGAGACAATTCGCTGCGAAACCACGTCGCTTGATAAGTCATTTCCTAACTCGCGCCCGTTTGACCTTTTGCCCGGCCTCAAAATCTCGGAAATGGCCTTCCCGATTTCGCGGGCATCCCGGGGCACAATCACGGATGGCCGGACTCCCTCCAATCGTTCTCGGACATCTCCCACATCGACCGAAACCACAGGAAGATTGCAAGCAATCGCCTCTTTGACCACGTTGGGAGAGCCTTCCCAGTCGCTCGTCAGCAATAGACAATCGGCGGCGTTCATCATCAATGGAATGCGGTTGGGGGGAACATTGCCATCCAGGACGGCAAAACGGACCTTTCCGCACCTGGACTCAGCGAATTGAACCGCAGCCCGGGCTAAATCCAAGCGCTTGCAAATTGGATCGCCCGCGTTGAAGAGCACCACGTGCTCGTCTTTCCCCCATTCAAGTTCCCGGCGCGCTTCTTGCAAGTCACGAGGATAGAAGAGCGTCATATCCACGCCAGTAGGAATGACGATGACGCGGTCCCTTCGCCACCAAAGTTTGTGCTTCAGCTGATTGCTCACACAGATGATTCGCGCCGCTCGCAAGGCGGCAATCTGTGAGAGCAATGTGCCAAGGGCCTCCCGCAACCATCCACGGCTGCGATTCGGGTTCAGGTCGCTTCCCCGATAGGTGACAATCACTGGGAGAGTTGTGCTCAGAATGGCCAAAAATGCTGTCATCGTTCCGTAGTGTGCGTGCACTATGTCTGGTTGGAACGCCCGAATCTCCCTGCGCAATCTGCGCCACTCACCTAGAACCACCCAAGGAGATGTGCGGGAGGCCACGGTGAAAGTTTTGCAGGTGATTCCCGAGACTTCGAGAGACGCTACCTGCCTGGTAACGTGGATCATCGAGGCTTTTGAGCTGGGCAGGGGAGTGACAGCGAGGACCCGGAGTGGACCCTCCTCTACTCTTGCATCAATCATTCCCAACCTTACAGGGCGGGCTTCCAGCGTGCCAGCCATCGTTCTAGGCTCCATAACATGTAGACTTGCTGGTAAGTGTTGAAGCGGCTTCGCTTTGATCTGTTCCAAATCTGATCAACAAATCCGGAAAGCAACTGCTCGGAATACTCTGGTCGAATGACATCGCGTATTCCGGTGCCTCGAGAGTTGAGTAAAGAGCGCACCTCTTCCCGGCCATTCCGACCCAACCAGGAATCCAATGGAATTCCGAAGCCGCCCTTAGGTTTCTCGACGATGGCTTTTGGCAGATACTTCTCGGCGAGCTTACGCAGGATAATTTTATTTTTCTTGCGCGAATACTTTAGATGCAACGGGATCTTCGCCGCGCACTCTAGAACATGCTCTCCCAGGAAGGGAACGCGGACCTCCAGCCCGTGGGCAGCGCTCATCACGTCTACCTTCCGCAAGTAATCTCCCGGAAGCGCATAGCGTACCGTCGAATCGACAAATTCTTTCCCCCCTGGATTGCTGGTTCCACGCCCATTGAGCGACATGGAAGGAACATAATTGCCGATTGTCTTCATGATGCATGGTTCGATCATTTCAGGGAGTTCATGCGGAAAGGTGTAGCAGGATAAGGCCAGGAGGCGGCCCTCATTTCTTGATGCTGCTGAACGAAGAAATCTCTTGCCCATGCGAGAAAAATGTGGAGCAATTCCGGAAATTCCTCCCAGCGTTGCACTTGTTGCCTTCAGGAAGCCATTCGGCAGGGTGCCCGCCAGCTTTGCCAAATCAGCGTGATAAAACCGCCGATAACCGCCGAACATCTCATCTCCACCGTCCCCGCCAATGGCAACTTTCGCCGATTTCCGAATCTCTTTGCAGATGAAGTAAGTTGGGATCGCGGAGGAATCAGCAAATGGTTGATCGAATTGGACAAGAATATTTTCTATTAAAGAAATGTCCGCTAGCCGGGGATCCAGGACGATTTTCCGATGCCGAACGCCAAGGCTCCGGGCGACGGCTTCAGCATAAGGCGATTCGTCATAGGCGCCTTCCGTGAAGGAGACAGTGAACGTCTCCAAATCTTCCCCAAGCACTTTTGCAAGGAAGGCGACCAAAAGGGAAGAATCAATACCGCCACTCAAAAGCACACCAATCGGTACGTCCGAAACTAAATGCTCGCGTAGACTTTCGGTCAAAGCCGCCTGGGTTTGTTCCAAAGCTTCTGATTCCCCCATATTGCTTGGAAATTGGAGCCATGACCAAAATCGCCGCTTTTCAATACCTTGCCGGGAAACCCGTAGCGATGTCCCCGGCTCGAGCTCGCGCACATCCAGAAACATTGTCTTCGGTGCGAGGGGATAACCAAGAACAAGAAAATCTGCGAGTGCCTGATAGTCCAAGCGGCGGGGGACGCCGGGCGCCTGTAGTATGGCCTTGATTTCCGATCCGAAAAGGAAGCCAGAGGGCCCCCAGTGGTAATAGAGCGGTTTAATGCCTGTTCGGTCGCGAGCCAAGAAAAATTCATGCTCCTGCGTATCATAGATCGCCAAAGCAAACATTCCGCGGAACCGCTGGAGGCAAGCCGGTCCCCATCTTATGTAGGATTCGAGTAACACCTCAGTATCGGAAGACGTCCGAAAGCAGTGCCCCAAGTCCTCGAGGTCTTTACGAAGAGATCGAAAATTGTAAAGTTCGCCGTTGAAGACAATTACGAACCGTCCATCGGCAGATTGAATCGGTTGACGGCCTCCCGCGAGGTCAATGATCGCCAATCTGGTGTGGCCCAGTCCGACGTCCATTTCCGGAGACAGCCAGGTCCCCGCTCCGTCTGGGCCTCGATGAGCCAGGCAGGCGGTCATCGCCGAGAGTACCGTCGGCGAGTCACCATGATTGCCGATATTATAGAAGCCGCAGATTCCGCACATTTGAATGGCCTTAGTTAGCCAGGACACTCAATAGGTACTGAACTTGGTTAGGACGCCTGAGCTTTACAGGTAATGTTCACAAGCTGGCAAAAGCGTTTGAAGTACTGGGGCGGCCGGAGTATTCAGCAATGAGTTTGCAGACCGCGGTGCAAACCTCCTCGAGCGGTTGCGTGCCGTCCACTCGCACAAAGTTGCGGACTTGCGTTCCCTGGCGAAGGAACGCTTGCCGGCGATTTTCAAGCTCCTCAGGAGTCTTTTCTCCTTTGCGGGCGAAGAGAACTTCCGCAGGGGAATCCAGGTAGATCACCAAGCTGGGCCTTGGGTAGAGCTGGGTCAGAATCCAGCGGTGCAGACGCTTCTCGAAAGTCCAGACATCGCTGTCGACCCCATCAAGAGAAAAGTCGAATAGAAAATGTCGATCGTACAAAACGATGTACCCCAGCGCCTGATAGGTCCAAGACAATAGTTGTCGATACCATTCCTCGGCCAAGACATTGGCAAGCCGGCCCGCCGCCCAGACCATTTGTCCCAGCGACACTTTCCGGCGGCCGCTGGTCGTGGATGATTCGCCCGCCGCGCCCGATCCTTCGGCATTTCTATTGCGGCGTCTTCGGAAATACCCGACGAGGCGGGAGGTGGGCAAGGCAAAGTTGCAAGCCTCGATGTTATCCCCCATGTAAATGGCCTTGAATAGAAACGGCGATGACGCAACAAGCGCGCGACTGATCGTCGACTTGCCTGCTCCATCAGGGCCAATTAGCGCCACGGAAAACATGCGAAACTTCATAGGTAGATTTGCGATTTAGTGGACTGGAGCGGTTTTTAAGTATTGCCGCGTCATCTTTCTCGCGACAACTGGGTGAATTTGCGCACCGCCAAAAGCGGCCATAACCGCCTCATCGAATTCACTCTTGTTCTCGGGTGTCCCCGTTTCGCGCAAGAAGCCGAGGTTGCTAAAGCGAATGTCCCGGTAATTGCCGATCTCGTTTGAATCGAACGCCGTTTTGATCTCTCGGACACCATCCTCCAGCGTATATCGGCAACGGAATCCAACCCGCTTCTCAATCTTGGAAAAATTGACGCGGTAGTTGCGCCGGTCCGTATTCTCGGCGTGCTCGATCTGCGTGCCCGGAAACACGCGCTGGACCACCTCGGCCACGTCGGTGAGTGTGTGGTTCAAGCGGTTGTCACCCACATTGAAGACTTCCTGGCTCACGGATCCCAACGGGGCGTTTAGGAGGAGCATGATGGCCTCGGCAAGGTCACTCACATGAACGAACGGCCGCCATTGTTCCCCATTAAAGATCGTGATTCGCCCATCCTGTTTTGCTTTAGCGGAGAGAAGGTTCACAACCAGGTCAAACCGTGGACGATTCGAAAGCCCAAATACCGTCGCAAAGCGCATGATAACCGGATGGAAGTTCGCGGTCGCGCTTTCAAGCAACGCCTGTTCGGACGATACTTTTGTCTCTCCGTACAGAGACACCGGCTCCACCGTTGAGTTTTCGTCCATGACCTCATCAGTTGCCCCATAAACGCTGCAACTCGAGGCGAACAAGAACCGTTCGACACCGTAGCCCTTCGCGATCTCGATGAGCATTCGCGTTGCAGCGTAATTAATCTCGATTGTCGTCTTTTGATCGAGTTCGCAGGCTGGATCCCCAACGATTGCCGCCAAATGAACAATGCTCGACACCTGGTGCATGGCCTTCACGACATCCTGAATATTTCGTGAATCGCCATCCACGTAATCCAGGTTGGGATGATGCAAAAGGTCCTGAATGGGTTCCAAGCCGTACACCGCATTATCCAATACCCGAACGCGTCTGCCCTCTTCGAGTAAACGTCTAACTAGACTGCACCCGATGTAACCGGCTCCGCCAATTACGAGTACTAAGCCCTGTCCCAAATCTGTGGACCTGCGCTTCTGGCCGGTTCTCCCTTCGCCGATGAGCCATTCCTTAGCAACGCGGATTCCAAGCAAGCCCAATAATGCTGCTCCCGCAAACGGCAGGGAGACGCTCCGGCCGATCGGATTCTGGTGCAGAATCACAAGATAATTCACCGTAATGAATACGGTCAGGGACAGCAGGACCACGATGGTAAACCGCTCCAGCTTGGCCATTGTCGGATAGGAGCGCACGTGGGTATAGAGTCCATTCAGAAAGAAAACCAGCGGGAATAATGCCGACAGAATTAGAAACCTGGAGAAATAATAGTGCCGGAAAGCGTTTGCTAGACTCGATGCGCTTGGCCATTGGTCCGCCCGAGTCTGGTAAGCCATGGAGACTGCGAACGCAATCAACATCGCGCAGTGAATAATTACGAAATCCGCAAAAATTCGCGGTACAACAGGCCGCCACTTAATTGTTCGTAAGGCCGTTCGCATTTTGATTTCTCCCTTGAGTCAGGACAAGTCCATTTCACTCGCACGATGTCTCTGCACGGACCCGTATCCCTCAGTCTGCTGCCCCTTCACTGGCAGGTGGACTGGTCTCCAGGCTCTTCGTCTGAGATCCGCCAGGGATGAACAGGGCCCCTACGGTTAAAAGAATGTTTTTGAGATCTTCGAATAAGCTGATGTTGCGGCTGTAGGTCAGATCGATTTCGAGTTTGCGCCGCATAATGGTGGTAACGTAGAAATGCTCTTTGTCTGCCCGGCCAGCCAGGAGTTGCTCTTCATTGATGTGCGCCAATGAGGCGGGCCCGGTTATGCCAGGTTTCACATCCAGGATTTTTCTTTCCGCGAGAGTGTATTTCAGCGTGTATTCCGGTACTTCCGGGCGCGGCCCCACCAGGCTCATTTCGCCTCGAAGAACATTGAATAGTTGCGGAAGCTCATCCATCTTTGTCTTGCGAAGAATCCTGCCCACTCTCGTTATGCGGGAGTCGCCCGATGCCGTGATCTTCGGCCCGCGTTTGTCCGCTCCATGAATCATCGTGCGCAGTTTGAAAATCTGGAAGGGCTTGCCGTTCTTTCCGACTCGCCATTGGCGGAAGAATACAGGCCCGCGGGACTCCAACAACACCGCCACCGCGCAGAGAAAAAGAATAGGACTGGCGATAATCAAAGCCACTGCGGCTCCGATGACGTCAAATACTCTCTTTCCATGCCGAATGTAGAACGGCGCCCTAACGCCGGCCGCGTCTCGTCCGATGCGGTTCTTGGGTTGTTCCGCCGCTGTGGCCTTCAAACCAGGTTTCACTCGCTTCTGCGCTGGGATCCTGTGCAACTGTGGAATACCACTCATCGGCGTCGCCTCCTGTTTGTTCCGTCGTGACATCCCGTTGCAAGTCACGGCGTGAATGTGTTGCCCTATCTTCGAAACTTGATGGAAATGTCTTGCAGGGCTTCAACCACTTGATTGATATCTTCATCTGTCATGCTTGGATAGATTGGCAAGGATATGCAGCGATCAGAGTAATCCTCAGCAACCGGAAATTCCCCCGGGCGATATCCCCATTTCTTCTGGTAATAAGGATGAAGGTGCAAAGGAATGAAGTGAACCGAGGTTCCGATTCCACGCTGCCGAAGTTCTTCAATCACCTGGTCGCGATGGATGCGAAGCGCGGAACGTTCCACGAGGACAACATAGAGATGCCAGGCGTTTTGGACGTCCTGCGCGGTTTGTGGCGTGCGGTACGCCTCCAGCAACATCAACGCGCCGTCATACTTTTGCGCTATTTTCACTCGGCGCCGCCACATCTCCTCGCAGTGAGAGAGTTGGACGAGTCCCAGTGCGGCCTGGGGGTCGGTGAGGTTGTATTTATACCCGGCCTCTGTGAGTTCGTAACGCCAAGTCCCTTCCGCGGTGTATCGCTTCCAGGCGTCACGGCTCATTCCATGCAACCTCATAAGGCTAACGCGATTCGCCAGCGCGTCATCGTTTGTCGTTACCATTCCACCTTCGCCGGTTGTAAGAGTTTTGGTGGCATAAAAACTGAATGCCGTCATGGGGCTCAGCGTCCCAATGTTGTGCCCTCTAAACTTGGCGGGGATCGCGTGCGCAGCGTCTTCGATGACTGTCAAACCTCTCGTTGCCGCAAGGTCGTGTATGGAATCCATGCGGCACGGGTGGCCGCCAAAGTGAACCGGCATAATGACCTTGGTCTTAGGCGTGATTTTTCGTTTGGCATCTTCCGCGCTCAAATTGAAATGGATTGGATCGACATCCACCAGCACTGGCTTTGCTTTGAAGTACGTCACGACTTCTCCCGTCGCGGCAAAGGTCAGAGTGGGAACCAACACTTCGTCGCCTTCGCTGAGGCGGGCCGCATCGAGGGAAAGATGTAGCGCGGCCGTACAGGAGCTCACGGCGAGAGCATGGCGGACGCCAATAAACCGGGCGAATGCCTCTTCGAAGCTTCGCGTCTTGGGCCCCGTCGTGATCCAGCCGCTCTCTAATGTTTCTGTGACAGCGCGAATCGCCTCTTCACCAATGGAGGGAACGTGGAATGGCACGGATTTTGTCGCTATCGAGGTTGTCATGGGTGTAGTCTCTCCAGATGCGTAGCTGCCAACGATGGATCCTGTGGAATTAGGGCCTACTGGAAAACGAAACTACTCAGATAATCGGTTTGATGAATCGCAATGGTCTGATAGTTAAATTCGGGGTCGAGCGACTCGTTTAACAAAACTAGAACCCAACTCCGTCACGTACTGCCTTACTTCCAACCAGAAGGGTTTCAGGTCGCCCCACCGGTTTACTTCAAATCGCGAGGCTTTCTCGTTGAAATTCAAAAACTGCACAATCGATTCGACCTTGCCGAAAGGGAACGGGCGGGGGCGTGGTCCGCTGTTGATCAATACCTTCCACAGGCTTACCAGGTCACCCAGCAGCCATCGGCATTTGATTCCCGTGATGTATGGCTTCACCTTGCCTAGATTCTTTCCAATCGCCATTTGATAAAGGAGCCAGGGAAAATCCACTCCTGCATCAATTGCCAATTGGAGCGATCCCCAGAAGCGGCCATTCACTTCCATCAGGTACGGAGTTCCCTCAGCGGAAACCTTGAACTCGACCATGGCGACGCCGTGCCATTCAACGGTTTCGAGTATGGCTCGCGTCACCCTCTGTGCTTCCGGGTTCGGCTCGATGCTTTCACTTAGAACGCTGACTCCCCCCGTTGGTGGTCTTTCTCGCAAGCGCCGGTGCGCGAAGAACACAATTGGTTTGCCATGATCACACAGAACAAATACTCCCTCGGCTTGACCCGAGATGTATTCTTGGATCATGAAGGGGTGCTGGCTGAAGTACTCATATCGGGCGGCAATCTCTTTTAGCTCTTCCATGGAACGCGCATACTGCACGGAGGTGGCGATCCAGCGTCCATGAGACGAGATCATGGAACGATAGGGTTTCAGGACTACGGGAAACTTCAGCCCTTTGCCGAGTTCGTCGAGTGAGCTGATTTCTCTTACAAACTGCGTCTTCGGTATGGGAAGATTGAGTTGTTGTGCGAGCTTCAGCAGCCTCCACTTGTCATTCAACGCATCAAAGGCTGTAAGTTCCCCAAACGGTACTCTCAAAGATTCAAATTCTTCGCGATGTCTCAATACCGTCGAAGTACTCAACTCAGTCATCGGCAGCATCACTCCTATCCCGCGCCGCGACGATGCTGTCTTAACCGTCTCGAGGAACCCCTCCAGGTTGGTGGCCGGGGACGGGTAGGTAAAGCTGTCACTGCAGTATCGCGAGGCGCCGGCCAGAGTTCTCTTGATCTCATCAGCGACTACGACATGCACTCCCTTCATTCCCAGAGACCGCGTTGCCGCGAGCGCGCTTCTGGTGTTCCCATCTAATATCAGCACGCTGTCTAACTTTGCTCGCGAATCTGGCCGTTTCAATATAGTGTCCGGCGGAGAGATCGTCGTCCCGATCCCTCCCTCGAACGCGAGCATTTCACGAGTCACGGGTCGGCTATTCATTTAGTTAGTCCGAGAATGCGACTATTTATTTCTTGTCTTGTATGCGGAAATTCCGAATCCAAACCTAGGCTTCTGAAACTTGTGGCACGGTGGATTGGCTCGTGGACGCACGAGCGACTCGATGACTCTCGTAATGGGCCTGCTCCGGGCCGCTGCCTTTCACAAAAATATATTGGTTATTGCCGCGGCCCTTGCCGCCCTTCGACAAAGTTGAATGGATCAACGTAAAGCCCCTTGTCTTGTAGAAATCATTGATTTCGTCGGCTCTGGCAACTTCAAAGGGGTAACCGCCGAGCCAATCCAGAATGTCGGGCCACAGCGACATCCCCCGTCTCTTTTGATATCCGAAATACCGTGAGAAGGGATTGTTCCAGCCGATCAAATCAAGAGCTAATCCGTGCGCTACCATGCATGCCAGGTAAAGCGGGGTAATAAGAATCCGCCACGCGAGCGACCGGTTATAGAGCACCTTCACTGCCTTCCAGACTCGCGAGGCTTTGCCTTGGTCGTTGTAGATTGCAACGAAAAGAGTTCCTCCGTCCTGAACCCGATCGCTTACATTCTCCAGGGCTTGCCACATGTTGCCCGTGTGGTGCAGGACACCCCATGAGTAAACGATGTCGAACTTCCCCAGCCGGGATAGATAATCAGCATCAAGAACACTGCCTTCCTCGATCGTCCATCTACCTGTTTTAGGGAAAAGGCGCTGTCTCAATTCTTTTGTGCAACCGACGCTTTGCGGGTCATGGTCAAACGAGTGAGCCCGCTCGGCGCCCAGCCGCATGGCTGCCAACGAGAACAAGCCGCTTCCCGAGCCGACATCCAGGAACGACTTTCCTGCCAGCGTCCCCATTTGTAACATTTCCTCCAATGATCGCTCGGCTTCGTCGATACGCTCCTCATTCAGCGTTTGCAGGAATCTTTCCCAGTTCTTCCCGAAACCGAACCGTTCGCCACGAGAAACTTCCTGCGAGTGTGTATTCATCGCCCCTCCCGGTAAGTCGTCAGCAGTTTCCTAAAATCGTATTCAGAACTCTTTGCATCTTTAATACTGGAGTCTTGTGCAGGCCTAGACGACGCTGGCTTGATGCCGAGACCGCGCTGCAATGGGATTCTCTTTCGAGCTCCCATGACGCCAGGCGTCGAAGTACGCGCCCATCCGGAGGAGGCGGGCATAGAAAACAGCAATTGATGTTCGGGGAGTTATAACAATGCGCCGCAGCCGCAGGAGGTCTAGTGATTCTGACTTGTTTTCCCCGCTGAGCGTTGTGAAAGCGAGCCGGATGCCCTCGTCTCTCGCAATCGAAACGACCGTGTCGTTATGATTCCCGTTGGGATAGCAAAAGACTGGCAGGACGGTCCCGATCTCTCTTTTGAGATCTTCTTGAGATCCCCTAATCTCTTGGCGCATTCTGTTCGGCGTCACCTGGGTCATAACGGGATGTGTTCGCGTGTGCGATCCAAGCGCAAGTCCTTCTTTTGCCAGTTGGCGGAGTTGCTCCCAGCTCAAAACGCTGCCCGAATATGCCTGGCTCTCCACTAATTGAGTGCAGACCGAATCAACCAGTCTCATCGCCTCATCGTGCGGGATGGTCGTGCAGTAGTCTTGGACTTTGCGTAGGCCGCGCCGCTTCTCTTCAGAGTCGCCGAGCGGCAAATGGCCGAGCGGCGACCCGCACAATTCTGTTCGAGCAGTAGCTTTGAACGCCTGATACAGCTTGTTCTCCCAAAAGGCCACTTCGGGATGGTCTGGATAAGCGGTTGGAACAAACATGGTCGCGGGCAACGCAAATTGCTTCAGGATGGGCCACGCGATTTCGGCGAAGTCGGCATAGCCGTCATCAAAAGTTATCAGAACGGCTCGTTTGGGAAGGGGCGCCCCGGACTCAATGCCGCTCAAGAGTTGGGGCATACCGACGACATGATAATGACGCGCCAGATGCTGCATCTGCCGGGTAAATACCGCAGGCGTCGCACTGACGCTCCGGGAATCAACCGTGGGGGTGTCCCGCAATTCAGCTACTCGATGGTATGCCAGTATGCGAAGCACCGCTGCTCCCCTCTCTCCAGAGTTGGTTTCAAAACCGTTTTCCGCCCCTTTGGAATCAATGCGTTAACGATGGGCAAAAGGAATTTCA
>Ga0137394_10000761_pt1 | contig 22460 bp, 19 predicted proteins | sample czobulk116metaG_FD_108278 | JGI IMG/M metagenome (GOLD analysis project Ga0137394, IMG submission 108278) | Vadose zone soil microbial communities from Angelo Coast Range Reserve, California, USA - czobulk1.16 metaG | ecosystem: Environmental > Terrestrial > Soil > Vadose zone | place: USA...
CTAGCAAGCGGAAAAGTCCGGCACCTGCCGAACCTGTTTGGAGTTAGAAGTTTAATGACAAACCAGCTTATAGTGAAAACAGAGCGTCTCGGTAGTTTGGTCTCTTTGGTAATACTCCTGGCTGTTGCGCCGGTAGCTGTTGGTCAGTCCGTACAAGGGCCCCAGCAGCCTACCGGCGCCACTCCAACTTACGGGCCTGGCTCTGATAATAGGCCCGCCGTTAAGGAAACTCGTCCGGCAACGCAACCCGCTCCGGCGCAGCCTGCTGCGGATAAGCGTGCGGGTGCTCCAGGTGCCGCCCCGACTACGAAGGCGTCGCTTGAGGGCGCAAGGCGATTGTCGCCGGGAACTTTTCAACTGCACGTCGAAAAGAACGATTTTGGGTTACCCTTTCTTTCCTTGAAAGCGAACAGGGCTCGCGTTACGGAGATAGCCGCTTCACTCGAGCGAGAGCTAAAGACCTCAGTGCTCCTCAGCCCATTGATGAAGCAGGTTCGGGCCACACTTGAATTTGAGGATGTACCTCTACAAACCGCATTAGGGCTGATTGCCCCAGAGGGCTACATCGATACGGGCATCGTCACCGGACGACCTGGTGAGGCGCCATTGCTGGTTGAGATTTATCTCGGCGCTGCCAACGAGCCGCCGCCTCCGCCGAGTGGTTCGGCGAAGTCGGTTGGCCCACAGGCCTTTGTCGTCTCTGGAAGTACGGAAGATCCAAGAGATAATCCTGATCTGGAAGAAACGAAGAAGCGCTTCGAAGCGAGGGAAAAGGCCGGAAATTCCGAGCAGAGCCGAGCCGAAGAAGATGACCCCCTCGTCGTTAAATACGACGAAAAGAAAAAGCTGATCACAGTCCGTGCCAGGAAAGTGCCTGTGACCGGTGTGCTCTATGGAATTGCAGAAAAGCTGGGCATCGTGTTTGAGCTTGGGGCAATTGATCCCGATATAAAAGTTCTCAGCGAGGTTGTAGACAAGAACCTTAATGAGTATACTGTGCTCGATGCGTTGCGCGCTCTTTCGCCCGAAGTTGTTGTTTACATGCGCACCGATATTCATGGGGTAGAGCCGGTACCAATGCGCTTAGCTTTAGAGCTTCCCCCTGCAGTACGGGAGAAGTTGGGAATGCCGGAGAAGCAGGAAAAGGCTTCGGCTGAAAAAATTCTGCACAATTAATAAGTGAAATCCGAACAGGAGGAGTTAACTTTGAGCAAAGAAAATCACGAGGTGGCCACGGCCCCCGAGTTACAGGCTAGCGCGTTGACAGCAAAGAAGCAGTTTGTCGAGCCCGAGGTGTCGGGTCCGGTGGACGTTCTTGAAGCAACAAATTTTTTCCAGCCAATTACTGGTGACACCAATCCACCGGTGCCATAAGTCTTGGCGGCCGTGCCTTTAATAGGAAGGTTTGCAGTAGTAGAGAGCCTTTCAAGTCTCGGCGCGGAACCTGTGCTGTCGTCCGGTAGTTCCTATGCCTTGTCCGACCGGCGGTGAGGAGACTCTATTCCCACCGCCGGTCGCTTTCTGTGTGTAGATAATCGGGAATTGAGTCGAACCAGTGGGGACGATCGAGTTCGAGTGCCATCGTACTCCGAACTCGATGGCCGAGTGGTAGGCTCAGAACGCTTACCTTGGCCAGTCAGTGGAAAGGTAACCAAGTTTACAGTTTGGAGTTAGCAGTTTGACTATTCCCAGAGAACCGGGGGCGAGGAAATTCTATTCCATCGCGGGTCGCTGTTTGTGCGTAGAGGCATTTGATGATTGGTCCGCCCGGGTGGCGGAACATATCTTTGGTGAGTTTTACCTTGGGCTTCCTTCGCTGGCTCAGCCTGCGCAAGTGGATCAAGCGATTAAGATCCGAGCGACCGGTCATCTGCCGCTAGTGCCGTCAACTTTGAGTTCCTTCGAGATCGAAGGTGGCCATTGTTACACCAATCGGCAAACTTCCTATCTCGACGTTTACGGCTCGATGATCGTTGTTGGGGGGCGCGAGTCGGACGCATCGCTCGCTGCGCCGACAGTTGAGGTCTGGTTTGGGAATGAGCCATCATCGCGGGAGCATCAGGCGGTTTCGCGGGTGACGATTTATGCGATGGATGCAGCCATGCGCAGATGTGGTCTCTATCAGTTGCACGGCGCCGGCGTGGTAGATCCCGAATCGGGAGGAAGCGCGCTGATCATCGGAGCCTCCGGCAGCGGCAAGTCGACGCTCACGCTGCAACTGGCAGTTAGTGGGTGGCTATATCTGACCGACGATACGCTCTCGATTAGTGAAAAGAACGGCACTGTTGAGGCCCGGGGTTTGAGGAAGAAATTTGCTGTCGCCGAAACGTCCCTTAGATCCTATGACCTACCGCGACTGGAAGAATCGCTCGGAAACTTCGATGCTATGGAGCCATGGAAGCGCCGTTTTAGGCCCAATGTACTGTTTCCTGATCAACTGGCGAGTAAGTGTGTCCCTACCGCAATCTTTTTTCCCCGCGTCAAGAGAGACACGGCGGATAGCCGAAGCCACATTCGAAGAATTTCACAAATGGATGCAATGACGCGCCTGGTAAGAACCTCCCCATGGGCGACGTATGATTCTTCGGTGTCGCGTGCCTATCTGGGTGTCCTAGCGCTTCTTTCAAGGCAGGCGAAATCATACGAGTTGCAAGCGGGGGTTGATATCTATAATCAGCCAGACAATACGGTGGCACTTCTTACGCAGTACGTTTCAAGCGCAATATCGAATTAGGCATTGAATTAGAATGGGCCATGACGCTTAGGTCTATTGCAGGTCGCATGCTTGCTTCGTCTGAGACCGCTTTGCTAAGATTGTGGCTCACGTCAAATATTTTATCTAAATAACCAGTTCGCCGGTTTTGAACGAAAGCGCAATGACTACTGCCACCCCAACTCCTCACGATCATATCGTCTCGACTGAGTTTGAAGGGGGCGAGGGTGTTCTGGTCGATCTAAACTCCAAGCAATATTACCAGTTGAATGAAACCGCGATGCTCGTTTGGCGCTGCCTTGAGAACGGGCAGTCTCTCGAAGCCATCGTTAGCGAAATGACAACCATCTACGATGTTCCCGCGGAGCAGGCCGCATCGAAAATTGAACAAATCGTCCAGGATTTTCAGTCGCGCAATCTGATCGGGTGTTGATTTGCAGCGAGGGTCCTCCATCAGCACAGAACGCCAGCGACCCACCACCATAACAGTCTGGTGCAAGTTCCTTTGACTCGCGGTTCAAAAAATATTACTACCGACACCCGCGTTTCTGCGGCATCAAGGAGTCCTCAACGATGAGTATTCCGAATCTAGACAGAACATCATTCTTGGAAATCCGCCGTGGATCGGTTGCAGCGATCTCTTTAGAATTTGACCCTATGACGGAAATGCGTAGGTGACGGTATAATCAGGGGAACTCGGTTCAAAGACTGGCCGGTCATCCACTTCCAACCATGCATGGCCTTCGAGGATGCCCTGATTTTCTTTACGCACTCCGAACACGATGCGGGTGGGAATGCCCTTCAACGCCAGGTAACGGTGAAGCACGGCTGCGCGTTTCCAGCAGATCGGCCGGAAGACGAAGGCATCGATTCTCAGGAGCAAATCCATCATTTGCGCCATTCGCTCACTTGAAGGAAACTGGTCGACCGTTGATCGAATGGGCTTGCGCGGCGTCATCAGATTAAGAACGCGCGGTAAAGGCTGTACTCTGATGAGCGCGGAAAGTAAGAACACCCACCACGCCATCCGCAGCATCAATAGTGCCTCGCGAGGGTTTCGCAGAATAAACCGAGCCGTCAGCAATAGGACTGAAGCCAGCTTGCGCACTGAGTCGGTAAATCGCTTTAACATTCTCTTGGTTTGCGGAATAAACAGCTGTCCGGCCGGTGCAAAATTAAGAGGTAGTCTATCGGTGTGGGTTATGAGCGTCAAGAAGCGCGGGATTGCGTCGCCACTTGATTTGCAAGCAACTATGAACTACGGTTTCTGGTCTGCTTTTGATGTATTTCGGCATGGGTTGGGAAAAGCGCCGCTGTCGTCGCGCCTTAGAGCTACGATGGCAGCAGCTCAGTCGGATCCGCCCCGGTAGATAAGATTTTGAAAGAAAACAAGTATCCCAGAAAAGATGGCAGCCTGTAGGAAAGCGCCCTTAGTGCCGGCGATATTCAGTTTATGTGTGGCATTGTAGGTATCGTTGAAAAAAACAGATCCTCCGTGGACCAGGCACTTCTTTCGAGCATGTGTCAGGCCATAAGCCACCGCGGCCCCGATGAAGACGGCTTCTACTTCAACGAGGGAGTTGGCTTGGGCATGCGCCGCCTGTCGATCATCGATGTGAAAGGCGGCCAGCAACCTATCCACAATCAAGATCGCACTGCATGGATTGTTTTCAATGGAGAGATCTATAACTACCAGGAGCTCCGCGAAAAGCTGGAGAAGCTCGGACACACCTTTTATACAAACAGCGACACAGAAGCTATCGTTCACGCCTACGATCAATACGGATCCGATTGCCCTAAACACCTGCGGGGAATGTTTGCGTTCGCGATTTGGGACCAACGGACTGAAGAACTCTTCCTGGCACGTGATCGGGTTGGGAAAAAACCCATTCTCTACGCACATATTAATGGCAAGTTGATTTTTGGCTCAGAGTTCAGTGCTCTGTTGTTGCATCCGGATATTGGCAGAGATATCGATACCGAAGCAATACACCACTATCTGTCATTTATGTGCGTGCCCGCTCCGCTCACGGCCTATCGAGCGATCAGAAAACTGGAACCGGGTCACAGTTTGCGCTGGAGAAAAGGCGATATAACCCTTGAACGATATTGGCAGCCGGATTTCTCGAAAAAAATCGATATCAGCGAAGAGGAGGCAGGCGAACGTGCGATTCAGATTCTACGCGATTCCGTAAAAGTCCGATTGATGTCTGAAGTGCCTCTGGGAGCATTTCTATCTGGAGGAATTGATTCAAGCGCTGTGGTTGCGCTCATGAGTCAGGAATCAAGCGATCCGGTGAAAACGTTTTCGATCGGATTTGAAGAGCAAGACTTCAGCGAGTTGCATCATGCGCGCCGGGTTGCCGAACATGTAGGAGCTGACCATCACGAGTTTATTGTTCGTCCGGATGCGCTCGAAGTTTTACCGTTACTGGTCCAGCATTACGGCGAACCGTACGCGGACTCCTCGGCCATTCCCACGTATTATGTTGCTCGTGAGACTCGAAAACATGTGACCGTGGCCTTAAATGGAGATGGCGGCGACGAGTCGTTCGCGGGATACGAGCGTTACGCAGCGATGCGGTTGGCCGAAACGTATCACCGGATTCCGGCAGTACTTCGGGATTCGTTCGTTCAGCAAGCGGTTGGATTAATCCCCTCGTCGTCGACAAAACGAAGCCGGGTTAGAGATGTGCAGCGTTTTCTTCAGGCTGCATCATTGCCTAAGGTTCAGCGTTATCTCAAATGGGTGAGCGTGTTTGATACTGCCGCGAAGGAGAACCTCTATTCGGACGACTTTCGGCACGAAACGCAGAGTATCCGCGCGGCCGACCTTTTGAGTCCCTGGTTTCAACGCGCCAACGGAGCGGGCATTGTCGACGCAGCACTCCTGGCCGATATCAATACTTATCTGCCAAATGATTTATTGGTAAAAGTGGACATCGCTACGATGGCAGTTTCACTTGAGGCTCGCTCACCGTTTCTGGATCATCACCTGATTGAATTCGCAGCCAGCTTGCCGGAAAAGTTCAAATTGCGCGGGCTCACGACGAAATACTTGCTAAAGCGCATGCTGAAAAAATTGTTACCGGCTGAAAACCTGGACCGTCGAAAAATGGGCTTCGGCGTTCCGATTGGCCATTGGCTTCGTGGAAAACTCCAGCCATTCCTGCGCGAGACGATATTATCTGAAAAGGCATTGAATCGAGGACTCTTTAGACCAGAAGTAGTCAAGCAGTTGGTGGAGCTTCACGCGCGTGGGGAGCGAGACCATTCGCATCAGCTCTGGACGTTGCTGATGCTGGAGTTGTGGTTCGAGAGGTTTATTGATTAGCGAGTCAGTGGTCCGTAAAAAGTTGACCGTGGTTTGCCATATAGAGCGCTAATCTGAAGACGGGACGAGCGGCAACTGACAACTAATTACTTAAAACCGACAAACCAGAGGTAAATAGAGTGAAAGGTGTGGTCTTAGCAGGAGGATTAGGCACGCGGCTACGTCCGTTAACCGCGGTTACAAACAAGCACCTCCTTCCTGTTTACGACCAGCCGATGATTTATTATCCGGTTCAGACGCTGGTGAATGCCGGAATTACAGATATCATGATTGTTACCGGCGGCAATTCAGCAGGTGACTTCCTGAAGCTGCTCGGCAATGGGAAGGCCTTCGGCCTCAAGCACCTCAACTACACCTACCAGGAAGGCGAAGGGGGCATAGCACACGCACTCGCCCTGGTTGAACACTTTGCCGCGGGTGACCCGGTTTGCGTGGTGTTAGGTGACAATATTATTGAAGGCAATATCGCCGCTGCCGTGCGCGCTTATCGACATCAAGGTGGAGGAGCGAAGATCATCCTCAAAAAAGTTCCAGACCCGGATCGCTTTGGTGTTCCCGAACTTGATGGTCAACGCGTAATACGTATCGAGGAGAAGCCCGCGGCGCCAAAATCTGAATACGCTGTAATTGGAATCTACATGTACGACAGTGAAGTGTATAGCATCATCCGCACCCTGGAACCTTCAGGCCGCGGCGAGCTCGAAATTACGGATGTCAACAATGCTTACATCGAGCGAGACGAGATGAGCTGGGAGGAGCTTGATGGTTGGTGGTCGGACGCCGGAACTTTCGAAAGTCTTCTTCACGCTTCAAAGCTCGTGGCCGAGACAGGGGCAAACAAAATGAACCTGGATTGCACAACTGGGATTAGTGCAAATGTCTGAACTCTTCAAACCAGGAAACATCGATGGGGTGATTATCAGCGATCTGCGTAGGTTTAATGACTCGCGGGGATGGTTGGCGGAACTCTTCCGGCATGACGAGCTTGATCCGGAATTCTACCCGGTAATGGCATATACGTCCTCAACGGATCCGGGCATCACCCGTGGGCCACATGAACACGTAGACCAGGCTGACTTGTTTTGTTTTCTTGGCCCATCAAACTTCAAACTGCGATTATGGGACAACCGTGCAGCATCCGAAACTTATAACAATGTCTTCACCCTGGTTGTTGGCGCGGATAATCCGAAGTCCGTATTGATTCCCAGGGGAGTGGTCCATGCCTATCAAAACGTTGGTTCAGATTCCGGAATAGTCTTTAATTGTCCCAACCGACTCTACATGGGCGTAGGTAAGAAAGCTGAGATAGACGAAATACGTCATGAAGATGATCCGCAGACGATTTACAGAATGGAAGACTCGTGAAGATCGTTCGGGTAATAGCCCGCCTCAACGTGGGTGGGCCAGCCAAACATGTCATTTGGCTTACTAAGGGTTTGCAAAACTCGGAGTATCAGTCACTCCTGGTGACGGGAACGGTTCCTCCGGGTGAAGATGACATGGGCTATTTCGCAACAGAGCAAGGCGTGTCGCCGATCTTTGTTTCGCAAATGAGCCGCGAGATCTCGCTTAAGGACGCGTTGACGATCTGGAAGCTCTATAGGCTGTTCGTGCGTGAGCAACCTGATATTGTTCACACACACACCGCAAAAGCGGGAACAGTCGGTAGAGTGGCGGGCTTGCTATATCGTTGGTTGACGCCGAATGTTTTCCTTGGCCACCCGCGCGCTTGTCGTTTCGTGCACACTTATCACGGGCACATTTTTCATAGTTATTACGGGCCGATAAAGACACGCCTTTTCCTGGCCATAGAAAAAGCTCTCGCACTGCTCATAACCGACCGCATCGTCGTTATTAGTGAGCAGCAGCGGCGCGAGATTAACCAGGACTTCGGAGTTGGCCGCGGCGAGCGGTTCGCTGTAATCCCGTTAGGACTTGACCTCAGCGTGTTCGCCGACTGGAGAACACACGGGAAGTCGTTTCGTGACGAGCTCGGCTTAACGGACGGGGATATTCTGGTGGGAATTGTCGGCAGACTTACCGAGATTAAGAACCACGAACTGTTTCTACGGGCGGCGGCGCATTTCAAAGAGAGAGTCTGGCGAAGACAGACGGCGGGCGTGGTTAGGTTCGTCGTGATCGGAGACGGCGCCCTACGCAGTAAGCTCGAGCAGCTAGCTGCATCTTTGGGTTTGACCGAAGACGTAATATTTGCCGGCAGTCGTCGAGACGTTGAGGATCTCTATCCGGCTCTGGATATTGTTGCCCTGACTTCTTTGAACGAAGGAACGCCCTTGACCTTAATTGAAGCAATGGCAAACGCTCGTCCTGTGATTTCTACGGACGTAGGCGGCGTAGTTGACTTGCTGGGAAAGCCGGTTGCGCGGGATTCTGACCGCTCATTTGTAGTCTGCGAGCGAGGTCTACGTGTCCAGGTTAATGACGCCGCGGCCTTCGCCGATGGATTGGGCTATCTGATAGATGATTCGGCCCGGCGTCGCGAAATTGGCGAACGTGGTCTACTATTCGTCGAAAGTAAATATTCAAAGAATCGACTGCTGGAAGATGTGCGCGCCCTCTACACCGAGATGACGGGTAAGACGGCTTCTGTCAAAGCGCATTCCGGAGAGAGTCGACTCGAGTCAAGAATCTGAAAACGGTCTCCGCAAACTTCTGAACTGGCCGGGGGACCCGCGTTCGAAGTTGGCAGGTCAACTACAAGCTTTACATTCTGACAGACAAAAGGAGCGCAATACTTGCGTGTACTCATAACGGGTGGTGCTGGCTTCATTGGTTCTCATCTTGCAGATGCATATTTGGAGCGGGGTGATGAAGTTCTGGTCATTGACGATCTGTCCACCGGAACCATCGAAAACATACGACACCTTAAGAATAATCCGCGATTCCATTACACAATAGATTCCGTTCACAATCAGCCGGTAACTGCCGAGTTGGTCGACCAGTGCGACGTTGTAGTCCATCTTGCGGCCGCTGTGGGCGTGAAGCTAATCGTTGAAAGTCCGGTCCGAACAATTGAAACTAACGTGCGTGGGACAGAAGTGGTGTTGGCTTTAGCAAACAAGAAAAAGAAGAGAGTAATGATTGCTTCGACGTCGGAGGTGTATGGGCTGAGCGCTGACGTGCCTTTCCGCGAAGATGGCAATCTTGTGATGGGAGCAACGACAAAAGGTCGCTGGAGCTACGCGTGCTCAAAAGCGATTGACGAGTTTCTGGCTTTGGCTTACTGGCGCGAGAAAAAACTGCCCACAACGATCGTCCGGCTGTTCAATACTGTAGGACCACGACAAACAGGACGTTATGGAATGGTCATTCCCACCTTTGTTAAGCAAGCCCTCGCCGGTCGTCCTATCACAGTGTACGGCAACGGTAAACAGACTCGCTGTTTTGGGTTCGTAGGTGACATAGTAGGCGCCCTGATCAAGCTAATGGACCGCCCGGATTCTGTCGGACAGGTCTACAACATTGGTTCGAATGAAGAAATCTCAATTTTTCAGCTCGCGGAAAAGGTCAAGGAGTTGACAAATTCAAATTCTGAGATTGTTTTCATGCCCTATGATGAAGCTTATGAGGAAGGCTTTGAGGATATGCCGCGGCGCGTTCCAGACATTACAAAAATCAACCAGCTGGTCGGCTTTCGTCCAGAGATGACTCTTGAAGGCATATTACAAAGTGTAATCAGTTTTCAAAGTGGCCGCCCGACATCTTTTGACGAGTAAAATGTCCGTCCGCTCTTGACTTGATTTGGATACCGCTATGGCTTACTTTTCGCTTACACTGCCCCAGCTGGATAGCTCCAATCTCGCTCGGTTATGCCTTTTAGCACTATTAGTCTTGTGGCTGTTGCCGCGTCAGCAATACTGGCGCTCGCGCTTACGCCGTTAGTTCGAGCCTTCGCGCGTAGCGTAGGAGTGATCGCGAAGCCAAAGAGCAACCGATGGCATAAAAAGCCCACCGCTATGTTGGGCGGAGTTGCCATCTGGCTATCCGTCTTAATTGGTTACTATATCTTTGTTCCTTCCAGCCCGTATGGCTGGGTGATAATCGACGCCAGCACCTTCTTATTTCTCGTTGGCCTCGCCGACGATCTGCTAAACACCAAGCCCTATCAGAAATTGATTGGACAAGTGATGGGTTCGGCTTTTGTGGTTTACTACGGCCTCAGCCTACCCTGGACCAGATCTTCTTCGGTCAATGTGGCCCTAACCATCTTTTGGTTGATCGGAATCACCAATGCCATAAATCTTCTGGACAACATGGACGGTCTTGCGCCGGGAATCGCGGCGATTGCTTCGTCTTTCCTTGCAATTAGCTTTATCAACACGAGCCATACGACCGAAGCATTGATGCTTATGATTTTCGCCGGTGCGCTCCTGGGTTTCCTGATTTATAACTCGAATCCGGCCTCAATATTCATGGGCGACTCAGGCTCCATGTTTGTCGGTTTTTTCCTGGCGAGCTCGGCGTTGGTGAATCTGACGGGAGGACGGTCGCGTAGCCTTGTGCCTGTTCTGGCGGTCCCAATCTTGATCCTGTTCATTCCGATCTTCGATACGACGTTCGTTACGATACTAAGGAAAGTGTCAGGACGCGCTGCTTCTCAAGGTGGACGTGACCACACTTCGCATCGGCTTGTTGCCCTCGGAATGTCGGAGCGGCGCGCAGTCTGGATGCTTTATTCCTTCGCGGCGCTTGCTGGTATTTTGGGTCTCTTAGTTCAGCGCGTGAAACTTGACGTGAGTCTGGCCGCAATTGCCTTCTTCACAGTTTTGTTGACGTTACTCGGCGTATACCTGGCCGGCGTAAAAGTTTACGACGAAACTGACGAGGCCTTAGCACTCAAGAACAAGTCTTTATACACATTCCTGATTGACGTTTCTTATAAGCGACGCATCTTCGAAGTTTTACTCGATCTTATTCTTATACTCTTGTCTTATTGGTGCGCATACGCTTTGAAGTTTGGAGCGTTCTCCGGAAGCAGCGCCTGGCGACTCTTCCTTCGAACATTGCCGGTTCTTGTTTTCGTCAAGATGGCGTCATTTCTTGTGATGGGCGTTTACCGCGGTATCTGGCGATACATGGGTCTTGATAATCTAATCGTTTTCGCCAAGGCGGTGGTGCTTAGTTCAGCTCTAAGCGTCCTGGTGATTCTCTTCGCTTTTCGGTTTGAAGGATTCTCGCGAACGATCTTTGTTATCGATGGAATATTGATGTTCATGTTTCTCGCCGGCAGTCGCATGGCGTTTCGTTTGTTCCGGCAAGTGCTGCCGGTCTCGGGAAGTACGGAAGGGCGGCGGGTGTTGATTTATGGCGCAGGCGACGCGGGTGAACTAGTGTTAAGGGAACTCCTGAATAACCGCGAATTGAAGTACTTGCCAGTCGGTTTTTTGGATGACGATCCCGCTAAGAGCGGTAAAGTAATCCACGGGCTTAAAGTTTACGCCGGCAATGGCGACCTCAGTGCAGTTTGCCGGCAACACGATGTGAATGAACTGCTGATTTCGACCTCCAGGATGCCGGAAGATCGACTTCAGGAGATCCTCGGTTTCGGCCGGACCCATGAAGTCTCAGTCAGACGCATGAAAATAAGCATCGAAGATTTGTCCTAACGTTGAGAAACCGAAGATAGACCATCGAACAATTTGAGAAGATTCAAGCAGCAAAATGTCTGAACAGGTAGTTGAATTGAAGGCAACGATGGGGGCGAAGCTAATAATGACCCTCATAGTTTTGTTTGCCCTGACCACATCCTGGTTTGTGGTCCGCTGGTATCTGGGTAATACAATTGCGGAATATCTAAGTCCGGAGCAATCTCAATTGGACACTGCTCGAATGGCTGTTTCATGGGCCCCCAGCGATCCGCTACCTCATTGGAGACTAGGTAAACTCATAGAGAGTAACCTTCCTTCCGATCAGATTTCTCTCGCCGTGGCTGAATATGAGAAAGCAGTGAGTTTGGCGCCAACCGACTACAGATTCTGGATGGACTTCGGCGCGGCTTTGGAGCAAGTGGGTGATTCTGATAGAGCGGAAAAAGCGCTGCGAGAGGCAGTGAAACTCGCTCCCTCCTATTCTTACCCGAGTTGGCACCTTGGAAATTTACTGCTTCGTGAAGGGCGTTACGCGGAGGCCTTTGCAGAGTTATATCGGGCGAGTGAAGCGAACGACGCATTACGGCCGCAGCTATTTAATCTGGCGTGGCAGGTAAACAAAGACGACTTCGAGGCGCTTAAGGCGTCAATCGGAAATGGGCCCGAAGCTCGGGCGCAGTTTTCACAGTACTTATTTTCTCGGGGAAGATTCGAAGAGGGTCTGCGGTTCTGGAACACTCTGAGTGACGTGGAAAAGAGAGCTAACCACGCCGCCGCGCTTACCATGATCGATAACCTTATTGCCGCAAAACGCTATCATCAGGCAGTTGAAATCTGGAATAGCATCGCTCCCGGAGCTGCCGCCCGAACTGAACCCGGACGCATTGTTGACGGTGGCTTTGAAGAAAACGTAGCTCATGGGCCGCGAGCAGTTTTCTCCTGGCAGTTTCAGTCGGCCTCAACAGTACAAACAGGAATCGATTCCAATGTGGCGCGCACAGGGGACCGCAGCTTCAAGATCCTCTTTCAAGTACGTTCAAAACTCGAGGCTATCAACGTGTTTCAGTTGGTGCCAGTGCAGCCGAACACGCAATATGATTTGGAGTGCTACTTGAAGACTGACAAACTTGTCAGCGCAGCCACGCCGGTTGTTGCAGTCTCGGACGCTTTGGATGAAAGTATTCTCGTATCCTCAGAGGCTGCGCCTAACGGAGACAACGATTGGCAGCGGATTTCTCTTTCTTTCAAGACAGGCGCGAAAACCGATGCGGTGAGGGTTAAGATCAGTCCTACATCGTGTGGTGACAACTCAGTTTGTCCGATCTTTGGTACCGTTTGGTATGACGACTTCGATCTCAAGCCCAGAAAATAGCGCGCTTGTTACCCGGGAAACTGTTGTTCAGGTGGTCCAACCTGCGGCGGCGACTGGAATCAGGCACACCCTTGCCAGCAGGTTCGCGTTCCTCCTGCTTTGTATGGCAATCATACTTTCGGCGCTGGCCTACGGCACGGTTCATTATTGGGCGCTGGCAGTATTCTTCCTTGGCGCCGTGTTGATGTTAGTTCTCTGGCTGGCAGACGGCTGGACCCTGGGAACGCTGCGTATCAGCCGAAATGTTTTGCAGTTGCCACTGCTCGGAATGATCTTGCTGGGTCTGGTCCAACTGCTTCCCCTAAGAAGCCCCGATAGCGTCGGAATATCAACGCTTCCTTTCGTTAAGAGTCTGTCCCTGGATCCATATTCGACTCGGCTCATTATCGTTCAGGTGACGGCATTGCTAATTTATTTCGCTGCGGGCCTCGTTTTCATCGATACGCCGAGGCGTCTGAAGTTGATAGTTCGGACGATTACCATATTCGGCTTTCTTCTGGCAGTCTTTGGACTCACTCAATCATTCACCACGAGTAAGGTGTATTGGATTCGAGAGCTGCCTCAAAGCCAACCCTTTGGTCCATTTATCAACCGCCATCACTTTGCCGGCTACATGGAGTTAGCGCTCGCTTTGCCGCTGGGCCTACTCTTCTCCGGATCATTGGAGAAGGAAAAAAGGTTTATATATATCTTCGCAGTGGGCCTGATGAGCGTGGCGCTGATTATGACAAACTCACGAGGTGGTCTCATCAGCCTGATAGCCGAGATTGTTTTTCTAGTCGCATTGACGGGATTCAGACGACACCGCAGCAGGCGAACTTCACCCGAAAGGAAGCTTGACGTCAAAGGCGCGGCAATCCGAGCTGGACTCGCGCTGACCCTAATTCTTGGGATTCTGGGCGCCGTTGCATTACTGGGAGGAGAAAACGGATTAAGCCGTCTTGTGGGGTCGACTAATACTGATGACCCTACGACTGGACGGGCACATTTTTGGTCCGTCACAGTGGACATCATAAAGACGCATCCAATATTGGGTATAGGCTTGGGAGCATTTAGCGTAGTCTATACGGGCTACGATTCCCGCAATGGATTATTCCGGTTAGAGCAGGCCCACAACGATTATTTGCAAGTCTTGTCGGATGGTGGAATCGTGGCGGCCGCATTGGGATTGTTTTTTGTTGTCAGTTTGTTTCGTAAGGGTTTTGCGCGAAGGCAGTCTCATGATCATTTCAGGCGCGGAGTAGCCACCGGAGCCCTGGCAGGATGTTTCGCCGTGCTGGTGCATAGTTTTTTCGATTTCACATTGCATACGACTTCAAACGCTCTTCTCTTTATGATTCTTGTCGCGCTGGCCACTATGAACGGACGTGTCGAGGACGCGCCGGTCGTTCAGAAGAGACGCCACCGCGGCGAGAGCAGAGTCCACACTGCAAACGAGTTACCGATTTGACGCAGCTTTACTAAGCGCCTGCAGCCTGTAGAATTATCGATTCGCAATGCCATTATTTCGGTCAGGTATTGCTTGAGATAATGGGCCAAGGAGGCCCCGGGATTTGGCTTCAACAGCTTCTGCCAAAATTCATACGAGCAAGAACCGTCAGCTCGAAACAACTTCGTCATTACCAGGACTCTGTCTCAACGCAGTTTTAAAGCATGGGAAGCGAGACGCTCTAAATCAAAAAGTTCACGAGGAATGGATCAATATTTCAGCTGAGACTTTTGTAGACCGAGTACGAAATGTGGCCCTGGGCCTCGCCGATATGGGAATAAAACCTGGGGATCGAATAGCACTACTTTCTGAGAATAGACCTGAATGGTCCATTGCTGATCTGGCAATCCTTAGCCTCGGGGCTATAAACGTTCCCATTTACACCACCCAGGCGGTTGACCAAATCCGTTACATCCTCGCTGATTCCGGCACGCGCGCGCTTTTCATTTCCAACAGAAAGCTGTTTAGACACGCGGCCCAGGCACTTGAGGGATTGGATTTTATCGAGAAGCTCATTTTCTTTGACGAGCATGAGTTTGCTGAAATTGAAAGATCGACAACGCTTGAGGCGTTGGAAAAGATCGGGCAACGTCGAGCGCAGAATAATCCGGCGGTATTGGAAGCGTACCTCAAAGCAATTAAGCCTGATGACCTGGCAACAATAATTTATACATCTGGAACTACCGGTGAACCTAAAGGCGTAATGCTCACACATGCGAATTTCACATCGAATGTTCTGGCAATTACCGCCGGTCTGCCAATATCGTCTAGTGATACTGCTCTGTCAGTTCTCCCGCTGTCGCATATCTTCGAGAGAACCGGTTTCTATATCTTTTGTTATAACGGGGTCTCTGTGTATTACTCAGCCTCATTCGATCAGGTTGGTGAAAATCTCCGTGAAGTTAGACCGACCGTGATGACGGCAGTCCCTCGCTTGTTCGAAAAGGTCTATCACCGCATTGTCAAAAAAGGATTTTCGCAGAAGGGGTGGAAGCGTCGAGTTTTTGTCCGTTCACTAGAGGTTGGGCAACGCTACGCTGAGTTAAAGGACAAGGGTCGACGCATTAGCCCAATCCTGGCAGTTCAACAAAAAGTGGCAGACAGTTTAGTTTTTTCCAAGTGGCGTGAAGGAGTGGGAGGACGTTTGAGGTATTTCGTCTCAGGCGGGGCGCCGCTGTCGCCTGCGCTTTCCTACGCGTTTTTGGCTGCTGGGATTCCGATTCTGCAGGGTTACGGCGCGACTGAGACCTGCATTGTCTCGGCGAATCGTCCGGAGAATAATCAGGTTGGATCTGTGGGTTTGCCGTTTGAAGGCATTGAAGTCGCCATTGCCTCGGACGGGGAAATCTTATTGCGCGGACCAAATGTTATGCGCGGCTACTACGGCCATCCGGAAGAGACAGCCTCTGTTCTGAATGACGAGTGGTTTGCTACCGGTGATGTCGGACATTTAGACAAAAAGGGCCGCCTCTATATCACCGATCGAAAGAAGGATCTTTTCAAACTATCGAACGGAAAATATGTAGCGCCCCAACAGATTGAGAGCCTTCTGAAGCAGAGCGAGTTTGTGAGTCAGGTAGTCGTGGTCGGTGCAGGCCGCAAACAACCTGTAGCGCTCGTGGTTCCCGAGTGGGAAGCCGTTAGACAAGCACTCTCTTCGGCGGGCGAAAAGTTTCCCAATGATCGGGTGGATCTCGCAAAATTTCCCGCGGCAGTCAAGGTAGTACAGAGTCATGTTGCGTTCCTTACCAGGGAGCTTGCTGATTATGAGCGCATTCGGCGGATTGCCTTACTGCCGGAAGAATTTACGATCGATAAGGGAGAGCTGACTCCCACGCTCAAGGTGAAGAGGCGCGTGATTGATCAGAAGTTTGATAATCTGATCGAACAACTCTATTCCTGAGGATAATGTCGGGACTAAGAAGAGGAATAGATCTAATCGCGATTTCGAAGCAATCTTATTTTTCGGTCAACAAGCGTAACCCTTTCAGGTTCGCTGCACCTCCATCAACAACTCTCCCTGCTCTACCTCGTCCCAGAATAGACTCCGCGAGAACTCTTAGGTTCATTGGCAAGTCCGGTGTGCGAAACTCGCCTTTGAGTAGTGGCGTGTGAAACGCCAAGAGTGGAATCTCGCAATAGCAAAAGTCGCAGCTTGATAGATGATGCTTTACCAGTAGATTGATTTCGGGTGCAAGTAATTGAGAGCGGAATGAAAGTAAGAGGCTGGAAGATGGGCAATCTAGCTTCTTGCTAAACGACTTTGCACTTGAAATTTTCATCTATTTGCCCCTAGTTTCTTACCTATACTAGGTCTACCGCTCGGATTTTTTGAAGAGAAATTCGCACTAAGAAATTGAAGAAAGCAAAGGGGCAAACTTGCTAACTAATTTCAATCTATAAGAACCCGCACTCTCATCCGCTTGTTCAACAACTTAATAGACGTAATTCCGCGATCCTTCCATAACTTTCTTTGGCTCTCCATTGCTTTTGTGGTTTGGAATCAATAACTTGCCGGAAATGTAAAAAGATGTTGCTCATTTTTGGGAATGTTGCTAAGATGCTCCCCGTCAAGTCAGAGAGCGCCTGCTCTTTGACGCTCGCTCCAGAACAGCCCACCTGTTTTTCGCAGGACTACTCGGGCAAATTCACATTGACTAGTAAGCAATAGCCCGCGAGGCTTATCCAGGATTTTCTCCCTAAGAACTCCGGTTTCCAGCCTTACTAAAGCTCCTTGTGTCCAGTCTTAGCCTGAGATTTGTCTGAGAGTTGTTGCACAACGGGTCATCCCAGGCGTCTTAGAAACTTCCCTCCAAAGGCTAAGTCCCTTCCAACTTCGTCAACCAAAGAACAATACCAGTGAAATCCTTAAGTCAAGAACTCGATAAAGCAGTTGAACTGAGAACCGTTGGCCAGGAACCCCAAACCGCCCGCGCTAAACGCTCCGCCGAGCGCATTGCGAAAAGTGGCAAGTGGGTTGAAAGCCTTCGCTGTTCAGATGTCAATCGTCTCTGGTCGGAATTGCACCGTATCGTCTCACATCATCCCTTGGTGAGAGCCTCCCGCAGCGCTGGTCTTTTAGTGGAGGAAGGGGCAACCACGGCTTACACGGACTTAACCCAAGAACTCTTCGTTCAATTGTTGAGCAAGAATCGGTTTGAGCATTATCTCGAGTCAGAAATGACCGATTATGAAATCGAGTGTGAAATCGGCCAAATAGAACTGACTAACCTTCTCACGGCTGAACTACGGAAACGCCATCCCGAAAGTTATCGCCTAGCCCGTCGCATTTCCACACTGATTCAGTCAAGCTCAAACTTCCGCCGTTTCGACTCCAGCGGAACTGGAGATGAACCCCATCGCCGGCTAGCCGATCGAGTTTACGGTCTTAGTGAGTGGGCCGATGGAAAGCGCCGCCGCGATTCACATGAGGTTGAACAGCGTGTTCATATGATTCCAGTTCGTCCGCGCGATACGCGTATGGTGGGATGCACCGGAGATTCACAGGTCGTGATCAGTAACTCAGATCTTGAGGACCTCATTGTTTCAGTTCTGGATGCCGTTGACTCGCCCGTTGATGTCCGAGCCCTTCGGGGCCTTGTCATGTCACGCCTTCCAGTAATGGACATCTATCTCGTCCCTCTGGACGGTGACGACAACGATGGCGAAGGCAATCATTTTCAGCCAGTTGATAAGGGAGAAAATCCGGAACAAGGTCTACTACGACGCGAGTCCGAAGACGAAGCCGCGGGGTTTGTGGATCACTTCCTTGCGAATCTTCATGAAACAGTTCGCGGAAAGCTCAAACAATACAATCGAATACTTGGAGTCTTGTGGCATTGCTATCTAAGTCCCCACCAATCCACTCAGCTTGAAGTGGCGGCTGTGTTGGGGGTTTCTGATTCGCTCGTGTCCGACTATCGAAGGAGAATCGAACAGGAATTACGTGCGCTTTCGTTCTCAGAAGTAGAGGAGGCGAGGCGTTTTGAGAGTGCGCTTCGGGAGCGTGTGCGCTCCCTCGTACTCACCAACGAAGAGCAGGAGGTGGCAGTTTAGTCTAGCTAGCCCGGCGGTAGCCAGCAGAATCGTCGAACCGAGAGTTCGATGTTTTGAAGTCGTTAAGAGGCTGACGGGGGATTAAACCACGCCAGCTTGTTTTTTCTTTGGGAGTAATGCTCGGGGATCACGATACAGCCAGTTACTTAGGATCAAAGCCTGTCAGAGCCGTCAAGGATTGAATGAATGCCCCGGAAATCCCAATTGTCGGACTACGAGTCGTTGACTCGCCCACGATCTTCACGCGTCTCAAACTGTGGCGGTGTCGAAATTGGCGCGACGGCAACCGCTCCAAATAATTTGGAGAAATCCCGATCAGGTCTTGTAACAAAAATCAATACCGAGGTTAAGAAAGAACAAACTGCAACGAGAACTGCGACAGCGTCCGAAATTTCGCGACTAGAGGGGTCGTCCAAGGAGAGTGTTGGCAATCAGGCTGGCATAAGTCTTGGGCGATTGAGCAAGGATCAGTTTCTAAGACCAGGTCATGCTTTGACCTATGCTGCGCTGTTCCTTTTCACTATCATTCTCTACGCGCGTCCCGCGGAATTTTATCCATCACCTTTGACGGCCTCAATCGCTCTGATCGTGGGCCTCGTGACGCTGGCTATTTACTTTCCCACGCAACTTGCACTTGAAGCGAGGCTCTTCGCGCGCCCACGCGAGGTGAATCTCATCTTGCTTTTTTGTCTCACTGGTTCGCTCTCAATTCCACTGGCGATCAATCCATCAGTAGCTTGGGCTGAGTTTAGCGGCACGTTTATTCGCTGCATCGTTATCTTCATCGTGATGGTAAATGCGGTGCGAACCGAACGACGTTTGAAATGGTTGCTGTTTTTGGCTATCGCCGTAAGTTGTTGGCTCAGTCTCGGCGCGCTCAATGACTATCGCCTGGGCCTCTTAACAATCGAAGGCTACCGGGTAGCGGGAGTGGGCCAGGGAATCTTCGGCAATTCCAACGATATGGCGTTTCATCTGGTGACGATCTTGCCGATTGCCATCGCGCTGATTTTCGCAGCGCGTGGGCTGGTCCAAAAATTACTCTTGGGCATGAGCGCTGCCCTGATGCTGGCGGCTGTTGTCGTTACCTACTCACGAGGAGCATTCCTGGGCTCGCTGGTTGCGCTTGGGTTCCTGGCATGGAAGCTTGGTCGTAGCCACCGATTTACCATTTTCGTTCTCGGTACGTTCATCATCGGGTTGTTCCTCGCGCTGGCCCCCGGCAACTATTCAGTTCGTCTCCTCTCCATTTTCGTTCCCAGCCTCGATCCGGTCGGTTCCTCGAGTGCCCGGCAAGGAGAGCTTATCAGGTCTCTTAACGTCGCTATCCATCACCCGCTGTTCGGCATTGGCATGGGAAACTATGCGAGCGAGATGTCCTTTCGGGGACTAGTCACACACAACGCTTACACGCAGGTGGCCTCAGAGATGGGCGTGGCCGCGCTTGTCATTTATACGATGTTCATCGTGACGCCCCTGAAGAGACTGGGGCAGATCGCGCGTGAGACCTTCACGACGCGCAACGAGTCGCGCTACTACTATGTCGCGATCGGCTTACAGGCTTCCCTGCTCGCATACATGGTTACGACCTTTTTCCTCTCAGTTGCCTACCTTTGGTACGTCTACTATCTGGTGGCCTACGCAGTTTGCCTGCGACGCATTTACGAATCGGAAACCGGAAGAACGGTCGTTCTCGAAAAGCGAAAGACCATTGAGCTCGGCGCAATGCCTGTAGCATTGGCGAGTGGAGAAAACGGGACGGTTAGGAGATGACGCTCAGACTCGCGGGCCAATTACTTTTCTGGATGAGCGCCGTGGCGCTCTTCTATACCTACGCCGGCTATCCGCTCTTGCTTGTTGTCATGAGTCGGCTGCGCCCCCGCTTGGTGCACCGGGCTGATTCTACGCCAAGCGTCACCATCATCATCGCAGCCTACAACGAGGAGCACGCTCTGGCCGCAAAGCTCGAAGACACGCTGGCGCTTGATTATCCTCAAGGCGCCCTCGAAGTGATTGTTACTTCAGATTGCTCGAGCGACCGAACCGATGAGATAGCGCGAGAGTTTGGCCCGCGGGGTGTGCGCCTACACCGCCAGCCGGAGCGGTTGGGTAAGACTGCGGCTCAGAACGCTGCTGTTGAGTTAGCGTTGGGCGAGATCATTGTCTTTTCTGATGCCACTACTTTTTATCAGAGAGATGTTCTACGTACTCTGATGCCAAGCTTCGCGGACCCTACTGTCGGATGCGTTACAGGCCAAGTCGTTTATACGGATTCAGCAAAATCGACCGTCGGACACGGCACGCGCTCGTATTGGAACTATGAGTTTTTCCTAAAAAAACATGAGAGTTCTGTTTGTTCGCTAATCGGTGTCTGTGGCTGCCTTTATGCTGTGCGACGTTCGGCCTATGTACCGCTATACCATGAGGCATGCAGCGATTTTGTGATTGCGACCAAGATGGTCGAGCAGGGCTTAAGAGCCATCTATGAACCCGCCGCCGTGTGCAGTGAAGAGACGAATATCCAGGCGAATAAGGAGTTGAGCGCGCGTGTTCGGATCATGACACAGACCTTTGCCGACCTATGGCGAAACCGCCGTATGTTGAATCCACTAACCAGCGGCTTTTACGCAGTACAGCTTCTCTCACACAAAGTAATGCGTTATCTGGTACCACTATTTCTAATCGCAAGCTTCTTCGCGTCGACCGCACTGGCGTCCCGCTCCATTGTTTTCGCTGTCATTCTTGCCGGCCAGATTGGTTTCTATGCTGCGGCCGGATTGGCAGGATTACTGGAACGGTCGGGTTTGCATAGCCGTCTGCTCGCCATCCCGCAGTATTTCGTATTAGGCAATATTGCTTCACTCATCGCTTTTTTCCATTTCCTCCGCGGCGAACGATTTGCGCGCTGGGAACCAATTCGGGTCAGTGCCGCGCCATAGAGTCAAAGCAATGGTCAACCAGCAAACAAAACCGATATTAAAAAATGCCATGTCAATTGACCTGGAAGATTGGTTTTGTGTGCACAACTTGAGTGGAATCATCAAGAGAGAGGATTGGGATAACTGCGAGCTAAGAGTCCTCGAAAGCACCAGGCTCATTCTACACTTGTTGGAGAAGCACCAGACCCACGCCACTTTCTTTGTGCTTGGCTGGGTTGCTGATCGCCTGCCAGAACTAATTCTCGAAATTGAAGAAAAGGGACACGAAATTGCGGTGCACGGTTATGACCACTTGCTGCTGACCGAAATAACGCCCTCAGAATTTGAAGAGGACCTGGTGAAAGCGCTGGCGGCAATCCAAAGGTGCGGCGTCAAACAAACTCCGCTCGGATTTCGCGCGCCATCCTTCACCGTCGTCGAAAAGACGTGGACGTGGGCGTTAGAAACACTGGAAAAATATGGCTTTCAATATGACTCATCGGTCTTTCCAATTGGCTTTCACCCAGACTACGGCGTCGCCGATGCTCCTTTAACCCCGTACAAGATCACCGAGAAGCTCCACGAATTTCCCATGAGCTGTCTGGAAGTGTTTGGGGGAAGATTGCCATTCAGTGGTGGCGGATACTTCCGCCTCTTTCCTTATTCCTACACAAAGCTCTGTATGAAGAGATGCAATGCTCAAGGCCGCTCGGCTATTTTTTATCTACATCCCTGGGAACTTGATCCGGGTCAACCGAGGATTAAGCTTCCGCGGTCTAAAGCAATTCGGCACTACCGCAATCTGGATCAGACTGAAAAACGGTTGGACACCCTCCTTGGCGATTTTCAATTTACGACTGTTAGAGAGGTATTGGGATTATGAAGAATGAGATTGAAGTGCAGCGAAGCTTCTGGAACAGTGAGGCTGACGCCTTCGAGCGAATTTACTCGCAAGAGAAGTCAAAGCTC
>Ga0137394_10000762_pt1 | contig 22454 bp, 20 predicted proteins | sample czobulk116metaG_FD_108278 | JGI IMG/M metagenome (GOLD analysis project Ga0137394, IMG submission 108278) | Vadose zone soil microbial communities from Angelo Coast Range Reserve, California, USA - czobulk1.16 metaG | ecosystem: Environmental > Terrestrial > Soil > Vadose zone | place: USA...
GCCGCAGAGCAGCGCGGCGAGCCATCCCCGCGCCGCCGCCGTGCCGGCGACGTCGAGCACGCGATCGAGAACGAAGCGCCCGTACGCGATGCGGCGCGGGCGCATCGCCCACGACGGTACCGGCTCGAACGGTCCGGCGCCGCGTTGCCACAGGAACGTCAATTCGGTGTCGCCGCCGGTCTGGACGTACTTGACGAACACCGCATGGAGGCCGCGCTCGAGCACGATCGTCGGACCGCTCTTCGCGCGAGCGGCGCGCCCGCCCCCGTTATCGACAACCAGTTCCCTGTTGACGTACACCCAGGACCCATCCCTGGAAGAAGTCGCGAAGGTGTACGCGCCGGAGCCAGGCGCGACGAGCCATCCGTTCCAGGCGCCGCTGAACGTGCGCGGTAACGCGTCCCCGATGTCCCGGAGAATCTGCGCGGTGGACGGCGCGCTGCCGATCTCCGATCGCGCAGCGTCCCCGCTCCAGTCGGCGTTGGGGAAATACTGAGCGCGCAACCCGTCGGGTACCGGATCGAACCGTCGCGGTGCGACGATCGGCGCCGCGATCACGGTCGCCAGCGCGATCGCGACAGCCGCGGCGCGGCGGCGATGCGTCAGCGTGAGCGGCACGGCGTCATGAGAATAGAGCGCAGGATTTCTTGTATGCTACCTCAATTGCTCGGATGGACGACGGCACCACAATATCCGGCGCTTGCGGGTGCGATTGCCGTTTGGTGTTCCGGGTCGCGTGCAGCATTCAGCCAAGACTCCTCCCCGCGTGATCGCGTTTCTCGTAGCGGCGTTCGCGTTCATTTTCGGCTGAGGTCCCAGCCTCGATCTGGCAATGAGTCGTGCGCAATGGATGCGTGCACAACCACGAAACAGCAGAGCGAGCCGCCGGGCGATCGCGTCGGACTCTGCGCGTCATGCCGGTTCGCCGAGATCGTCACTTCATCCCGGGGATCGACGTTCTATCTGTGCACCTTGTCAGAAGGCGATCCCAGATTCCCGCGGTACCCGGTGTTGCCCGTGACATCCTGCATCGGCTACGCGAAGAAGCCATGAGCGTCGCGACGCATCTCGGCATCGACCTCGCGGAATACGACGGCCGCATTCGCACGTTCATTCCCGACTACGAGGAGATGCTCGGCGTCGCCGCGGCGGCCGTGCCGCCGCGCGCCCGAACGATCGTGGACCTCGGGATCGGCACCGGCGCCCTCTCGGAACGCTGCCTGCGCACCGCCGCGCGGGCACGCGTCGTCGGCATCGACGTCGACCGCGACATCGTGGCGCTGGCCGCCCGGCGGCTGGGCGATCGCGCGACCTTCCTGTCGGGCACTTTTCTGCGGACGCCGTTGCCGGCATGCGACGCGGTCGTCGCCTCCTTCGCGCTCCATCACGTTCGAACTCGAGCCGCGAAGGCCGCGCTGTATCGTCGCGTCCGCGCGTCACTCCGACCGGGCGGACGATTCGTCACGGTCGACTGCCAGCCGGCGCTCGATCCCATGCTGCGGCAGGCTCAGCGTGACGCCTGGATCGCGCATCTCCGGCGCTCCTACACGGCGACGAAATCGCGGGCGCTCCTGAGCGCCTGGTCGCGCGAGGACGTCTACGTGCCCCTCGAATCCGAGGTGAAGCTGATGCTGGGACGCGGGTTTCGAGTCGAGATCCTCTGGCGGCGCGGATCGTTCGCCGTGCTCGTGGCGGCCTGACATGTGATCTAGAATCGCACCATGTCAGCCGTGCTCGCTCATGCGTACATTCCTCCGCCGGATGACGATCCGAATCCGCGTCTCGGGGGCATGTCCTTCCTCGACCACCTCGAGGAGCTCCGGAAGCGGCTGATTCGATCGTGCATCGCGACCGCCGTCGGCGTCCTCGTCGCGTTCTTCTTCATCGATCGGATCTTCGCGTTCGTGTTCGCGCCGATGCGCACGGCGCTGCCGCCCGGCACGACGCTCATCTACACCGCGCCTGGCGAGGCCTTCTCGCTGTACGTCAACGTCGCGCTCATCGCCGGCGTCGCAGTCGCCTCGCCGTTCATCATGTTTCAGGTGTGGCGCTTCATCGCGCCGGCGCTCTATACGAACGAGAAGAAGCTCGCGATTCCGTTCGTGCTGTTGTCGTCGGCCGGCATCGCCGGCGGATGGCTGTTCAGCCACTATCTCGTGTTCCCGGCGACGATTCGGTTCTTCGGGATCTTCAACAGTCCGGACCTGCGGTTCATGCCGCGCGTTCAGGACGCCTTCGAGCTCTATACGCGGATGCTGCTGGGGATGGTCCTGGTGTTTCAGATGCCGACGGTAATCTTCTTCCTCGCCAGGATGCGGATGGTCACGGCGCGTTTCCTGGCACATAACACCAAGTACGCGATCCTGATCATCTTCATCGTCGCCGCCGTGCTGACGCCGGACGGCAGTCCCTGGAACCAGACGCTGTTCGCGGCGCCGATGATCGGCCTCTACTTGCTGAGCATCGTCATCGCGTGGGTCGTGGCGCCACGCGACAGTGAGTCGGCGTAGGTTCAGAACAGGGTCAGGCCTCGGAGGATCAGAGCAGGTGTCAAAACCGTCTTCAATGCCATCAGGTCTGACATCTTAGTACGCCTGCAGCAGACGCCGAAGCTTGCGCTCGGCGGCATCGTCGGCCGCGCCGCGGGTTTCGGCAGTCGCCTCAATCCCCAGGTCTTCATGGACATCGGTCTCTTTGACCTCGACGACCCTGGCCTTCCACCCTGACCCGTGTGGCTCCGAGAGAATCCAGTATTGGCGTCCCTTGAGTGCGATCTGCCTGGCCATCGATGTCCTCGCCGGCGATTGTTACGAAACTGTCCGTGGCCGTGACCGCAGTGTTCAAGGCTGGCACGCGGTGCCGCTACGAATTAGCGCGGTACGCGCGCGTTTTTCGGCAGAAGCCCAAAGTTTTATCGGTTGATGACGACGATTTATGAGGGCTAAAGGATCGGCATCGATTTTGCGATAGGGTGACTACCCGAATCTGTTGAGCGAGGGCTTGTATGTGGAATCTGTTGAGCTGCCTCTCCGGTCGCCATGCTTACGGCATGTGGTGTGACCCAGGCGCGATCTTCCTGCGCTGCGCTCACTGCGGCAAGCGATCCTCCGGTTGGGCCATGGAGCCGAAGCTGCCGGTGACCACGCCGCGGGCGGCAGTAGTAGGGACGCCGGCAGCGTCAATCTCGCGCGTGATCCCATTCCAGCGCGCGGCGGCGAGCTAGGCCACACCCCTTCGGCGAAGCGGCGGCGAGCCAGGGCCGCTCTCGCTTCGGCATACTTGCGAAGTTGACAGTGCGCGTACGGCGCGATCACAATACACAGCCGTGCCGGTTCCGCGCATTACCAAAGAAGATCTGAAGCAGCGGCTCGACAGCGGCGTCCCCCTCGTGCTCATCGATGCCCGGCTCAAATATCCCTACGAACACAGCACGCTGAAGCTGCCGGGCGCGATCCGCGTCGCCGGCGACTCGCCGACGCCGTCACTGCCGCGCGACCGCGAGATCGTCGTGTACGACTCGGACCCGAATGAGTTGGCGAGCTCGCACGTGGCGGCGCAGCTCATCCGCGAGGGCTATCGGGCCACGACCCTGAAAGGCGGCATCGCCGATTGGGTCGCGGCAAACCTCCCGACCGAAACCAAGGAAGCGCCCAAGCAAGCGCCGCCCGAACCGGGCGCACTGAAAGGCTAGCAGACCGTCTCGCCCCTACATCGAACGCTCCAGCATCTGGCCTCCCTCGCCATGATCCGCGGCGATGCCGTCGAGGAGTCAATGTTGACCCGCGCGGCTGCCCTCGTGCGCGCGCGGCAGATCGATTCCGAGGTCGATCTCGCTCCGCTCTTCGACGCCCCTCCGCCCGACAGCGATCCTGACGTGCTCAAGCTCCTGCGCCAGATTTACGAAGCCGGCGGCTGGGTCCTTCTCGAATCGGCCGTCGCGGATCTGCCATCCGACCTGCGATGGCTGTACGAATCGGACGCCGTGACGGTCGACCAGCTCACGGCGCTTCATCGAGCGTTCGGCGCCACGTCGGCGGCCGACCTGGCGACCCTGGTCCGCGAACAATTGCTCCGCAGCGCCGAGGACCTCGGCGCCAGCGTCGAAGCGGCGGTTGCCGCCGCCCTGCCGGGCCTCCGCGCCCAGGTTCCGCGTATCCCTCTCGGGCGCGCGACGGCGATTGCGGAACTGATCCTCGCCCCGTTGCGCGCGTCCCCGGTCGTCCAGTGGGCGTTGCCGGCGGGATCGCTGCGACGCGGGCAGGACATGGTGGGCGACATCGAGATCGTCGCGGCCACGGACCGCCCGGCCGAGGTCATCGACGAGCTGGTGCACCTGCCTGAGTCCTCGCACGTCCTTCACCGGAGCGCTCGACAGCTCTACGTTCTCAGCGACCGGCTGCAGGTCGGCGTCCGCCTGCCGGAGCCGGCAAACGCGGGATCCGCGCTGCTCTACCTGACCGGATCGACCGCGCATCTCGACGCCGTGCGTGCGCACGCCGCGGCCGCAGGCTGGACGTTGAAGGCCGGCGGGCTGTGCTCGAGCGACGGCGCGATGCGGCCCGCGGCCACCGAGGAGCAGATCTACGCCACGCTCGGCCTGCCGTATATTCCGCCGGAGATTCGCAACGGCGAGGGCGAGGTGGCGGCGGCGCAGACCGGCGGGCTGCCGGCGCTCGTGACCCGCGGCGACATCCGCGGCGATCTGCACATGCACTCGCTGTGGAGCGACGGCCGCGATCCGATCGACGCGATGGTGCAGACGTGCCGCGCGCTCAGGTACGAATACATGGCGATCACGGACCACTCGCCGCATTCGGCCGCCTCGCGCAACCTCACTGTCGACGGCGTCTCGAAGCAGGCGGAGGAGATCGCGGCGCTGCGGGAACGGCATCCGGACATCGCAATCCTCCATGGGTGCGAGGTCGACATCCTTCCGGATGGCCGTCTCGATTTCCCCGACGGGATCCTCGAGCGCTTCGACATCGTCATCGCGTCGCTGCACGAGGGGGCCAGGCACTCGCCGGATCAGCTGATGCAGCGCTACGTGTCGGCGATGTCGCATCCGCTGGTGGCGATGATCACGCATCCCACCAACCGCCTCGTGCCAGGTCGCCGCGGCTACGACCTCGATTACGATCGGCTGTTCGCCACCGCCGTGGAGACGCGCACGCTCGTCGAAATCGACGGCTCGCCGTCGCACCTGGATCTGGATAGCGCGCTGGCGCGCCGCGCGATTGCCGCTGGCGCCACCGTGGCAATCAACAGCGACTCCCATCGCGCCGAACTGCTCGACCGGCAAATGCAACTGGGCGTCGTCACGGCGCGGCGCGGCTGGGTCGAGCCTCGGCACGTCGTCAACACGCGCCCGCTCGAGGCGGTCCGCGCCCAGATCGCCGCCAAGCGCGGCAGCCGCTGATCGCGGGCATGCATCGCCGCGGTCTCCTGCCCGCGCTCGCCGTCGCGTTCGCGGCGTTCGCGCTCTACCGATCCGCGCTGCTGCCCGACTTCGATCTGGGCGACACCGGATCGCTGCAGACCACGGTCAGCTCGCCCTACATCACGCCGCGCGAAGCGTACCCGCTGTATTTCGCCCTCGCGAAGGCGTTTGTCCGGCTCACGCGCAAGGAGCCCGCCGCGGCGCTGAACCTGGCGTCGGCGGTGGAAGCCGCGGTGGCGTGTGGGCTGATGGTGCTGGCCGGGGCCGAGCTGTCCGGTTCCATCGCCGCCGCGTCCGCGGCGGCCCTGCTCTTCGCAGTCTCGTACACGTTCTGGAGCCAGGCGGTGATCGCCGAAGTCTACGCGCTCCACACGGTGTTCATCACGCTCACGGTGCTGCTCGCGCTGCAATGGGCCAGGCGTCCGACCGACGGACGGTTGCTGCTCTTCTTCGCCGTCTACGCCCTCGGCTTCGGCAACCACCTCTCCATGATTCTGCTCGCGCCGGGCTTCACGATCTTCCTGCTGATTTCCGGCCCGCGCGGATGGCGGTCGGTGTTGAGGCCTCGCGTCGTGGCAATGGCGCTCGCCTGCGCGATGCTCGGCGCGCTGCAATACACGTGGAACCTGCACACGTTGTGGCTGCTGCCGGACCCGCCGCACGGCATCGTCGACGCGCTGCAGCGGTTCTGGTTCGACGTCACCAAATCCGACTGGCGCGACACGATGGTGATGCACGTGCCGCAGTCGCTGCTTACCGACCACCTGGCGATGTATTGGTTCGATCTCCGCCAGCAGTTCGGGATCGCCGGCGCGGTTCTTGGCGCCGCGGGACTCGGGCATCTCGCGGTCGCAGACTGGCGCCGCGCGGTTCTGATGGCGGCGCTGTACGCCGCGAACGTCATTTTCGCGTACAGCTACAACGTTGGCGATGCGCATGTCTTCTACCTGCCGTCGCACCTCGTCGTCGCGATGCTGGCGGCGCCGGCCGTGATGATGGCCGAGAGAATTGTCCGGCGCGCCGCGCCGGTCGCCGCCGCCTGCCTCGCCCTGTATGCGGGCGCCCGCGCGTATCGTGACTACCCGGCGCTCGATCGCAGCCACGACGATCGGCCGACGGCAGTCCTCAGCGCGCTCACGGCCGGCGTCGACGATCGGCACGCCATTCTGCTCACCGACTTGAACTGGCAGGTCCAGAACGGGCTCTCGTATTACGCCAGCGTCAAACGGCCCGAAGTCGCCTGGTGGCGGATGCCCGATGTGCTGCTGTACGCGCCGGCGCTGGTCGCCGACAACCGCGCCATCGGACGAGAAGTGCTGCTGACCGAGCGCGCGCGCGCGTCGGCGGTCGCCGCGTACGGACCGTTGATGTCCATCGCGGTCGATCCGCGGGTCGCGGCGCCGCGTCTGCCGGATGCCGCAGCGGGTCTCCCGCCCGGCACGCGCTACGTGCTGTGCGTGCTGCGTCCGTCCCGCGATTTGACAATCGACAAAGCTCAGCTCGGCGAACTGTTGCGGTCGCTGGCTGCTCGCAGGGTTTCGCTGCCCGAAGGCGACTACGCCGCCGCAGCAGGCATCGTCGGCCGCCCGCCAGAGCGGGTCACGGGGGCGATGCGACCGTTCCACCAGCACGTCGAGCTCGACGGTGTGAGCGTGGACATCCGCATGGAGTCGTGGCTCGCGTCGGACACGATCCGGCGGATGGGCTTTGGCCATGTCGTCGCCGCGCGCCAGCACACGCTGATCGTCGAGCGTGGCGTGAGCTTCGCGGCGTTTGACGAATCCGGGCGGCCGATTCGAACCGCCTACGCGTCGAACATCTTCGCGCCGCAGCCAAGGTACGCGGTCCGGCTGACGCCGGACACGACGTACGCTGCTGCAAAACCGTAGGCGACGCCAAAAAAGGTCGCCCTGCATTTGAGTACCTCGTCGTGACCGTTGTAGCGGCACCCAAGCCGCAGATGAGCGAGCGGACGCTGCCTCAGCCGTAAGGCACCCTGCGATGCATGGGCGACGCTTTCAGGGTCGCCGAAACCTTGGCGGGACCGTGATCCGCGCATCCGGTGTTATCGTTGACGTATGTCCAGGTCCTGGAGAGCGATCGTGTGCGGCGTCGCGGTCGTCGCAGCCACGATCACGCTTCGCGCCGATGTCACCGCGCCTGAGCTCGCTGCGGCTATTCAGCGCAAGGTCGACGGCATCAAGGATTTCTCGGCCGACTTCACCCACACCTACGAAGGCGGCGTGCTCCGCAAGCAGATCACCGAGCGCGGTCATCTGCTCGTGAAGAAGCCCGGCAGGATGCGCTGGGACTACTCGGTGCCCGAGCCGAAGCAGTTCGTGTCCGACGGGGTCAAGATGTACTCCTACATTCCCCAGGACAAGCAGGTGATCGTCGCGACCGTGCCGCCCGAGGACGAGGCGTCCACGCCGACGCTGTTCCTCGCGGGCAAAGGCAGCCTCACGCGCGACTTCACAGCCTCGCTCGTCGATACACCGGCCGGCATGCCGCCGGGCACCCGCGGGCTGAAACTGGTCCCCAAAACACGGCAACGGGACTACGATTGGCTCTTGCTGGCGGTCGATCCCGGCAGCCTCGCGATCCGCGGGCTGCAGACCGTTGACGGGCAAGGCGGAAAATCGAGCTTTTCCTTCACAAATCTGAAGGAAAACGTCGGTCTGGCCGATAAAGAGTTCGCGTTCAAGATTCCGCGGGGTGCTGACGTTGTCTTTGCTCCCCCTCGTCCCTGAAGCCCGCCTCCGCGATTTCGCCGCGTGGCTGGCGCTCTGCCTGCTGGCCACGGGCTGCGCGAGCTCCGGCGCCTTTCGTCGCGGTACCGACGCCGAGCGGCGTCAGGACTTCGATCTCGCCGTCGTCGAATACACGAAAGCGATTCGGATGCGTCCCGCCGACACCGACGCGCGGCTGGCGCTCGAGCGCGCCAAACTGCGCGCGTCGCAGGATCATTTCGCCCGCGGCCGGCGCTTCGCGGCCACGGGCAAACTGGATCAGGCCCTCGTCGAATACGAAGTCGCCTCCGAGCTGAACCCGACCAACGGCGACGTCGAAGACGAGCTGCACTCGACCCGCAACAAGCTGCGCGCGAAAATTGCCGTGGCGCGCGAAGGCAAGACCGAGCTGCAGACGCTGATCGAGCGCGCGCGCGATCTGCCGCCCCCCGGCATGGACCTGCCGCAGGGCGTGAAGATGCCCGCGTCGCTCACCTTCCGCGATGCCACGAGCCGCGACGTGTTTACGGCCATCGCGCGGCTCTCCAACATCAGCCTGATCTTCGACTCGGCGTTCCGCGACACACCCGTCACCGTCGACCTTCGGAACGCCACGCTCGACGACGCGTTGAACACGGTCGCCGGCGCGACGCGCACGTTCTTCCGCGTCACCGCGCCGAAGACCATCGTGGTCATCCCGGACACGCCGGCCAAGCGCCGCGAGTACGAAGAAGAGGTCGTGCGGACGTTCTACCTGAGCAACGCCGACCTGAAAGAAACGATGGACCTGCTGCGAATGGTCCTCGACGCGCGGCGTATCTCGCCGACGACCGCCACCAATGCGCTCACGATCAAGGACACGCCGGAGCGCATCTCGGCCGCTGCACGCGTGCTCTCGGCTATCGACAAGGCCCGCCCCGAAGTCATCATCGACGTCGAGCTGCTCGAGGTGAATCGCACGAAGCTCCTGGAGTACGGGCTGCAGATTGCCTCGCCTGGTTCGTCGGGGATCAACGGGAGCGCCAGCATCTCGTCGGCGAAGACGGACGCGAGCAGTGCCGTCACGCTTCAGACGCTCGTCAACCTGTCGCAATCGGACATTCTGCTCACGGCCCTGCCGTCGCTCTATTACCGGCTGCTCAAGACCGACTCCAACACGCGCACCCTCGCCAACCCGCAGCTGCGCACGACGGATGGCACGCCGGCGACGGCCCGGTTCGGCGAGCAGGTGCCGGTGCCGGTCACGACGTTCGCGCCAATCGCCACGGGCGGTGTGGCGCAGCAGGCCATCACGTCGTTCAACTACCAGAACATCGGCGTCAACATCGACATCACGCCGCGCACCCATCACGACGACGACGTGTCGCTGACTCTGAAAGTGGCGGTGACGAATATTTCCGGTACCGGCTTCCAGGGTCTGCCGACGTTCGGCAATCGCGAGATCAACACGATCATCCGGCTGCGCGACGGCGAGACGAACATGCTCGCGGGCCTTATTCGCGACGACGAACGGCAGTCGCTGGAGGGGGTCCCGGGGTTGATCGATCTGCCGCTGGTGGGCCGGCTGTTCGCGCACTCGCAGAAGACGACCAATCAGACGGACATCATCCTGACGCTCACGCCGCATATCATCCGCCTGCTCGATTTGAACGAGGCCGATTTACGTCCGTTCCGCGTGGGCCGCGATTCGCTGGCGCCGATTGCCGAGCTGCCGCTGCTGCCGCTCGAGGCGCCGAAGCCGCCGGAGCCCCCCAAGCAGGACGAACCGGCAGTGCCGATCAACCCTCTCCTGCCGGTGAAAAAGCCGGGCGGCGGCTCACGCTGACGCTCGTCATGGCTAATGGCTAATGGCTGATGGCATAGCGTGGATGGACAGTTCATCAACCATTTGCCATCAGCCATCAGCCATGTCGCTAAGACATCCTGGCGACTTTGGCACCCAGACCCTGCAGCCGTTCGACAAGCCGTCCATAGCCTCGTTCGACCGTTTCGAGCGGCGAGAGCCTGCTTTGTCCATCCGCGGCGAGCCCTGCAGCGATCAACGCCATACCTGAGCGGAGATCGCGGCTGTCGAGCGGCCGTCCCCTGAGCTTGCGCCGGCCGGTGACGATGATGCGGTGCGGATCGCAGAGAAACAGATCCGCGCTCATCCCGCTCAACTGCTCGAGCGCGAACAGCCGGAGCTCGTACATCCAGTCGTGGACCAGCGTCTGGCCCTCGGCCTGCGTTGCCAGCACCGTGACGAGGCTGACCAGGTCGCTTGGAAATCCGGGCCACAGGCTCGTAGTGATGCGGCCCGCCGCGCGCGGATGTGACTGCTCCACGGTGAACACGGCGCCCTCCATCGAACAGGCGATCTGCATGCGCTTGAGCACGGCCGCCACGACTTCCATGTCTTCCGCGCGCGCGCCGTGCACTTGAATCTCGCCGCCGGTGACCGCCGCGACCACCGCCCAGCTGCCAGCTTCGATGTAGTCGCCCCACAGGCGATGCTCCGCGCCGCGCAGCGTGCCACCGCCTTCGACCCGGATCGTCGTCGTGCCGCCGCCGCTGATCCCCACGCCCAGCTGCGCGAGGAACTCGCACAGCTCGACGACGTGCGGTTCGCAGGCGGCGTGGCGGATCTCGGTGAGGCCGGGCGCGCCGGCCGCGGCCAGCAACGCCGTCTCCGTGCCTGTGACCGACGCCTCGTAGAGATAGATCGAGGTCGGCCTCAGGCCGCCTGGCGCCTCGAGAACATGGTCGACTCCGGCGATCTTGCGCGCGCCCATCGCCTCGAGCGCATCGAGGTGCGTCGCAATCGTGCGGCGCGCCGGAAAGTCGCCGCCGGGCGGCGCAAGATGCGCCCGCCCCCGGCGCGCGAGCAGCGGCCCCAGCAGCAGCACCGATCCGCGCAGCCGCCCGACCAGCGCGGCGTCGGGTTCGTCCTTCGTCATCTCCGGACACCGGACGCGGAGCGTCGAGCTGCCGATGCCCTCGACCTCGCCGCCGAGATCGAGGATCAGCCGGGCCATCACCTCGACGTCACCGATGCGCGGCACATTCGTCAGCACGCTCTCGTCCTTGGTCAGCAGGCACGCAGCAAGCAGCGGCAGCGCCGCGTTCTTGTTGCCCTCGACTTCGACGGCGCCCGAGAGGGGCTGGCCGCCTTCGATCAACAGTGTCGACATCAAGCCTCAACCTTCTACGAGAGCACGAAACACACGAAACAAGCCCTTCTGCTTCTTTCGTGAGTTTCGTGAGTCCGTGAATCCTGTCGCTTTCGTGAATTTCGTGAGCTCGTGGTCAGAGACCCTCATTCCCGACCAAAGTCGCCGAGATAAACAATCTCGTCACGCAGCTCGACGCCAAAGCGGTCGCGCACCGCGGCGCGGCAGTCGTCGATGAGGCGTCTGATGTCCGCGGCGGTCGCCGTGCCCTCATTGACGATGAAATTTCCATGCGTCGGCGAGACACGGGCGCCGCCGATCGCCGCGCCCTTCAACCCCGCGCGGTCGACCAGCGCGCCGGCCGACCACGGGATGCCGTCGGGCATGACGTCGCGCCCGGGCTCCGGATTCCGAAAGATGCAGCCGGCGCTCGGCGTCTCGAGCGGCTGGGTGCGCTTGCGAAACGCCAGCGATGCGCGCGCCGTGGCGCGCAGCGCGGTCGGCTCGCCCCTGGACACCCGGAACACCGCGGACAACAGCACCTCGCCCGTTTCCTGCAGGCGGCTGCGATCGTAACCGAACGCCATCGCCGATGCCGGGACGTCCGCGTCTGCGCCGTCGCGCGACACGAGGCGGGTCTCGACGACGAGCTCGCCGATCAGGCGGCCGCCGAAATGCGCGTTGCCGAAGATCGCGCCGCCCACCGTGCCCGGGGTGCCGGCCCACGTTTCCAGTCCCGCAGTGCCGTGGTGGATCGTCCAGCGCACGAGGCCGTTGATCGTCACCGCCGCGTCGGCGCGAATCCGCCCTCCGTCGATCGCGCGCACCTCGCCGCCGCGCGGACGAATCACCAGCCCGCGGACGCCGGCGTCCGCCACGAGCACATTCGAGCCGCCGCCGAGCAGGGTGACCGGCACGCTCGCCTCTTTGGCGAGCGCCAGCGCCGCCACTATCTCGTCGCTGTTCCGCGTTTCGAGCAGCCAGTCCGCCGCGCCGCCGACCCTGAACGTCGTCAGGGTCGCGAGCGGCGCTTTCGATCGGACGCGATCGCTGCCCAGCGCCGACTGCAGCGCGGCGCCGAAGTCGCTCACGACTGCCGCGCCTCCACCGCCATCAGCGCGCGCTCCTGCGCGATCAGCGCCGCCATCGCCTCGAGCGGCGTGCAGACGGCGAAGCTGATCGTGTCGGCCGGGGCCAACTGTCCTGCCACCGCCATGTCTGCGGCGATGACCGTGGCGATCTTCGGATAACCACCCGTCGTCTGTCGGTCCGCCATCAGCAGGATCGGCTGGCCCGATGCCGGCACCTGCAGGACGCCGAGCGGTGTCGCATCGGAAATGATGTCGGCGCCACGCGCGTGGGTCAGGCGCGGTCCCTTGAGCCGAAAGCCCATGCGATCGGAATTCTGCGCGACGGCATACGGCGCGGACTGGAGGACGTCGAGCGCGTCCGCAGAAAAATAATCGACCTGGGGGCCCGGCAGAATTCGAAGGCGCGCATGGCGGTCCGGCAGCGGCACCAGGGCCGTCTGCGGGGCCAGTGCTGTTCGCTGCGCGAGCGCCGGCTCACCCAGCGGAAGCCGTTCGCCGGCCGTCAGCGCGCGGCCGTTGAGTCCACCCATGGCGCTGACGAGATGGGTCGATCGGCTGCCGAGCGTCGGCGGCACGGCGATGCCGCCGGACACCGCCAGATACGCCCGCGCGCCGAGCCGCCGCGTACCGAACCGCAGCCGCGATCCGATCGCGACGATGAACGGTGCGTTCGACGGAACGGGGCGCCCGTCGAGCGACAGCTCGAACTCCGCGCCGGCCACGGCCACGAGCCGCTCGTCTTCGAATTCGAGCTCCGGGCCGAGCAGCGTGATCTCGAGCGCCGCACTCTCGCGTTCGTTGCCGACGAGCGCGTTTGCGAGTCGATGCGAGACAGGATCCATCGGACCCGCCACCGGCACGCCACCGGACTGGAAGCCCCACCGGCCGGCGTCCTGGATCGTCGTCAACATGCCGGCCTTGACGACCCAGACCCCGCTCATGCGTCCGCCGCCGCGCGGTCGTATTCGTCCCGCTCGATGCGATAGAACTGGACTGAATCGCCCGCCTTCATCAGAAATGGATCGTCGCGCGATGGATCGAACGGCTTCAGCGGCGTGCGGCCGATCAGCTGCCACCCGCCGGGCGTTTCCGCGGGATAGATGCCGGTCTGCATCCCCGCAATCCCCACCGATCCGATCGGCACGCGCACCCGCGGCGTCGAATGGCGCGGCGCCGCGATCTGCGGGTCGACGATCCCCAGATACGCGAACCCAGCCACGAACCCGAGCATGAACACCCGGTACGTCGTGCTCGTATGGACGCGGACGACTTCGTCCTCCGGCATGCCGGCGAATGCCGCGACCGTCCCGAGATCAGGTCCCAGCTCGCCGCCGTAACAGACCGGAATCCGAATCGGGGCGCGCGCCGCCGATGAAGCGGGCGGCGGCTCCGACGCCGCCTGCTCCACCCGGCGCATCAACGCGTCGGTGTCGGTCCGCAGCGGGTCGAAGTAGACGGCAATCGACCGGTAGGTCGGCACGACGTCACGTACGCCAGCGAGGCGGAACGACTGAATGGCTTCGGCGCATGCAATCGTCCGCGCGTTGACGTCGGGATCGATGCGCTCTTCGAACTCGACGATGAGCGCCGACTCTCCGGCATGCACGATGCGAACCTGGCTCACGCGAGCGCCCGAAGCAGCTTCTGGTGGATGCCGCCGAAGCCGCCGTTCGACATCAGGATCACGAGATCGCCGGGCCGATGCTCCCGCGCGATGCCGGTCACGATATCGTCGATCGACTCGGCCTCGCGCGCCGACTGGCCGCGCGCGCGCAGCTCGCGCACCAGCTGCGGGATCGACAGGCGCTCCGTTTCCGGCAGCCTGGAGCGGAAGATCGGCGCAATCAGCACTTCGTCGGCGGCGGTGAACGCCCGCGCGAAGTCGTCCTGAAACACGCGCCGGCATGATGAGGCGGATCGCGGCTCGAACACGGCCCAGATTCGGGCGGCGGGGTTGGATGCCCGCAGGCCTGCCAGCGTCTCGGCGACTGCGGTCGGATGATGGGCGAAGTCGTCGTACACGGTGACGCCGTCCGCGACGCCCACCACCTCGAGCCGCCGCTTCACGCCGGCGAACGCGCGCAGCGCGTCGCCGATGCGCTCGGCGCCGACGCCGGCCTCCGTCGCAACCGCGATGGCAGCCAGCGCGTTCCGCACGTTGTGCGCGCCGACGAGCGGAACCTCGAAGACACCGAACGGCGATCCGCTCCGTCGGACCTTGAACCGCGTCGAGGCGCCGGCCGGCTCCAGGTCGTGCGCCTGCCAATCCATTGCGTCGCCGGTGCCGAAGGTCTCCACACGGGACACGGCCTTCTCGGCGAGCGCGCGCGCCGCCGCGCTGTCGGCGCCGACGAGCAGAAGGCCACGGCGCGGGACGAGCGACACCAGGCGCCGGAACGCCAGCATCACGGCCTCGAAGTCGGCGTAAATGTCCGCGTGATCGAACTCGACGTTGTTGATGACCGCGACGTCCGGCAGATACTTCAGGAACTTCGCCGTCTTGTCGAAGAACGCGCTGTCGTACTCGTCGCCCTCGATGACGAAGTCCCGCCCCTGCCCCAGCCGATAGCTGGAGCCTTGATCGCCGAAGTTTCTCGCGATGCCGCCGATGAGCACGCTCGGGTCGAGGCCGCCGTGCGTCAGCACCCATCCGGCCAGCGACGTGGTGGTCGTCTTCCCATGGGTGCCGGCGATGACGATCGATCGCGCGCCCCAGAGAAACTGCTCGCGGATCGCTTCGGGCAGCGAGCAGTAACGGATCTTCCGGTCGAGCACTTCTTCGAGCTCGGGATTCCCCCGTGAAATCGCGTTGCCAATGACGACGAGATCCAGATCGCCGGTGATGTGCTCGGCGCGGTAGCCGGCGAGCGTCGGGATCGCCTCCGACGCCAGGAAATCGCTCATCGGGGGATAGACGTCCTGGTCCGAGCCTCGCACGTCGTGGCCCTTGCGCTTCAGCATCGCCGCAAGCGTGGCCATGGCGGTGCCACAGACGCCGATGAGGTGAATCTTCGTCATTCGACCGCGGGCTCTTCGATCACGAGTCGCGGCCGGTCGTCGGCGATCACACGGCACGCGACGCCGAACGGCAGCGTCATGGCCGGCGTCACGGTGTGCCCCGACGGAAAGCCAATCAGGACCGGCGCTGGAAAATCGGCGAACAGGTCGGCGACCACCGATCGCGCGGTGGGATCGCCGGAGGGCTCGTCGCATTTCGGCAGCTCGCCGATGACGACCGCCGATGCACGGGCCAGCAGACCGGTCTGCCGCAGCTGGGTCAACATGCGATCGAGCCGGAACGGGCGCTCGCCCACTTCGTCGAGGAACAGCACGTATCCGACGGGCGGAGCGAACTCGAACGGTGTGCCGAGCGAGGCGAGGAGCTGCGTCAGCGTCCCGCCGAACAGCGGTCCGATCGCTTCGCCGCCGCGCACCGTTTCCACGCCCGGCGCCGTGAGCTCGCCCATCGGCTCCAGGCGACACAACGCGCGCTCGAACGAGTCGGCGTCGTACCCCTCAATCCCTCGGCCAAGGCGCCCGGCAAGCATCGGGCCGTGAAACGCGACGAGCTCGCAGCCGAGCGTCAGGAACGTCAGCAGCGCGGTCAGATCGCTGTACCCGATGAACGGCTTGCACGCGCGGCGCGCGAGATCGCGATCGAGAAGCGGCAGGATCTGCGCGCTGCCGTAGCCGCCGCGCACGCCGATCACGCCTGCGATCGTCTCGTCCGTCCACGCCGCGTGGATGGCCGCCGCTCGGACTGACGGCGCCCCGGCGACGTAGCGCTGCTTCGCGAACACGGACTCGTCGTAGACCGGCTCGAACCCCAGACGGCGCACTTCCTCGAGCCCCAGATCGAACTCCTCACGACGGAAGGGGCTGGCGGGGGCGACCACGGCGAGGTGATCGCCCGGAGTGAGGGCGCGAGGCTTGCGCATCACAGAAAGCGCGCCATCTCCTCGGCGATCGCGCGGTGCTCCTCGCGGCCGAGCGCCGTGCGCAGCGCCCGCCCGCTGAGCGGCCTGGCCGACACCGGCGACGCGAGGAAGCGCTCCTTCGCGCGCTGCTGCCGTTTCAAGGCGTCCTCGACCCGCGCCAGCGGCAAGCGCTGGTCCTCGACCGCGCGCACCAGCGCCTCGAGCGCCGCGGCCTGCGTGTCGTGATCGCCGCTGCAGATCAGCGCGCCGTCGCAGCCGGCCTGAATCGCGAGGACGGCCGCCGACGGCACGGCGTATTCCGCGGCGATGGCTTTCATCTCGAGATCGTCGCTGAGGATGACGCCCTCGAAGCGCAGCTCGTCCCGGAGCAGCTCCGTCACGACGCGGGGCGACAGCGTGGCCGGCCGCTTCTCGTCGAGCGACGGGACGAGGACATGCGCCGTCATGATCGTGGCGACACCGGCTTCGATGGCGGATTTGAACGGCAGAAACTCGACCTCGCGCAGCCGCTCGGGCGGATGCTCGACCAGCGGCAGCTCGTGGTGGGAATCGGCGCTCGTATCACCGTGGCCCGGGAAATGCTTGCCGCAGGCCGCAATCCCTTCGGCCTGCAGCGTCCGGACGATCGCCGATCCGAGCCGGCCGACCTCCTCGGCCCGTTCCGCGAGCGCGCGATCGCCGATGACCGCATTCTTCGGGTTCGTGTGGACGTCCAGCACCGGCGCATAGTCGAGCGTGATGCCGACGCTCTTGAGCTCGGCGGCGAGGGCGCGCGCGAACCGCTCGGCCAGACCGAGGTCGCCGCTCCGGCCCAGAGTCGCCATCGGCGGCCACTCGGTGAACGGCGATCTCAGGCGCGCGACGCGCCCACCCTCCTGATCCACCGACACCCACGCCGGCAGATCCGGCACCAGGCGCGCCGCCTCGAACGCCACTTCGGCCACCTGCTCCGGCTCCGCGACGTTGCGCGCGAACAGGATGACGCCGCCCAGCCCGAACTCCTTCGCGAGCGAGCGAAGCTCGGCCGGGATTTGATGACCGTTGAAGCCCGCGATTAACAGCTGGCCGATCTGACGGCGGAGTGTGCTCGGTGACATCGTGCCCTCGATTCTACCAGCGCGCAAACCCTCGTGGACCGAAGGCCGTCTAAGCGCTCGCAGGATTGCATATGCTCGACCAGCTCCGCGCCGCCCTGCGCGGCTTGCGTCATCGCCGCGGCGTGGCCCTTACCATCGTCGTCACGCTGATGCTCGGCATCGGCGCCAGCAGCGCCATCTTCTCGATGGTCGATGCGGTGCTACTGCGGCCGCTGCCCTACCCGGCACCCGACCGGCTCGTCACCGTCTACGAGCTGAATCGCGGCCTCAAGCAGGCGACGCAACTCGTGGCGCCGGTGCGACTCGAAGAATGGAACCGCGCGAACCGCTCGTTTACCGGGCTGGCGGGAAGCTATTTCGAAAACATGACCGACACGACTGGCGCCCTGCCCGAGCGCGTCGAGGCGATGCGCGTCTCGCCGCGTTTTTTCAGCGTGCTCGCCGTCCCCGCCGCGGGCGAGCAATTCGCCGACACCGACCGCGGTTGGGGTGCGTCAGTGGTGCCGCTGAAATTGGAAAAGGTCGGCGATGTTCGCCGTTCGCTCTGGTTCCTGTTCGCCGCGGTCGCACTTGTGCTGCTCGCCGCGTGGGGCAACGTCGCGTGCCTCCTGCTGGCGGACGCCACGCGTCGCGAGCGCGAGATCGCGGTCCGCCTCGCGCTCGGCGCGTCGCGCGCCACCGTGATTCGACAACTATAATCGTCCGGTGCGGATCGTTTCCTCGGCGCCCACGCGCATCGATCTGGCCGGCGGCACGATCGACATCTGGCCTCTTTACCTGTTTCACAGCGGCGCCTCGACGCTGAATGCGGCGATCAGCCTGCGGGCGCACGCCGAGATCGACGCGCGGACCGATGGCGCGATCGAGCTGCGCTCGATCGATACCCAGCGGACGGTTCGGGCCGCACGCTGGTCCGATCTCGACGGCGATGGCGATCTCGCGCTCCTGGCCCTGCTCGCGCGGCACTATCGACTCGAAAACGCCACGTTGACGACGCGCGGCGAGTCGCCCGCCGGTGCGGGCATCGCCGGCTCGTCGGCGCTCACGATCGCGGTCTGCGGGGCGCTCGCGCGTTGGACGCGCGCGCCGGCCGAGCCCGAGCATCTGCTGCAGGTGGCGATGAACGTCGAGTGCCAGACGATCCGGGTGCCGACCGGCGTGCAGGATTACCGGCCGGCGCTCTACGGCGGCATCGCTGCCATCGAGCTCGGCGTCGCGGGCATTGCGCGCGTCGGCCTCGCCGTGGATCCGAACGATCTCGAGCGGCGCATCGTCCTCGCCTACACCGGCGCGCCGCGAAATTCAGGCACGAACAACTGGGAGATCACCAAGCGCCACATCGACGGCGATCGCCACATCTTCGAGTGCTTCGAACGGATTCGCGAGACGGCGGCCACGATGCGCGCCGCGCTCGAGCGCGGCGACTGGGATGAGGTCGGCCGCCAGATCGCGATCGAATGGGACAACCGCAAGCGGCTCGCGCCGGGCGTCACGACGCCGACAATCGACGATCTGATCACGCGCGCCAGAGCGGCGGGGGCGACGGCCGCCAAGGTCTGCGGCGCCGGCGGCGGCGGTTGCCTGTTCTGCTACGGCCCCCCTGACGCGCGCGCCGCGATAGCTGGCGCCCTCGCCGCGGGCGGCGCGCGGTTGCTCGACTACCAGATTGAGAGCGAAGGCCTCAGGGTTGGATAACCTCGCGATCGCGCGCATCCTGCGGGAGATCGCCGATCTCCTGGAGATCAAGGACGACAACCCGTTCAAGATCCGCGCGTATCGCAACGGCGCCGACATCGCGGCGAATCACCCTCACGAGCTGTCGCAATTGGACGAACCGGGCCTGCGCGAGATTCCCGGCATCGGCAAGGATCTCGCGGCCCGGATTCGCGAGATCGCCGAGACCGGCGACGCCGTGTACCACCGCGAGCTCATCGCGGAGTTTCCGCCGAGCATCCTCGATCTGCTCCACCTGCAGGGCGTCGGGCCCAAGACCGTCGCCACCTTGTACCGCGAGCTTGCCATCCGCACGCTCGACGATCTCGAGCGGGCCGCGCTCGACGGGCGCATTCGCGCGCTGCGCGGCATGGGCTCGAAAAAAGAGGCCCTGATCCTCAAGGCGCTCGACGAGCGGAAGCGCTTCGCGGGGCGCCATCTGCTGCCGGACGCTCACGATGCCGCTGCCGCGCTCGTGTCCTACCTGCGCGAACGGGCGGTGGACGCCGTCATCGAGCCGGTCGGCAGCCTGCGGCGCGGCTGTGACACCTGCGGCGATCTGGATCTGCTGGCGTCGGGTGCGCCGCCGTCGCTGATGGACGACTTCGTTCAGTATCACCTCGTCGAGCGGGTGCTGGGGCACGGCGACTCGAAGTCGAGCGTGCTCGTCCGCGGCGGCTTTCAAGCCGATCTGCGGGTGGTGGCCGCCGACGGCCGCGGTGCGGCGATGCAGTACTTCACCGGATCGAAAGCGCATAACATCGCGCTGCGCGATCGCGCGATCGATCGGGGCTTCAAGCTGAACGAGTACGGCCTGTTTCGCACCGCCGATGACGCGCGCGTCGCGGGCGAGCGGGAAGAGGACATCTACGCCGCCCTCGGCCTCGACTGGGTGCCGCCCGAGCTGCGCGAGATGCGCGGCGAGATCGCCGCCGCCGAGGCGCACGCGCTTCCCAGGTTGATCGATCTCGCCGATCTGCGGGGCGACCTCCACATGCACAGCACGGAGACGGACGGTAAAGACGACGTCCGGACGCTGGCGGCGGCGGCGCGCGAGGCGGGGCTGCAGTACATCGCGATCACCGACCACAGCCAGTCGCTCGCGATGGCGAACGGGATGGACGAGCGCCGCGCGCTGGAGCACGCCGCCCGCATCCGCGCGCTCGACGCGGAGGGCCTCGGCGTCCGTCTGCTCGCGGGCGTCGAATGCGACATCAGACCGGACGGCTCCCTCGATCTCGCCGACGAGTGCCTGGCGGCGCTCGACCTGGTGGTCGTGTCCGTGCACTCGGCGTTCAACCAGGACCGCCTGCAGATGACCGACCGCCTGCTGCGCGCCATCGAGCACCCGCATGTCGATATCCTCGGACACCCGACCGGCCGCCTGATTCTGAGACGCCAGCCCTATCCCGTCGATGTCGAGGCGGTGATCGACGGCGCGGCGCGCCACGGCGTGGCCCTCGAGATCAACTGTCAGGTGGACCGGCTGGATCTGAACGACGTGCACGCGAAGCTGGCGCGCGATCGCGGCGTGCCGCTCGTCATGTCGAGCGATGCGCACTCGCGCCACGCGCTCGGCGTCCTGCGCTGGGGCGTCATGGTGGCCCGGCGCGCGTGGCTGCAGCCGGGCGATGTCCTGAACACGCGCCCGTTCGACGAGCTCCTGGCGTCCCTGAGACGACACCGGAGCGTGCCCGCATGAAGCTCCCGATGCTCAGCGCCGACGACAAGCTGGCCGAGATCCGCCGGCTGTACTTCGCGACGACCCGCCAGACGATTCACGCCGACCTGACGAAAGCGCTCGAGCTGCTGAAGTCCATGGCGAGCGAGGAGGAGCGCGAGCGCGCAACCGTCTACATGGAAGGGATGGCCCAGATGCGTGCGGATTGGAGCAACCAGGGCAAGAGACGGAGGGCCAAAGGCAAGCGACGGTAGACGGCCATCGAGCCCTCAGCCCTCAGCCCTCAGCCCCAACGTTCAAGTCTTCCCTGACGCTTTGGCGACGACCTTCTTGCGCGCGGAAATCCGCAGCGGCTCCGGCACGTTGCGATCGACCGACAGCTTCGCGAGGTCGCGATCGTTCAGCCGCGCCATCAGGTTCAATGACACCCCAACCGGCGTCTTGGGATTTCGCGTCAGCGCGACGACGATGCCGTAGCTCTTGAGCCACGCGCGGTTGCTCGCGATGATTCGCAGAACGTCGTCGGACACGTTCGTCATCCGCGCGAAGCTCTCGATTTCCGGCTCCGAAAGCTTGGGGCTGCTGAGCACCGCGGACGAGATCATCTTGTTCGCATCGCGGACTAGAATCGCGCGCATTTCGCGCGTCCCTTTCACCGCGGCCTTGAGCCGCTCGGAGAACCCCATCGTCGCCAGCTTCTGGATGGATGTCTCCCGGTCTTCCCCTTCGTCGCCGAGCAGCGATGCGTCCGTGTCGAGGAGCGGCTCCTCGACGTCCAGGCCCCCCTCGAGCTCGAGCTGCGGTATCTCGTCGGGAAAGACGCCGCGGTCGGCGAAGAACTCACGGAGGTCGATCGACACGTCAGCGCGGGCCAGAAAGCTCTTCAGCGCGCTCTCAGGAATCTTCGAGAGCGTCGCCTCCGCAGTGGCGCGGACCTCGGCGTCCGGATCCTCGACGAGCAGGGCGAGGATCGCCAGCTGCTCGTACGCCCGCGGCGCGAGCGCGCCCTGCGCGGCTTCCATCCGCACGTCGCGGTCCACTTCACCGCGCTTGAAGAAATCCAGGAGAGGTGTAGGACCGATCACCGTTGCTGCAGGTAATCCTTGAAGTTCGTGAGGTTGAAGCGGGCGGTCACCACCTCGCCCGCCTTGCCAAGCGGCCGCGCGTCGGCGCCGTTGAACGTCAGCGCGATCGCCGCCGCGTCGCCCGCCGTGAGCACCATCTCGCGCCGCACCTCGAGCGTCTTCTGTTCGCCCGGCTGCAGCAGCCGATCGATCGCTCTCTGACCGTCGACCGTTGCGGAGACCCAGCACGGACGCTTCACCGAGACCGCGACCGTGAGGCGATCGGCGGCGGTCGCGACGGCGACGCGCGCGTCCGTGGGCGCCTCGCCGGGCGGCGGCGCGGGCGAGCCCGCAGCGGGTTCCGTCCCGACTGCCGGCGGCACGATTGCCGCGGCCGTCGGTGGCGGCGGCGGATCGCCTGCCGGTTTTTCTGCCGGCGCTGGCGCCGGCGCGGCGGCTGCCGGGGGCGTGTTGCGGCGGCCGGACGTCCCGAAGTACATCACCGCGCCCGCAATCGGCACGCTGATCAGCACGAGCCACAAGAGCGTGCCGGCC
>Ga0137394_10000763_pt1 | contig 22451 bp, 15 predicted proteins | sample czobulk116metaG_FD_108278 | JGI IMG/M metagenome (GOLD analysis project Ga0137394, IMG submission 108278) | Vadose zone soil microbial communities from Angelo Coast Range Reserve, California, USA - czobulk1.16 metaG | ecosystem: Environmental > Terrestrial > Soil > Vadose zone | place: USA...
CCGCCTCGACGCGCAAGTCCTTGAGCGCCAGCCGCGGCTGATAGTACAAGGTGAATTCGCTGCGCTCGAGCGCCCTGCGCAAATCGGCCTCCATGGATAGGTGCCTGGCCGCCCGGGTGCTGATCGATTTGTTGAAGAACTCGAGCGCTCCCTGTCCCGATTTCTTGCCGTGATGCATGGCCGCGTCGGCATTCTTGACGAGGGCCTCGGGGGAGGCGGCGTCGCTCGGAAATAGGCTGACGCCCATGGTCGCCGACAGCGGTATCTCAGCCTGAGCGAACGCGAACGGCCGTGCCAACGCCAGCTGCACGCGCTGCGCCACGACTTGCACGCCCTCGGCCGTGGAGATCCCGGGCAGCGCCAGCGCGAATTCGTCTCCGCCCGTACGCGCCACCCAGTCGTTGACGTCCTTCTTTTCAAGGATGTCTTCCGCTTGATCGAGCGTCCGCTGAGAGTCGCGCAGGCAATTTTGCAAGCGATGCGCGACTTCCTTCAACAGCGCGTCGCCCACCGCCTGACCTTGCGTGTCGTTGATTCGGGAAAAATTGTCGATATCGAGCATCAGCACGGCCAAGCCGCGCTGTCGCGGACCGGCCCATGCGACCTGCTGTTCCAGTATCTGCAGCAGGCGTTGCCGATTGGGCAGAGCGGTGAGCGGGTCGTAGTAGGCGAGATAGCGCACCCGCGCCTCGCTCTCGCGCAACTGATCCTGAGTCTGTTTGGATCGCACCAGGAACTTGACCCGTTGCGCGAGCAGCATGGGGTTGATGCCCTTGGACGAGAAGTCCGTGGCTCCCGCGTTGTAGGCGCGGTTGACCGACTCCATGTCGTCGAGGCTGGTCTGCATCAAGATCGGCACATGATGGCAATGCGGCAATTTGCGCAGCGCGCTGCAGACGTCGAAGCCGCTCATCCCCGGCATGACCACGTCGAGCACCACGCAGTCCACGGGATGCTCGCCGAATCGCTTCAGCGCAGCCGCGCCGTCGGCCGCCGTGACGACGCGAAAGCCCGCCATTTCCAATGCAGTCCCGACCAGCAGCCTCGCGCCGGGATCATCGTCGACGACCAGCACCGTCGCCGGAATGGCGGCTTGATTTTCGGAGATGTTCATCGTTTCCTTAGAGTCGTTCCGTATGAAGCTGCGTAGGCCGGCTACGCCGCGTTGGATGATCGCTCGCGCGTGAGCGCGGCGCAGAATTCTTGATGCTCTTTGCGGATTCTCACCACCATCGGCGCAACTTGCGTGACGGCTCCCTCGCGCACCAAGGCCTCGCATTCCTTGGCGACCATGGTCAGGCGGGTGCCCCCCAGATTCGAGGTGCTGGATTTGAGCGTGTGCACCGCTTGCGAGAGGGCCTCTGACTGCATATTCGCCGCCGCGGTCTCGATCGCTCCGACCAGGTCCGGCGAGTGCTGCAGGTACAAGTCGATCATCGAGTTCAGAAGCGCCGGCTTCGCGAGCGCGGCGATGTTGCGCAAGACGCCTGCATCGATCAAGGGTAGCCGCGACAGATCCCGCCGCTCGGTCTCAGGCAGCGCCCGCAGCGCAAGCCAGCGCCTGAGCAGTGTCGCCAGCTGTTGCTGGGTAAACGGCTTACTGAGGAAGTCATCCATTCCGGCAGCGAGACATCGCTCGCGGTCCCCCTCCATGGCATTCGCGGTCAACGCGATGATGGGCACCCGGGCGGCACCCGAGGCCTGTTCGCGCCGCCGTATTTCGCCGGTGGCGGCCAACCCGTCCATCACCGGCATTTGACAGTCCATCAGCACCGCATCGTAGGTCGCGGTATTCATCGCCCTCAAGGCCATCCAGCCGTTCTCCGCGGCATCGGCCGTGCAGCCCAGGCTCTCGAGCATGCCGACGGCCACCTCGCGGTTCACCGGATTGTCCTCGACCAGCAGGATGGTGGGGCCGGCCGTGCGCGCCGCCGGCACGTGCACGGCGGGCGCCGATCCGGCCGGCGGCGCGCCCATTGCAGCTCCCGGTTGCATCGCCATCGCGCGCGACACACAACCCAATATTTGCGCCCGGCGCAGGGGCTTGGCGAGCACGGCGGAGAAATATCGGGAGATTTCGGAACCGCTGTCATGATCGTCGCGCTTGCTGAGCAAGATGAGCCGCAGCGCCGACCAGCGCGGTTCCTGACGGATGAGGCTTGCCAGCTGAATTCCGTCCATGCCGGGCATTTGATCGTCCACGAGGCCAAGATCGAAGCGCGCCCCATCCTCGGCGCTCAATAACGCCAGTGCCGCGGCGCCGCTTGCAGCGGCCACCACCTCGATGCCCCACGACTGCAAGTGCTGCTGAAGTATCTCGCGATTGCTGGCGTTGTCGTCGACGATCAGCGCGCGCAAACCCGGGTAGGTCATTTGAGGCAGGCGCGTCAAGGTCGGCGCCGCGTCGGCGACGGGCTCCAGCCGCACCTCGAACCAAAATGTCGATCCCCGATTGACTTCGCTGTGCACACCGATCTCACCGCCCATCAACGCGGCCAGTTGCCGGCAGATGGCAAGGCCGAGACCGGTGCCCCCGTATTTGCGGGTCGTGAACGAATCGGCCTGGCTGAAGGCATGGAAAATATTCGCCTGCGCCTCCTCGGAAATGCCGATGCCCGTGTCGATGACCTCGAAGCGCAGCAACCCATCCTTGCCCACGGCTCTCACCCGCACGATGACTTGGCCTGCGTCCGTGAATTTGATGGCGTTGCCGACAAAGTTGGTGAGGACCTGCCGGAGGCGCATGGGATCTGCGCGCACCGTGCCGGGTACGTCGAGTTCGACGGCACAGACCAGTTCCAATCCCTTCGAATGGGCGCGCGCGGCGAAGATCTCGATGGATTCTTCCACAGTGTCGCGCAAGCCGAATTCGATCCGCTCGAGCTCGAGCTTGCCCGCCTCCACCTTCGAGAAATCCAATATGTCGTTGATGATCTGCAACAACGCTCCAGCGGAGTGCGAAATGGTTTCCGACAGGTGCCGCTGGCGCGGAGTGAGCTCGGTCGCCTGCAGAAGTTCCGACATGCCCATGACGCCGTTCATCGGCGTACGAATCTCATGGCTCATGCGCGCCAGAAACTCGCTCTTGGCGCTGCTGGCGCGCTCCGCCGCCTCTTTGGCGCGAGTGGCTTCGCCGACGGCCAGCTTGAGTTCCAGGTTCGCATTGCCCAGATTGATCGTGCGCTCCTCCACCTGCTGCTCGAGGAACTGGCGGTATTTCTCCAGCCGCGAGTCCCGATGCCGGATCTGAGCGAGCATTTGATTGAAGCCGTCGATGAGCGAACCCACTTCATCTCGAGAGCTGCGCTCGACGCGCAGACTGTAGTCTTCTTCCGCAGACACCCGCTGCATGGTGTGCGCCAGATTGACGATGGGTCCCGAGATTTGCAGCTGTAGACGCGCGGCGAGCCAATACGCGGTCAGCACCGCAGCCGCGGTCGCCGCCAGCGTGATGAGCAAGTAGCCGTGCCAATCCGGATACATCGCCTCGACGGGCACGAGAATGTGGATGAACCCCAATAGCTGATTGTTGCGCCCGACGGCCGCGATGATGTGGAACCGATTTCCCTGCCAGTAGAGCTTCGGGTGCTCCGGATCGACGGACGGCACCGAATGCGCCATCGCCGCGGGGCCCTCTGCGGCCGCCGATTCCAAGTGCGCCTCGTCCTGGCCGCGGCGGTAAGTGGCGAGCGTTCGGCCGTCCGCCGCCAGCAGTTCGGCATCGCTCACCAGCCACTCGCCGCGCAACCCATTCATGGCCTTGAGCGCCGCCTTGTCGTCGCCGAGGCGCAGCGCGTCGATCGCGTCGGCGCCGGTCACCCGGGCAACGCGTGCGGCGCTCCACCGCAAGTCCTGGCGCAGATCCAGCAGATTCATCGCAATGTGCGCGATCATCGCCACGGCGAAGACGGCGATCGCCGGGACCAAGATGACCACACGCAGCTTGCGCTCGATGGGAAGGTCCCCGAACCAACGAATCAATAGCCCTCCCGGTCCCGGCACACGTGCGGTTTCAGCACCTGGGAAGTGTCAGCGATATCGGGAAAATCTGCTGGATTTGGCCCGGAATTTCCGCGGCGGAAAGCGTGACCAATTTCACGTCTACCCACGACTTGAGGGCTTGACCGTCTACCGGCGTAAGGGTTTGCCGTACGCCGCCTCGGCGATCAGGCGGCGCGCGCGCGGCCAGTCGAATGCCGGTCCAGGGTCGGTTTTACGGCCGGGCGCAATATCGCTGTGGCCGACCAGGCGGTCCGGAGACAATCGCGGATAGGCGGCACAGAGCGCAGCCACCACCTCCGCCAGGGCGGCGTACTGAGCGGGCTCGTACGGCAGCGTATCGGTCCCTTCGAGCTCCACACCCACCGAGAAATCGTTGCAGGCTTCGCGGCCCTGGTAAATGGACTTGCCCGCATGCCAGGCGCGCTCGGTGAAACCGACGTACTGCGTCACGGCGCCGTCGCGCGCCACCACTACATGCGAGGACACGCGCAGCGAGCCCACTTCGGCGAAATACGGGTGCACCTCCGCCGGCAAGGCATTGGTGAACAGCCGGTCGATCCAGGGACCGCCGAATTCCCCCGGCGGCAGACTGATGCCATGGACGACGATCAGGTCCGCCTCGACCCCCGCCGGCCGCGCGTCCTGGTTCGGCGACGCGATCTGTCTCACGCCGCGCATCAGCCCGCTCTCGAGGTCGACCTGCAAGTCCGCATCCTTGGGTTACCGATACGGGCGTTAGCATATGCGACAATTCCGCAGATATGAACGGCAGCCCCGAAACTCGAACTTCCGCCTCCCTCGCCGCGCGCGACCTGCGCGTCGTGTGGCATCCCTGCACGCAGATGAAGGACCACGAAACCCTGCCGATGGTCGCGATTCGACGCGGTTCGGGGGCGTGGCTCGAGGATTTCGACGGCAAACGCTATCTCGATGCCGTGAGCTCCTGGTGGGTCAATCTCTTCGGGCATGCCAACCCGCGCATCAATGCGGCGCTCACTGAACAGCTGGGGCAGCTCGAGCACGTGATCTTCGCCGGATTCACTCACGAACCGGCCGTACGTCTGGCCGAGCGGCTGGTTGCCCTGGCGCCGCCGAGCTTGACCCGCTGCTTTCTGGCGGACAACGGTTCCGCCGGCGTGGAGGTGGCCATCAAGATGAGCTTCCACTACTGGCGCAACCGCGGATTGACCCAAAAGACCCGTTTCATGACGCTTCAGAACAGCTACCACGGCGAGACGCTCGGCGCCCTGGCGGTCGGCAATGTCGAACTCTATAAAACTCTGTACAAACCGCTGCTGATGGAAGTCCTGACCGCGCCGTCCCCCGATTGCTACAACCGCGAGTCCGGCGAATCCTGGGAAGCCTATTCGCTGCGGCAGTTCGCGCACACGGAGCGGCTGCTTGCGGCGCATGCCGACGAGTTGGCGGCGGTCATCGTCGAACCCCTGGTGCAATGCGCGGGCGGCATGCGCATGTATCATCCGGTGTATCTGACCCGGCTGCGCGAGGCCTGCACGCGCTATGGGGTGCATCTGATCGCCGATGAAATCGCCGTCGGTTTTGGGCGCACCGGGACGATGTTCGCCTGTGAGCAGGCGGCCATCTCACCCGACTTTCTCTGTTTGTCGAAGGGCCTCACGGGCGGCTACCTGCCGCTCTCGGCGGTGTTGACCACCGAGGACATCTACGGCGCCTTCTACGACGAGTACACTAAATTGACGGCCTTCCTCCACTCTCACAGTTACACCGGCAATCCGCTCGCTTGTACGGCCGCGCTGGCGACGCTCGACATATTTGCCGCCGACCAGACAATCGAGAGCAATCGTCCAAAAGCCGCCTATCTCGGCCGCCGCGCCCGCGAGCTTGAAAACCACCCGCACGTGAGCGAGGTCCGGCAGTGCGGAATGATTGTCGCGGTCGAATTCGTCAGGGACAAGCGCAGCCGCGAGCCCTACCCTTGGACCGAGCGCCGGGGGCAGCGTATCTACCGGCACTCGCTGCAGGAAGGTGTGCTGCTGCGCCCCATCGGCAATGTGGTCTACTTCATGCCGCCCTACATCGTCGATGAAGCGGAAATGGACTTGATGGTGCGGGTCGCGGCGGAAGGAATAGAGCTCGCCACATGCGATTGACCCGCGTGTATGTCGACACCGCGCTGATTCCGGGAAGCTTGGTCGAGCTGCCTCCCGATACGGCGTCGCACCTGGCGAGAGTGCTGCGGGCGCGCAGCGGCGATGAGCTGATTTTGTTCAACGGCCACGGGCGCGAATTCAATGGAGCGATAGAGACAGTGCGCGGCTCGCGCGTGTCGGCGTCCGTCGGCGAAAGCCGGCCAGTGGACAGAGAATCGCCGTTGGCCATTACACTGGTGCAGTGCGTGCCGCGCGGCGACCGCATGGATTTCATCGTGCAAAAGGCCACGGAACTCGGTGTGGCGCGGATCGTGCCGGTATTGAGCCAACGCAGCGTCGTTCGACTCGACAAGGCGCAGGCCGAATCGAAGGCCGTTCATTGGCGGGCGGTGGCGGTGAGCGCCTGCGAGCAATGCGGCCGCAACCGCCTGCCGACCATCGAGGCTGTGCAGCCCTTGCTCAACTACCTGGGAGAATCATCGCCCGGCGCGGGACCCCGGCTGGTCCTCGAACCGGAGACCGCACCGCGCGCACAGGCCGCGGCGGGGAATCTTGGGCGCGCGGCTGAGGCTGCGATCCTCGATGCGGAAATCGCGATCGGACCGGAAGGCGGCTTTGCATCCGACGAACTCGAGGCGTTTCGGGTCGCAGGATTTTCTCAGATCGGGTTGGGGCCCCGCATCTTGCGCGCCGAGACCGCCGCCATCGCGGCGGTGGTCTGGCTGCAGGCGCGGCTCGGGGACATGTAACCGGATTCGGGCAAGCCGGTCAGTAGGACATCACCGGCGTTTGAATACCGGCCCGCTTCTGGTTTAATTCCCACCGGGTCCTTAACGGGCAGTGTCATGCGTCTACGCGTTTCCTTTGGGCTTGGCTTGACCGCATCCCTCCTGCTGGTTGGGTGCGGGGGCGGGAACAAAGGCGCCGCCGGATCGCCCTCAACCCCGCCCCCCTCCGCCGCTCCCGCGATCACCGTGCAGCCGTCGGATCAAAGTGTGTCGGTGGGCCAAAGCGCCACCTTCACGGTGAGCGCAACCGGTGCCGCACCCTTGAGCTATCAGTGGCAGGGAAGCGGATCCCCGATCGCCGGCGCCACGGCGTCGAGTTATACGACGCCGGCCACGACGCTCAGCGACAGCGGCAGTACTTTCGCCGTCGTCGTCACCGATGCGAGCGGCAGCACCACCAGCCGCAGCGCGACGCTGACCGTCACGAGCGGGGGCGTACCCGCCGGAACCGACGTGCTCACGTACAAGAACGATCTGAGCCGCAGCGGTCAGAATCTTTCGGAGACGACACTGACTCCGGCGAATGTGAACTCGTCGAGCTTCGGCTTGCTGCGGAACTTGGCCGTAGACGGCAAAGTCAATGCCCAGCCGCTGTATGCGTCGCGGCTGAACGTGTCCGGATCGGCGCACAACGTCGTTTTTGCGGCCACCGAGCATGACTCGGTCTACGCGTTCGACGCCAATACGGGCTCCGTTCTGTGGCATGCGACGCTGCTTGCGGCAGGTGAGACTTTGAGCGATACACACGGTTGCAGCCAGGTGACTCCTGAAATCGGCGTCACTTCGACCCCCGTCATCGATCGCAGCGCCGGGGCGCACGGCACACTCTACGTCGTCGCCATGTCCAAGGACGCCTCGTCGAACTATCACCAGCGCCTGCACGCGCTCGATCTCACCACGGGCGCCGAATTGCCGAATAGTCCGGCGGAGATTACGGCGGCGTATCCGACCGCCGGCGGCGGAGCGACCATGTTCAATCCCGGCCAGTACGAAGAGCGCGCGGCGTTGTTGTTGTCGAACGGCACGATCTACACGAGCTGGACTTCTCACTGCGACTACGCCCCGTATTTCGGCTGGATCATTGCATATTCCGCGAGCACCCTCGCCCGCACCGCCGTGCTCAACGTCGCACCGAACAGCGGCGGCGTAGGCCCCGCGATCTGGATGAGCGGCGGCGGACCGGCCGCCGATTCGGCGGGCAACATCTATCTGCTGACCGCGAACGGCGCCTTCGAAACGACCATGGATGCGAACGGTTTTCCCAACAAGCAAGACTACGGCAACTCCTTCCTCAAGATCTCGACCGCCGGTGGTTCGCTGACCGTCGCGGACTACTTCACGATGTACAACGAGGTCGCCGAATCGGCCGCCGACGAGGATCTAGGCTCGGGCGGGGAGATGCTGCTGCCGGATTTGAAGGACTCGACCAACACCGTCAGGCATCTCGTGATCGGTGCGGGCAAGGACGGCCATATTTACGTCGTCAATCGCGACTCGATGGGCAAGTTCAATTCGACCGGCAACTCGCAGATCTGGCAGCAGATCAGCGGCGCCCTGACATCCGGCGTTTACTCCACCCCGGCCTATTTCAACGGAACCGTCTACTACGGCGACGTGGGTGCAACACTGAAGGCTTTCGCCATGGTGAACGCCAAGCTGGCGGCCACACCGCAATCGCAATCCGCCACGCAGTTCGCGTATCCGGGTACGGCACCCAGCGTGTCGGCGAACGCGGCGTCCAATGCCATCGTCTGGGCGCACGAGAATACCGACCCGGCGGTGCTGCATGCGTACGACGCGGCGAACCTCGCGCACGAGCTCTACAACAGCAACCAAGCGGCCGGCAATCGAGATCATTTCGGCACCGGCAACAAATTCATCACGCCGACGGTCGCCGACGGCAAGGTGTTCGTCGGCACCACCGCCGGAGTCGCCGTCTTCGGCTTATTGCACTGACGCGTGCGGCCCCCCTGGCCCCGGATATTCGGCAAGCGAATTGCAATATTTACCGGGACGACCGTGCAGCGGATTGAAGATCGTGCGTCATCGCGAAAACGCAACCGATCGTTGAACGCGTGGAACTCATACCGGCTGAAGGGCCGTTTGTCGAACGACGAGCGGAAATTCGGGCACGAGCCGACGGGGAGATCCAATGGACTGCTCCCGGCACAAACCCTCGAATCAACAGGAGCATAAATAACATGAGCGCAATATCTCGTTACCTTGGCGCCGGTGCGATCATCGCGGCCTCGACCCTCGGCGCCACGGTCGCATCTGCGGACAATGGAGACTCTGGCAGGCATCGCGATGCATACACCGTCACGCCCCTTGTCTCCGATATCGCCGGCGCGGCGGTGTTGGATCCGGTCTTGCAAAATGCATGGGGCGTCTCGTTCACTGCGGCAGGCAGTCCGTTCTGGGTCAATGACAACCGAACGGGTTGTTCGACGCTTTATGGCGGCGACGGTGCGATCGTACCCCTTCAGGTCAAGATCCCGCTGCCGGGGAACATTATTCCAAGCAGCGCATGTCAGACAGTCGACTCCAAGAATCCACCAAAAGTCGCGCCCGCGGCGCCGACCGGTACCATTGCGAATCCTTCTGCGGCCTTCCTCGTCCCCGGAACCAAGATACCGGCGGCATTCATCTTCGATACGGAGGACGGAACGCTGTCTGCGTGGGCCGGGGGACTAAACCCCGCGGACAACGCGGTTCTTGCGGCCGACAACTCTGCCAGCGGTGCCGTCTATAAAGGCATGGTGTTCGGCGTGAACGTCAAAGGACCGTTCATCTTCGCCACCAACTTTCACGCCGGCACGATCGACGTGTTCGGCCCCACGGGACCCAACGGGCTCTTCACGCCGGCAACCACCGACGGCAATTTCAAGGACCCGGGGATCCCGCCAGGCTACGCGCCCTTCGGCATCTCGAACATCGGTGGCGATCTCTTCGTCACTTATGCAAAGCAGAACGCTGACAAGCACGACGACGTGGCAGGCCAGGGTCACGGCTTTGTCGATGTGTTCGATACCGACGGCCATCTGCTGCGGCGGTTGGTCAGTCGCGGGCCGCTCGATTCGCCTTGGGGTGTCGAGCGTGCGTCGTATGCCTTCGGCCGATTCAGCGGCGACATCCTCGTCGGCAACTTCGGTAACGGCAAGATCAACGTATTCGACGAGAACGGCCGTTTCATCGATGAACTGGAAGGCGCCAATGGCAAGCCACTGGTGATCGACGGATTGTGGACCTTGACCCTCGGCGGCGGGAAAACGTCGAGTTCCGACACGCTCTATTTCACGGCGGGCCCCGCCGGTGAGACTCATGGTTTATTCGGAACGATTACACCTGTTCCAGATCCGTCCGACAACGATTGAGCGACAGCGATGAGCGGGCGCCGCATGGCGCCCGCCACGGGGCGGCTTCGGCCGAACGATCAGGTCGGCATCACCGAGGTCTCCTCGGCGATCATCTGCTCCAGGCGCTGCAAATCCGGGATCAGCGGCGTTTCGTTCACCATGCGCACCTGACAGATGACGGGTGAGCGCTCGGAGAAGCTGCGCGAGGGATCGGGCCGCAGCACTTCGGCGTTGACGCGCACGAGCTGCGGAAACCCCTGGGTCAGCATGCCGAAGTAGCCGGATTGCAGCGTGCCGCCGGATGCGTGAAAGACGACGATTCGGGTGCGGCTCGAGACCGTCGGCAGCGTCTGACCGAACGCGCCTTCGAAAGACACCACCGGCACGCTTCGCCCGCTCCAGCTCACGACACCCAGGTACCACGGCGGTGCATTGGTCATTTCGGCCGGCGCTTGATAGCCGATGACCTCGGCGACGCAGGCGCGCGGCACGATCAACCTCTCCCCGGTCAGCGGCACCAGCAAGCTGTACAGCTCATCGCGCAAATCGGACATGGAATCTATCTCGCTATGGCGCTGCGGCGGTTGACGAGGGGCTCGATGGCATCGAGCAGCTGGCTTTCCTGGTACGGCTTGCCCAGATAGTCGTCGACGCCGAGCTCGATGGCGCGCGCTCGATGCTTTTCACTGACCCTCGAGGTGATCATCACGATCGGAATATCCTTGAGGCGCGGATCGTTGCGTACGTGGGCGGCCACTTCGTAGCCGTCCATTCGCGGCATTTCGATATCGAGCAATATGACGTCCGGCAGATGTTCTTGCAGCAGCGACACGGCGTCCACGCCGTCCTTGGCCGTCAACACCCGCATGCCGTTGCGCTCGAGCAGTCGCTGCGTCACGCGGCGCACCGTGATGGAGTCGTCGACCACCAGCGCGAATGTGCGCCGGTCGCGTTGATCGAGAACCACCGTCTCCGTCGGGCGCGCCCGCCATTCGGACCGCACCAGAGAGCCCATGTCGAGAATGATCACGATGCGGCCGTCGCCCAGGATCGTGGCGCCGGCGATGCCGCGGATGCCGGAAATCTGCGGTCCCAATGATTTCACGACGATTTCCCGGCTGCCCACCAATTCATCCGTGACCAGGGCGGTGGAATGCTCGCCCGCGCGGATCAGCACCACCGATATCGACACCTCCGATTCGGGCAGACGCGTGGCGCCCAGCCCCACGAACGAGCCCAGCTGCTGGAATCGGTACTTCTGGCCGCCGTACTCGAACAGCGGCGCGTCTTTGCCCAGATGCCTGGCAACGATGTTTCTCGGCAGACGCACCACGCCTTCCACGGTCGCCAGGGGCAACGCGTAGGCTTCCTCGGCGACGCGCACGATCAAGGCCTGGCTGATGGCCAGGGTGAAGGGCAGGCGAATCGTAAAGCGTGAACCCTTGCCGTGGGTCGTATCGATGAACAGACCGCCGCCGAGCCTTTTGACTTCGGTGGCGACCACGTCCATGCCGACTCCGCGCCCCGCAGCTTGCGTCAGATGGCCGGCGGTGCTGAATCCGGGCTCCAAAATGAGCTGTAAGGATTCTTCATCGGTGAGTTTTGCGTGGCTGTCGGTGAGCCCCAGGGCGACCGCCTTCTCGCGAATCAGCTTGACGCTGATGCCGGCGCCGTCGTCGGCGACCACGATCACGACCTCCGCTCCGTCGCGCTCCAAGCTGATCGAGATGCGGCCAACGTCCGGCTTGCCGGCCGCCGTGCGGCGTTCCGGGGTCTCGATGCCGTGCACCACCGCGTTGCGCAACATGTGCTCGAGCGGAGGGACCATGCGCTCCAGCATCTGCCGATCGAGTTCCGCGGCAGCGCCTTGAACGACCAGTTCCGCACGCTTGCCGGTGTCGTTCGCCGCTTGACGCACGAGGCGCGTGAGCCGCTGCACATGCCGCTGGAAGGGCACCATGCGCGTCCGCATCAAGCCATTCTGCAGCTCGGTGATGACGCGCGACTGCTGGGTGAGCAAATTCTGCGCTTCGCGAGTCAATGTCTCGAGGAGCCCCTGGATGCTGGCCACGTCACCCGAGGTCTCGGCGAGCGCGCGCGAATACTGCTGTAGGGCGGAATATCGGTCCAGCTCGAGAGGATCGAAGTCGCTGCGCCGGGGCTCCGCATCCTGATGCCGGTTGAGGACCTGCGCTTCGGTCTCCATCTCGAGGCCGCGCAACTGCTCTTTGAGGCGCGTCACCGTGCGCGCCAGCTCCGCCAGATTGAAGTCGATCGAGTTGACTTGTTGATCGATGCGAGCCCGGAATATGCTCACCTCTCCGGCATTGTTGAGCATGGTGTCGAGCAGATCCGCATCGACGCGCGCCATTTCCACCCGTTCCACCGGGGCGCTCTCGCGTCCCGGCAACACCGGAGCGCTGCTGAGCTCGAGACTCGCGATCGACTCCTCGCTCGCGGCAGTGGAGGCAGGCTGCGAAACCGAGAGGGAGCGGCGCGCATCGACGGATTCTGCCAAGTCGGCTGCGGCCGCGGTCGCCGCTGCAGCCACCGGCGCCGGGGGCGCCGGCACCAGGGTCACCGGCGGCGCAGAAACCGGCGCGGCGGCGATCGGCGCCACGGGCGTCGGCATCGCAGCCGCCGGCGCCGCGGCCGTTGGCACCCCGGCCGAAACGGCCGGCGCGGCGACGCCCGGAATTCGCGAAGGATTCGCCAAATCGCGGATTTGCGAGATCAGCGCCGCCGCACCCACCGGCACAGTGCCGTTGCTCACCAAATCGCGCATGCTCGCGAGTTCGTCGAGACTGGCCTGCATGACCGCGTGGGCATGGTCGTCGCCGGCCACGGAGCCGCCGTCGATCTGCAGCACCAAGGTCTCGAGTTCATGACTCAAGTCGCCCATGGCGCTGATGCCCGCCATTCGGGCGCCGCCTTTGAGGGTATGCAATTGACGCTGCAGTTCCGCGACTCGTTGTTTGTCCTTGCGGTCGCGATTCCAGGCGGTCAGCGAGCTTTCAGCGGCCTCCAGCAATTCGGTCGCTTCTTCGCTGTAGATGTTGGCGATTTCGTGATCGAACTCCTCCGCCGGCGGCGACGCAGCGGGCTCCTCCGGAACCGCCGCCAACGCGGGGACCATGGCCGACGCGCTCGTGTCGATGGCCTCGCGGGCAATCGCGGCGTCGAGTTCGGCTTCGATGTCGTGCAGCCGCGCGAGCAGCGAGGGCTGTTCCGAGAAAAATGCCGTCGATTCGTTGATGTGCGATACCACGTTGTCGATCGCGCTGACCGCGTCCGCCAGAGTCGCAAGCCCACGATCCGACAACCCATGACCGCTGTCGAAGACCTTGCGCATGACCTGATTCAGGGGCTCGGTGATGCGGATGCCGTGCCGCGCCTCGGCCATCTTCGAGCTGCCGCTCAAGGTATGGATGGCGCGATACACGGACTCCGGCAAATCGTGCGGCGCCGGCTGGCCCGTGCGCTTGCGCAAGTATTCGCGGATCTCGCTCAGATGGCTCGACGTCTCCTTGCTGTAAATGTCATGCAGCACGGGATCCATCACCGGCGGTGCGGCGGCGATCGGGGCCGCAGCGGCGGGTGCAGGCGGCGCGGCGGCGGCGGGCGCCGGAGCGGCAGCGATCGAGATCGACGCCGAAGTCGCCGTGGCAGCCGCGCGGTCCTCCGTCAAGGTGACGGTGCCCTGGTCCGCTTCGCGGCCGTCGGCGTAGGCGAAGGCGCGGCTCATCAGCGCCTCGATCGGTACCGAATTGTGCCGCCCCGTTTCCAACTGCTCCACCAATGGCGGAAGGGCGGCGACCGCGTTCCGCAGCAGCGCCATCATGCCGGGCGTGCGGGACAGGGTCTTGTCGATGATCCGATTCAGCAAATTCTCGATCGACCAGCCGAATTCGGCGATCGACCGGGCGCCGACCATGCGTCCGCTGCCCTTCAACGTATGAAAACTGCGGCGCATCAGGGACAACGACTCCAAATCCATTGGATTTTGGTCCCATTGCGGGAAGCTGCGTTGAATCGACGCAATTTCTTCCTTGGCTTCTTCGATGAACAGTTCGACGAATTGCGGGTCGACCGGCTCGGGCTCGGGCACTGCGATCAAGGGATGGGTTGCCGCGTGAGCGCGTTTGGTGCGTTCCAAGGCGATCGTCTCGGCAGCAGGGTCGAGCTTGACCGTCCTGGCCGCGTCGCCGGTCGAGATGCCGATATTCGGGACGCGCAGCGGTGCTTCGTCCGCCAGCGTCTTGATGCACATCTCGGCGTTGTCCAGCATGTACCAGGGATCGTTACGCCCGCTCTGCAGCGTTTCCATGTAGTACTCGATGCTGACGATGGCATCGGCCACCCGCTCCAATCGCACGGCGTCCGGCGCAGGCGCCCCGGGCTCGATCAGCTTGCGCACATGCGTGCCGATCGCGTCCATCAATTCCACCGCCCGGCCCTTGCCCAGCATCAACAGACCGGCGGTGATGCCCCGCAGCAGCTGCGGCACGTTGTCGAGGCCTTGCGGCGGGGAGTCGCCGGCGTTCTGCACGGCAAGGGAAACGGCCTCCTTGATGCGCGCCAGGTTGACGATGCACTCGCGCAGCACCGCCTCGCTCACCAGTCTGAATTCGAGATCATGATCGGCCGGCAAATCCGGGGCTGCGCCATCGGATGCCGCGGGCAATATCAGGCGTACCAGCTGATCGTCGAGGCTGTCTTCGACCGACAACAACACCCCGGCCACTTTGATCAGCGATTCGTCGGGCGGAGTCTTGCCGTCGGTGACGATGTCGGACAGCTCGGAAATCTCCTGCTGGACGCGCTGCCGCAACTCCCCGAGCCCGAGCACCCCGAGGGTGTCGCTGATCTTCTTCAGCAGCTCGAGCTGAGGCACGAGCTCATCGCTGTGGCCGCCGCCGCGGCGCACGAATATATCGAGAACATCCTTGACCTTGGAAAGATCTTCCTTGATGGCGGCGGCAACCGTGCGCATCAATTTGACGCTGGGCGCCGACAGACTTTCACGCTCGTGTTCGATCGAGTCGTCGACCGGCAACAGCTCCGAGAGCTTGAACGAAGCTCGCACCGCGGCGATGCGGCCGCCGGACGTGGACGCCCGGGCAACGTAGTACAGCAGGTTGTTCAAGAGATCGACCGGCGGATCCTGGCAGTAGCGGCCCTCGCCGAGCTCGTACAGCGTCTTGATTTGCCGATCCGCCTGACCCAGCAACCGCTTCAGCGTCGCACTGCCTTCCAGGCCGTTGGCACGAACCGCTTCGAGGATGGCGCCCACGACCCACCACAATTGAAATACGGGTTGGGTCGTGGCGACCTGTTCGAGTTTTTCGGCCACCTTCGCCAGAATCTCCAGATTCTGCACGGTGCGCTCGCCCCGGATGTATCCCAGGAGGCCGATTTGAAAGCGCGGGCGCAGGCGCCTGGCCCACTGCGCCACTGAAATCGACTGCTCGTCGGTGCGCGGCGATTGCGGCTGCGCCGGCTGATCGGATTTCAGATTGAGCAACAGCAGCGTTCCCTCGGACAACAAGGGACTGCCGCGCACGGAGCGCAGATCGTTGAGCAGGGGCAGCAGCACCAAGGCCAAATCCCGGCCGCCCGACAACACTCTCTCGAGGTAGGTGGGCAACTGCACCATGGCCCGCATCAACGCGTCGAGACCGTCGACCTGACGCTTCTGGTCGTTGTCCGAACTCAGCAAGTAGCGGGTGACATGCTCCATTTCCTCGGCGAGCAGCGCCGCGCCGTAGACCTCGACCAAACGCAGTACCCCATGGGCGGAATGCAGTTGGTCGGCGCACTTCTCGAGCAGGGCTCGCTGGTCCGAGCGTTCTGCGTAAGCTTCCAGCGACGCGCGCGCGTCGTTCAAAGTCGCCGCGAGTTCTTTGGCGACAATGTGCAGGGTTTGGGAACTGATATCGGTCATGCCGGAATCGCCGTGAGCTTCAAGCGCCGAAGCCGCTGGCCTTGCGCATTTTCCCGGAATTGCCGCTGGTGCTGCTGCCGGTACTGCTGGCGCTGCTACTGCTACTGCCGCCAGTGCTGCTAGTCGCGCTCGTGGCGCCGGCGGGGCTGACTGCGGTGCCACCGTTCGCGGGCGGCTTCAAGGCCGGGCTGTTCGCGGGCTGCTTCAAGGCCGGCAACCGTGAAGACGTGCTGCCGACGGTGGTCGTTCGGCCGGCGTAGTCCGGTAGACGGAATCCAGCCACGGACTTGCGCAGTTGCGCCGACAACGCCGCCAGTTTGGCGATCGACGTGGATGTCGCCGTCGAGCCTTCGGCGGTCTGCGTCGATATTTCGCGCACCACTTGCATGTTTTTCGAAATGTTCCCGGACGCGGCGGCTTGCTGCCGCGCGCTGGCCGAGATGTTCTGCACCAAGCTCGCGATCTGATTGGACACCTGCTCGATCTCCTCGAGCGCCGCGCCGGCGTTCTCCGCCAGCAATGCGCCGCCGACCACATCGGTGGTGCTGCGCTCCATGGAGACGACCGCCTCGTTGGTATCGGTCTGGATGGTGCGCACCAGCACCTCGATCTGCTTGGTGGCGTTCGCGGCGCGCTCCGCCAATCGTTGCACTTCATCCGCCACCACCGCGAAACCGCGGCCCGCTTCGCCGGCCATCGAGGCCTGAATCGAGGCATTGAGCGCCAGAATGTTGGTCTGCTCGGCGATGTCGTTGATCAGTTCCACGATGTTGCCGATCTCCTGGGAACTTTCGCCCAAGCGCTTGATGCGCTTGCTGGTCTCCTGGATGGTCTCGCGAATCGCATTCATCCCGTCGATCGTCCGGCGCACGGCATCGCCGCCCTTGTGGGCGATGTCTACCGAGTGTCTCGCGACATCCGAGCAGCGCTCCGAATTACCCGACACCTCCTCGATGGAGGCCGCCATGTCCGCCATGGACTCGCTGGCGGCGGAGATCTGCCGAGACTGCGCACTGCTGGCCTTGGCCATATGCGCGGCGGCGGCCTGAGTCTGCTTGGCGGCCCCGTCCAATTGAATGGCGCTGTCGTTGATCGTCGTGACGAGTTCGCGCAAAGCCTCGATGGCATAGTTGATCGAATCGGCGATCGCCCCGGTAATATCCTCCGTCACGGTCGCCTGCACCGTCAGGTCGCCGTCCGCGAGACTCGACAATTCATCGAGCAATCGCATGATGGCTTCTTGATTGCGTTCGTTCTCGCGCACTCTCTGCTCGCTGGTGCGCCGTACGTTGACCGTTTTCAAATGGGTCCAGGAGAGCGCGCCGAGCAACGCGGCGGCAAGCCCCAACAACAGCAGGATCCAGATCTTGTAACCCGCGCCGGAATCGGCTCGGGTCGCTGAACCATCGCCCCGTTCGGCCGCGAGGCCACCGGCCACGGCGGGCAGAGCGCGAGCCGCCGTCTGTGCCTTGGAGAGCGCTTCGGCGGCACCGATCGCCTTGCGCACACTGCTCCCATATTGCTGATTCCGGGCAACCACGGCTTTCAAGCGTTGCTCGGCTTCCGCGCCGCTGACCCGCGTCAGAGCAAGGCCGGATTCCTCGCCGGACAAACCGCGTATTACCTGATTCAGGAACTCCAAACTATCGGCGAGGCGTTGCGCGGTCGGAGCGGCATCGCTCACGCCAACCGCGAGACCGTTCAAATCTTGTTGAATGCGCTGCACCATGAGCTCGAAGCGCTCCAGATACCGGCTCATTCCCTCGAGCTTTTGCACCCCGACCGCACTGGCAAGATCGCCCAGCTCCGACAGCAGCTTCGGCGCCAATTCACGAGCCTCTTGATTCGACGCCTGAATACTTTCCACGGCGGCTCGAGCGTCACCGACCGCTTTCACGGCATCCGACAGCTTGCTCCACGCGGCCGCGTCACCGGCTCCGTTACCCGCTCCCCTGTCCGGGACGGCGCCGCGCAAGGTCTTCAGGCGCGCCACGCTCTTGGCGAGCGCATCGAAAGCGCTCGCCTCGCCCCGCAGCGCATTTTGCGCCTCGAACGGAATGCGCTGCACCACGAGGGACAGCTGTTCGGCAGGTGCGGTGACCGGGGCGGTATCATGCATGAGCAGTGTCAGCGCGGCCGCGCCGGCCAAGCACAGCACGATGAGCGCCGCCAGCACGGGCAAGAAATTCACCCTAGAACCTGTATCGTTTCGCGTGATCATCTGTAGTCTTACGTGAACTTTCAGCTTGCGGCCTGTAAAAAGCTCTGGCTCTCGACCAAACTCTTCAAACTCAAGACCGGCCAGACCTCGCCGCCGCGGCGAAAGGCACCGGCAAGATAACTATCGCAACGGATCACTGTCGGCGGCGCTTCGGCGTTGAACTCGCTTTCCGCGAAACGCCGAAAACCCAGCACCTCGTCCACCATGAGTCCCGCCGGAATTTCCCGATGGTTGACGACGACGACACGGGTATTGCGGCCGGAGGCGGTCGCTCCGCTGCCCAGAAATTGCCGCAGATCCAGCATCGGCAGCAATTGTCCGCGAACGTTCGCCAACCCCTTGACCCAGCTCTTCGCGCCGGGGATGCGCGTGACCACCGCAGGGTAGCCCAACACCTCGCGGGTTTCCTCGCGGGCCACCAGGAAGGTCTCGCCGCCCATGCGAAACGCCACACCCACCCATTCGCGGCCGGCGCTTGCGTCCGGAACGCTGCTCGCCGTCACGGCGCGGCTGCGTTTTTCCAGTTCCTTGAGCAGTTCGAACGGACGGTCGCGCAAGCTGCGCAAGCTCAAGTCGCTCCCGCTCATCGTGTTCGTCATACGGCCAGCGCGGCCTGTGCCTTCTCGACCAAGGCCTGCGCCGACACGGGCTTGACCAGATAATCCACCGCACCCTGGCGCAGGCCCCATACCCGATCCGTCTCCTGTCCCTTGGTGGTGACCATGATGATCGGAATCAAACTGGTTTCCGGATCGTTGATGAGCATGCGCGTGGCTTGATAGCCGTTGACGCCCGGCATGACGATATCCATGAAGATGAGATCAGGCTTCATGGCCTTCGCCTTGCGGACTCCCTCTTCACCGTTCTCCGCGGCGGCGGTCTTGAAGCCATGCTTCTCGAGAGCCTTCTGCATGACGAATACCTCGGTGGGGGAGTCGTCGACGATGAGAATCAATGCCATTCTGGTGTTCTCCGTCATTTGCCGACGTGAGCTTCGATCGCGCCCAGCAGCTCGTCTTTGGTGAACGGCTTCGTCAAATAGTGCTCAGAGCCTACGATGCGCCCGCGGGCTCGATCGAACAATCCGTCCTTGCTCGACAACATGATGACCGGGATTTGCCTGAACACCTTGTTGTGCTTGATCAGCGAACAGGTCTGGTAGCCATCGAGGCGCGGCATCATGATGTCCACGAACACGATATCCGGTTGATGGTCGGCGATCTTGGAAAGCGCGTCGAAACCATCGACGGCAGTGAACACTTCGCAGCCCTCCTTGGTCAGAAGGGTTTCGGCGGTCCGCCGGATGGTCTTGCTGTCGTCGATCACGAGAACTTTGAGTCCCGTGAGTTTCGGCTTACCGTTGATGATCACGCTCTCCACGAATCTGACCTTGGGGGACAAAAGGCTACGCGTCCGTAGGTACTGGAATCTTGTGGCTTTTTAACATATCCGGGCCCTGCAAGCCACGGTACGGGGTCGACATTTCGCGGTAAGCTGGAGCAAACAACGGTGGCGTAGTTCACAGTTTTCTCAAGAGGCTTAAGAAGGAATGAGTATGTCTTCCCGAGTCCGACTCGTCGTGGTCATGGACCCCATTGAAGCCATCAAGCCCGCCAAGGACAGCACCTTGGCCATACTGCTTGCGGCGCAGGCGCGCGGCTGGCAACTCTTTTACGCGGAACAGAAGCATTTGTGGCTGCGCGACGGCATCGCCTGGGGGCGTCTGGCGCCGCTGCAGGTGTTTGACGATCCCGGAACATGGTTTGTGCGAGGCGAGACCCGAGACGCCAGACTGGGTGAATTCGACGTGATTCTGATGCGCAAGGATCCGCCCTTCGATACGGAGTACATCTACACCACGTACATTCTGGATCGTGCCGGGACCCAAGGCGCGTTGGTGTGCAACCGGCCGCAGGGTCTGCGGGACATGAACGAGAAGGTCTACACGGCCTGGTTTCCCGAGTGCTGCGCGCCCACCCTCATCACCCGCGACATGCACGACATGAGCGAATTCCTGCGGGAACACGGCAAAGCCGTGTGCAAGCCCTTGTATGGTATGGGAGGGCGCTCGATATTCGTTCTGGAGCAGGGCGACAAGAACCGCAATGTCGTGTTTGAGACCTTGACCGACTACGGTACCCGGTATGCGATCGTGCAGCGGTACCTGCCGGAGATCGTGACCGCAGGCGACTGCCGGGTCATTCTGGTGGACGGGGAGCCGGTGCCGTTCGCCCTGGTACGGATACCCACGCCTGACGACAACCGCGGCAATCTGGCCGCTGGCGCACGGGCCGAGAGCCGCCCGCTCAACGAGCGTGACCGGTGGCTGTGCGCGCAAATCGGTCCCAAACTGAAAGCAGCCGGCATGATCTTCGTCGGACTGGATGTCATCGGCGACTATGTCACGGAGATCAATGTCACCAGCCCGACCGGCATCCGCGAACTAAACAAAAAGCACGGTGTCGACATTGGAGCGATGCTGGTGGATGCCATCCACAGGAATTTGAGCGCAGCGTGACTTCCGACATGTATCAAGCCGGCGAGGTGTTTCGGGCCGGGCTGCCGCCCGCGAATGACCGCATGCTGACGACGTGCTTTTTGGCGGCGTTGTTCCATGGGATCGTGATACTGGGCGTGACATTCAGTTCACCGGGCAGCAAGGCGGACGGCGACGGGACGCCGGCCTTGGAGGTCGTCCTGGTGAACGATCAAGCGCCGACCGTGGCGAAGAACCCGAACGCGCCGTACCTTTCCGAGCGCACTCAGAAAGGGTCCGGCAACACCTTGAAACACGAGCGCGCCTTGATTCCGAAGTCATCCCTGATGCCGGTCGAGCGGCCGGGCATCCCCAGCGGCGATGGACTGGCGGCTGTTCAGGCCGGCACCGACGCGGGGGATGAGGAACTCGTCGCAACGCACATGCCGGCGCAAAAGATTTTGTATTTCGCATCGCCCACGGCCGCTTCGGTGCCGTCCCAGCTGCCCCTGCTGCTCGAGAAGCGGCCTGACCTCGCCATGACATCCAACAGCGACGGAGTCGAGCTGCGCATGCGCGGCGAGGCCATGCAGCAGCTCTGGATCGCCGCGGACACGCGGGAATCCGATGTAGCCGTTTACCTGGACAACTGGCGCCGCAAGATCGAGCGCGTGGGCACGATGAATTTCCCCGAGGTCGCGCGGCGTCAGAAGCTGTCCGGCACCCCGGTGATCGAAGTGACCATCGGTTCCGACGGCAGACTCCTGGAAACCGTCATTCGACGCAGCAGCGGGCACGCGGAAATCGACGAGGCCGCCATGAGAATTCTGAAGCTCGCCGCGCCTTTTGATCCGTTTCCGGGCGAGTTGACCGTCAAACACGATGAAATACGCATCGCGTACGAATGGCAGTTCCTGGGCGGCGCTTCGCAAGGCACTGGCGTCTTTTATTCGGAGCCGAACCATTAGCGAATCGGGTTACCTGACCAATCAGTTGCTGATCGCCATGCCCGCGATGGGCGATCCTAACTTTGCGCAGACCGTTGCGCTGGTCTGCGATCACAGTTCGCGCGGCGCACTCGGACTGATCCTCAATAAACCCTTGCCCATGCGGATGGGCGAAATTTTCGAGCAGCTGGAAATCGAGCTCGCCACGGGACCCTTGCGGGAACGCCAGGTATTGCGCGGCGGCCCGATGCAGACCGATCGCGGCTTCGTCGTGCACCGGGCCGGCGGCGAATGGGACTCGACGCTCAAGGTATCCGACATCATCCATGTCACGACGTCGCGGGACATATTGGCGGCCATGGCCCTCGGCAAGGGGCCCGAAGAAGCCATCGTCGCCTTAGGGTATGCCGGCTGGGACGGCGGACAGCTGGAAGACGAGATCCGGGCGAACGCCTGGCTGAGCGCTCCGGTCGACCCCGGCTTGATTTTCGAGTTGCCGTTCGAATCCCGCTGGCTGGCCGCGGGACGTCTCCTGGGCGTGGAGTTGTCGCGCATCAGCCCCATCAGCGGCAATGCCTAGGAGCC
>Ga0137394_10000764_pt1 | contig 22440 bp, 21 predicted proteins | sample czobulk116metaG_FD_108278 | JGI IMG/M metagenome (GOLD analysis project Ga0137394, IMG submission 108278) | Vadose zone soil microbial communities from Angelo Coast Range Reserve, California, USA - czobulk1.16 metaG | ecosystem: Environmental > Terrestrial > Soil > Vadose zone | place: USA...
ATCGCTGGAATGTCCAGCGTCAGAACCAAAACGATCTCGTCTGACTGATCGAGCGCCGCAAGAGTGATCGAGTCAAAGGTGTGTTGGGGATCGAGCACGACGTAATCGTAAGACTCGCGCAATCGTCTGAGCACCTCGAAAACGTGCTCAGGTTCAATTTCGTCAGCCAGGTCGGCTTCTTTCGGGGCAGCGAGTAGTGAAAGATTGGAGGAATAAGGAGTCACGAAGCTATGGATCAGGGAATCATCGAGCCTCATCCGATTCTCGGCCATCTCGGCGAATGAATACTTTGGGTCAACGCCGAGAAAAAGCGGCAGGTCGCCCGCCTGAAGGTTGAGGTCGACGAGGATCGTGCGGGCGCCAGTCGAGGCAGCGAGGTTAGTAGCGATGAAAGAGGTGCCACATCCACCCTTGCTGGAAAAGACAGCAACCATGCGGCCCTTTTTCCTGGGTGTTTCTACTTGAACTTCACAAAACTCTGCTACTCGATCGAGCACGGTCTTGAGTTCTTCATGCTTGATTGGAAGCTGGAGAAACTCGCGTGCACCCGCGCGCAAACTTTGCAAAAGCAAGTCCGGTGAAGCGTTGTTTGCCGCGGAGATAACGGCTGTCGTAGGCGATTCAGTGCTTAGCCGTTGAATGAGTTTGATACCCTGCTCTGAATTTGCACCCAGGGCAATGACGGCCGCGGCTGGCTTGAGACGAACGATTTCGCCGTGTACCTGCTCGGCATCATCTCCGCCGGCGAGGAGTTGTACCCGGCTATCGAAAGCCAGCGCCGAGCGAATTTCTTTGAAGTTATCGAGTCCAGTGCTTAGGACTACTAATGTAAGTGACTGGTTCATTTTCTTTGTTGTGGTTGCTTCCGCTGGTGTTGATCGCGTTATCGAACCGGGTTGAGGTTAGTTAGGAATGATATTGCACGCTGCTAATGGATTGCCGCCGCCAACGTCGCAGGGAATGAAGCCAACGCTTTCACCTGGCAGCGAAGTGCGATACGCGGGCATCGTCGTAGTTCCTCCAAGGAGTGGAATAGCAAATTGGAATTGGTAGTTTGTGATGCTCACCGAAGCTCTCGAACTCAGTTGCAGTCCGCTGTAATTCACGTATTCCACCACCACGTTGCTCGTGGTGAGACCCGGCGCCACCGGCATCGCGCTGGATGGATTTGCGTTTGGGTCTCCGTAAACCACCATGTACTTAACCGCTTGAATCCCGGCGCCATCATTTTTTCGTATCGAGGCGTAGCGAGCGCCGCGCCGCGCCGCATCCCGCAAAGCGTTATGCGTCCATAAGAATCGTCCAAACTCGACTACTCCAAACAGCACTGTAAGAAAAACTGTGGCAACGACGGCAAACTCGACCAGAGCAGCGCCGCGTTCATTCTTGTTGTCGGTGCAATTCATACAGAGGCTCCTGTTCGCTATCGTCGTTGTTGCCGGCATACTCATGATCCTGCCGTTGGGCCGTTGTAGAGTTGGTGCATTGTGGCGCTGGCATTCATCGGGATTTTGAGCGAGAGAGACTGAATCCCGGTCAACTGGCCCAGATCGAACAGCGGCACATACTGGTAGCCGACGATTCTGACGGTAACCGAATCGATGTTGTTTAGTGATGGACCATTGGCATCAACTACCACGTTGCTGGTTGATAGCCCAGGCAGAATTGGACCTTTTGAGGTATCTGAAAAATCGCCATAAACAACCATCCTGGCGGTCTCAGGCACGGTCCACGAAGCTCCCTTCTCCCACTTGCAGGCGTGGCGTGCACCACCACGAACGGCGTTTGTGAGAGCGGAGTAGGTATAAAAGAACCGGCCAAATTCAGCGACTGCTCCGAACAGCATCAACATCAGTGGTAACGCGATGGCCAATTCCACAATCTGCGTACCTCGTTCTTTTCTGAGGAAGCTACGAACTGTTTTGAGCAAGCTGATTTGCTTTCGCATGACTTCACCTCATTTGTACAGAACGGGAATCGAAAGCTCCGTCATCTGTGGGTTACCAGGTGTGTAGGTTCCATCGGGGACAGCCAAAGGCGCGCCGATGTATTCAACCTGGAGCGCACAATCGGTACCGACCTTTTTCTTAATAAAGAATGCCGCCAGTCGATTCGATACGACGGTCCGGTTACCGGTGTTGTAGGTAGTATTGAGAGCTATTGGAGCGGTGATGATTCTTCTATTCTTCATCCCGTCGGCGCGTTGGACGGTGCCATTGCCCTGCATGTCGCGATACTGCTGGTAGGTAATATTCTCCTGAGTGATCGTGTCAGGCGGTTCATCAACGGGGTTAGCGTTGGGATGGACCGTGTAGTCGCCGAAGCGAGTGTTCATGCCGATTTTTGCGTAGCGGCACATTTCGGACTGGACCAGGTTTGCGACGTTGTAACTGCTGCCAATGTAACCATACGCGTGGATGGGTCCCGTCAGGATCAGGTCGCCATCGGGTCCTGCAAGTACGCGGTAGCTGGTTGGCGAGCTGTCATTACCGGCCTTCGCATTCAGCGTGGCCACCTGGCCTTTAACGATCGGCGCCGCCGCAGATTCGATAAACGTGTACGCCGTGTAAAACTTATTCATCGTCAGACCGACCGAGAGACCTGCCGTTGCAGTTGCTGAGATATTCTGAGTTGGACCCAAGACGATTGCCGCGAAAGTAACGCCCACCGGTTTGGAAGGAATCGACACCTTCACGAAGCGAACATTCGTGGGATTCGCGATGGCACTGCCCTGGTCCATGTAGCTCCCGTTCAAATTTGTGCCGAAGGTGATGTCGGCGCTGTTGACGGTGACGCTAGTGGAGAAGTTGTACTTGTTAAGAACCTTGGTGCCTTCAGCAACTGCGCACTTGATTCCTCCAGAGGTGGAATTGATTTGCGATGCCGCAGCCAGCGCTGCGGCGTCGGCTGCATTCTGCAGTTCTGCCTTGGCTGTATAAAAGTGGCTCACGTCCACGGCAAGTCCCGTTGCGAGGAGCAAGCCAAGCATGCTGATCGCGGTCATGGCCAGAACCGAACCCCGTTCCCCGTTTCTCTGGTTCATCTTCACAAGGCTCCTCATCGCTTCCTCCTTCTCGGCAATTGCGATTAACGGAAGTTATTAGGGCCTGAAAGGCTCGGGGCTGTAATCGAGGGCCAAAGTTCTCACCCCCGGAAGAACCGGGTTGATGCTGCGAGTTGCGTTTGACGATGTAGTCGCGCCAGCGCTCGAGTCGGCCGCTTTCGATTTGGGTTCTTCGTCCTTCGGCACATCTGATGTTTTTGGTACTGCGACCGGCGCTGCCTGCGACTGTTGACCTGGGATCGAATGTCCGGTGGGACCTTGAATGCCTTCGCCTTTCGGTTCAACACCAAGTGGCGAACCATTCTTCAGTCCATCCATACCGCGCATTTGGGGAATGTCATCTCGATTCACTGGCTTCACCAGTTGCGCAGTGACAATGAACATCAACTCAGTTTCATTCTTCTGAAACGACTTTGATCTGAAGAGATTTCCCAACACAGGAATCTGGCTAAGAAATGGAACTTCCGACATGGATTTGATCTCGCGGTTGTCTAAGAGACCGGCGAGCGCGAAGCTTTGTCCATCGCGTAATTCAACACCAGTTGATGCGCGGCGTGTCTTGAGGCCTGGTACAACAAAGCCGTCAAACTTGACGCCGGTTGCAAAATCGATGGTTGAAACCTCCGGCATCAACTCAAGTCGAATATGATCCTCGTCAACAATCGTGGGCTTAAATTTCAACCGCACGCCGTACTCCTTAAATACGATCGTCACGCCGGTGCGCGTGCCGTCGCTTTGCACCACCGGAATCGGAAACTCACCACCGGCCAGAAAGCTCGCTTCCTGTCCGTCCATCGCGATGATGTTTGGCTCGGCGAGTTGTCGAACGGCTCCTTGTGTGGTCAACATCCGAAGCATCGCCAAAGAGTTTCCGCCCATTAGAAGGAGATTGAGAGCGGGCGCAGTGAGCGGTCCGCCGATGATGCCGCAACCCTCGCAAAGTGGTCGTGGTTGAGAGGGCGGATTTGATAGACCGCTCGGTCCCAATCCACTGTTCATGTATCCACCCTGTCCTGGCGCCCCCTGATATGTGAATGACGTACCGAGATCCTTCATTCGATCTTTAGAGACTTCGGCAACACGCACCTGGAGCTGCACCTGAGTGGCCGCCTTGACCGGAGACGTAAGCAGGTTGACGGTCTTGAAACCCGCAGCCTCCACCACGCTTTGAACCTGACCAGCCGTTCTGACGTCTGTGACACTGCCCGAAACCACAACCGAACCATTGGCCTGGCTTAGTCGAATGTCATCCTTGGGAAACAGCGCGCGAATCTGCGAGTCAATCAACGAGAGGTTGGCGCGCACATAAACATCGAACACAAGATATTCGCCGCCTGATTGTTCCCAGGCGATGAAGTTAACTTGGCCAAACGTCTTGCCATTAACGATCACCTGATTAGGAGTCACCAGCACTGCTTCCGCGATCTCGGGATTCGAGACCGAGAAGCGTCCCACCGGCTTATCGAAGTTGATCACGCGCGACTGCCCAACGAGAACGTTGACGGCAACGGCTTCCTTGTTTTCCTTGAATGACGCTCTGTAAGTAGTCTCCTGGGCGTACGCAAAAGTATTGACGAGCAGGATGGTCAGTGACGCCGCCAGTAAGCTGAGTCGGTGCGTGAATGGGGAACTGCTGTGCATTGCTATGCTCCTTATTGTGATGCTGTGACTTATTCGTTAATGGCGGGAGACATCCTCAGCCAATTAGGGGAAATCCACATTTCGTTTCTTCGCGCCTTCAATCATTTCAACTGAAGCACGAGGAGGCGCGGGGACGGGTGAAACCTCAGCGACCGGTTTTGGCTCAGGTAGAGCTCGGCGAATTACTGGTCGAGGATTTGGCTTTGGTTGCTCACTTTTTAAAGAACCAGGATCTGGGACCGGCATAGCTCGCTCTCCACCAAGAAGCGCGCGCTTGTTGATTCCAGTTGTCTTTTCATCGCCCTGGTCAATTGAGTTGCGCATCACCAGTTGAAGTTTGCCCTCACTCGAGGCGAGTGCGAGCTTCTCCGCCTGTTCCGGCAGTACTAATAGAGTAACTACCTTGACACTGTTCGCTTCGCGCTGGTCATCAGGTTTGTCGATGTTCTGACCATTTGCCAGGACCTTGATGTTTTGCAGGACGATTTTGGAAATCGGATCTTGCATGCCCGCTTTCTCAGCCGGGTCGATAACTACTACGACATCCACCAGCGTCCCTGGCATGATGAAGCCCGAGATGCCCACGACATCGTCAACTTTCACTGTCATCGCACGGTAGCCTTCGGGTATTACCGCTGAGAGCCCGCCGGCAGTGCCTTCGGGAGCGAGCCGCGCTTCCGTGATGGGTTCGCGAGGCGCGATGTTAACTACCGCTACCCGGCCCGTTAGCTTCTCGGTGGATTCAAAAGCGCCGTCCGGTGTCGACTCTTTCGGAAACTGGACCATCATCAACTGCTCAGGAATGATCTTGGTGCCGAGCGGGATCGCGACTTTGGCAACCACCACACGGTTAAGATTTTTAGTGTAGGCCTGGGCGCTCGACAAATATCGACTAACCGATACTGCCGCGAGCAGGCCGAACAGAAGTGCACCGACTAAAACAAAAAGGAAGCGTTTGTTGCGCATAGTTGATTCTCCGTCTGGTCCATCGACCGGTTATGATCGCGCTGTTCTCAAACGCGAAAGATGGCGATAGAGATAATGCTGCCGAGCGTAATAGCAACGCCGTAAGGAATCGTGTACCGGCGATCCGCAGGGACAGCGAATTTCGGCATTTGCCAGCCCGGCAACAAGCCAACAAATATTTGCAGTACGCGATGCATCGTCGTTCTCACCATCCCCGATCGGACGATCGAGACGACCGCAAGCAGTCCGCCGGTGAGAACCACCACGAAAAACGTGGGCACAACCAGCTGGGCGCCGGTTACCGCCCCAATCGCGGCGAAGAGCTTCACGTCTCCCGCGCCCATCGCTCCGAAAACGTGAAGCATGAACATCATCGCGAACCCGAGAAGGCAGCCGGTAAAGCTCGCACCGATTCCCGGCAGCCCACTAAAGATCGCGTTTATTGCCAGGCCGCCAGCAAGAGTTGCGAGTACGAAGGCATTGGGAATGCGGCGATAGCGAACATCGTAGTAGGCGATGATGATCGCGAGCGGGACTAGCAAGCTTATGTTTACGATCGTTTCAGACATTTCTGAGTAGCAGCATTGGCTGCAAGATTCTGGTTACGAATCTCCGGGTCATGCCCGGCAAGACTCATCCGGCAACTCGCGTCACGAGTTGGTTAAGCCTGACGCCAATTGCATTGCCAAGCTCAGTGAAGGCGGTGACTGCGGCTATTGCTACCAGCGCCGCAGCCACCGCGTATTCGGAAAGCTCAAGGCCCGTTTCGTCTAGAAGAAATGTTTTCATTGCTTCGCCCTCGTTAGGGATCTGGTTTGCCGCGGCGTCGCTCCCCACAAACTGGGTTGTTGAAAATTTCACGACTGCGCCTCGCGCGACTTACTGGGAGATTTTTGTACCCAGCGCGGTGATTTTGTCGCTGATGGCGGTTCCCAGTGCTGTGAAAGCCCCAACGACAGCGATCGCCACTAAGGCCGCGGCGACTGCATACTCGGACAGCTCAAGACCTGTCTCATCTAGAAAAAAGCTCTTCATATTAGTTGTCTCCAAATCAATTGCATTCACATCGATAGAGTTGGCCCACAGGGCAAACCCCAGAGACCGCTAGCGCGCTTTACCCGAAGCGAACCTCAGCTAAAGCGCGCTGGTCCATGTGCGTTCACCCGACTACTGGGAGATTTTTGTACCCAGCGCGGTGATTTTGGTGCTGATTGCAGTTCCCAGGGCCGTGAAAGCGCCGACGACTGCGATCGCAACCAAAGCTGCGGCAACAGCGTATTCCGACAGTTCAAGACCGGTCTCGTCGCGAAAGAATTTCTTAATCATTTGCGTTTGCTCCTTTTGATTTGTCTATTGCGTGATAACTCGTCCGCTGTTCTCTTCGGTTGAAGTAAAGCGCGCGAGCATTGCCAAGTGAGTCTCATGGACGGAGGGCCACGTTAGACTGTGGCCCTCTGCAGCTCCCGGGCGAATAGGATCTTTGCCCGGCCGTGCGGCGGCCAAAGCCATTGATCCCACTCACCACGGCGCCACACAGAGTCAGTGTCAACAGCAAGAATTCGTGCCCCGCCGCAACCATGACTCGCAAACTGCCAATAAGGGCCAGCGCAAACAAAGGTGCGATGATTGCGATTGCTGCCAGTGATACAAACTCTTTTGTGGTTATAGCCTTCATGAGATTTTGCGTTGCGTCTCGATTTGTTTCGCGATGCGATATTGCTTCGCTGACGGACCTCGTCATTACAAGGCCCATGCCATGCACGCTTGAAGCAACGAATACCAACGCAAGACGGTTTTTTGACGGAGTAGAAGGGTGGGTGTTGTCGCCCCGGGTTAACAAAAAGGAATTACTTGCTTGAACCTGAAGACGCGACGGGTGGTGTACCTTGCGATTTCCTTGCCTATTGACGTGTCGCCTGCAGTTAACATCCTGATGCGCCGCTGTAGTCGCCGAGGCGACATCATCTTTGGCGCAGAAAGAAAAAAGCATTCGAGATTGCTCTCGAATGCTTCTTGCCTTTCCAGGAGGAAGGGCTAATTGCCTTCAGCTCTAAACTGTAATCCTGGCTCGGTATCTTCCTGAAGAAAGTCCGTGATGTCGATGGCCAATCGCTTTAGCTTCTTATAGAGCGTTTGCCGCGAACCTAGGCCCAAGACCTCACTGGTTCGAGCCACATTGCAGTCATTCCGTTTCAACGTTTCAGTAATGACCCGCCTTTCATAGTCTTCCAATAACACTTCAAGATTTTCCGCGGCGCGTTTGTCAGTTTTCATCTTTTTAGAGTTGGCAGGATAGATCTGCTCACCAAGGTGGTCCGGCGTAATGTAGCCACCCTCTTCGGCGTACAAGACAAGCCGTTCCATTTCTCCGGCTAGTTCGCGAATATTGCCGGGCCAGGAATATTCTTCCAGAATGCGAATCGTCTGCCAGGTTATTCCCGCGATAGCACGATCATTCCTCCTCGCATAGTGAGAGAGGTAATGAGAAATCAACGCTGAAATATCTTCGGGCCGTTCCCTCAAGGGTGGAACCTTGACGGTGAGCGTCGCTATTCGATAGTAAAGATCCTCTCGAAAAAGTTTCTCGTGTACCAACTGTTCGAGGTCCTTGTGAGTTGCGGCGATTACTCGAATGTCGACCTTGCGTGGACTTCTATCACCGAGGGCGTGAATTTCACTCTCTTGCAGGAAGCGCAGAAGTTTAGGCTGTACTACGAGAGGAAGGTCGCCAATCTCATCCAGGAACAGTGTGCCCCCCTCCGCTGATCGAATCAGGCCCTCGCTGTCCCTTAGCGCGCCCGTAAAACTTCCCTTCCGATGGCCAAAAAGCATGCTTTCGATTAGATCCGGCGGCGCTGCGGAACAATTGAAGGGAATGAAGTGGTGTTCGCGACGTCTGCTAAGGCGGTGAATAGCATGTGCAACTAACTCCTTGCCGGTGCCCGACTCACCACTAACAAGAACAGTTGAGTTAGAATCCTTAACCCGCACGACTGCATGTGCCACTTCATTCATTGCCCGACTGGCAAAAATCATCCCAGGCAATGTCTCTTTGTTGGGCTTTGATTCAATGGACTGTCTCGGCGTGACCGCACGTCCCAGGGATACATGGGAATGAGCCAGACGTGTTACGTCCATTATCGCTCCGAGATCTCTTGCCTGCGGTTCCGATAGTGGGCGAACACACTGGCCATACAGGGCGGCCCCGGCACGACCCGGTTTGGCGGAAGCCAATATGAAACAAACGTGGGAATCGCCAGGGTTAACCTTGAGCCCACCAAAGTCTTCCAAAAGCATATCCCTGACAACCTTTTCACCGGCTACCAGTTCTGGTTCGCGCAATCCTTCGGCCCAATCTAATCTCGGCTTTTCAATTCCTTCCACAGTCCAGATGGAAAGCCCGTACATGGGAGCTACGCCTTCGACCACCAGGCTGAGTTTGAGCATAACTTCGTAGAGCAAATCCGGGCCTGAATTTGCTGCCTGGCACAGGGCCCGAACGATTGACCCTAACGGAAGTCGAGGGGCCTCCGGCAGCTTTGTCAGCGATTCTGGGGGAGAATAGGTTAACTCAAGCATTTTGCTCTCCTATTACTTCCATGGAATGGAAATGGAACTACCGCGTTAAAGAAAATCACCAGGGCTTATGCTTCGAGGAAGAGAGGCAAGTAGTGGCGTGCTAATGCCGAACATCGGCTTTTCAAGTCGCGCTGAGTTTAGACTTGTAGCAGATTCATGTCAACCCTTTGAACACCAACACAATTCCACAAAAATCGTGAGAATGTGTTCGCCGCCCGTTCGCCTTTTTGGTCCATTAAGCGCTGTTACTTCAAGTAACCGTTGAACTTACGTGGCGAAACCGTTGCAAAGATATTGCTTTACACCCTTAAGCACCGATGCTACATTCCGCCAACTTTGGAGCTAAAGCATTGACTGGCAATGGATTGGCCGTAACTAAAACACACCCTATTGGGTCTCGCGCAAGTGAGGTATCGAGCATATTGTGGTCAACGAATCAACGGCGCTTAAGCAGCTCCTTAAAAGTCGTTCACGTTCAAGCCTATGGAGCAACTGACAAATGAAAACCAGGCAGGCAGCAAGCGCAAGGGTTCCGCGCGAAGGTCGAAACAGGGTCACCATTCGGAGAAAGATGGCTTCGCTACGTGTCGGCTTGCGGCGGAGGCGGTTACGGCGTGTGACGCGAACATGATCTGGTCGTCATCGGTTAGCACTAGTTGAAATATAGAAGAGATCAAATCAGCTGAGAACTTGGAGGTGCTTTCGTGAGCAGGGTAATAAACACATATTGGGTAGATGAGAGGATCCGGGCACAGAGAGTCGCACCTCGAGAATCGTCGCCTTTCGCATCCGTTAAAGAGATTTCCCGGGACATTATTGGAACACCTGCCGAGGTTCGCCAGCGCGGTGGATTGATACCGGCTTGGGTTATTTTTGGAATGATCATTCTGGCGACGTTCGCCATATGCGTTACCGTGACTATGCGTACTCGGACCAAAATGGCTTTGGCGTCTCAGCGATATGTTCAAATGCAGATGGACGTCGAAGGTTTACGCTCAGCAAACCAGTCATTGCAAATTGAGATAAAACTGCTTAGCACTGACCCGCGCTCTATTGAGGCAGCTGCCCGCAACCGGCTCAATATGGTGAGGGCAAACGAAATCGTAGTACCCGTCGAATGAGCAATTGGGGAGGCTTCTTCGTACGGACTTGTTTCTCCTGCTGGTTGCCCGCTAGTTCCCCTTCTTGATAAGCCACGTTCCGCGAGTGCCTGCCAAGTCTGCGCGGCTGTGACTGCCATCTCAGCCGCGCCCTTCTTTGTAAGTTGCACAATACGTAGTTTCGGTCTGTTGACACTGCAATACTCGTCAACTAATATCGAAATTTCCATCCTAAATGTACGCAATCGGAAGCCCTATGCCGGATACCAAAGAGGTCAATTCTCCAATCGAGGAAACAGTTGAACGCTGGGAGCGCGAGACGCTGCAACCAGCGCTTTCCAGCCATCCCGAAAGGAAGAAACGGTTTGAAAGTGTTTCTCTCGAGGAAGTCAAACGTCTCTACACGCCTGCTGACATCGAAAACCTGGATTTCTCTCAAGACATTTCGTTTCCAGGCGAGTTTCCATACACACGCGGAATTCATCCGACAGGCTATCGCGGGAAGCTCTGGACGATGCGCCAGTTTGCTGGCTTTAGTACTCCTGAAGAGACGAATGCACGATTCAAATACCTGCTGGCCCAGGGACAGAATGGTCTTTCCGTAGCTTACGACTTGCCTACCCTGATGGGTTATGACGCCGATTCAATTCTCTCCGAGGGAGAGGTGGGAAAATGTGGCGTCGCGGTCTCGTCATTGGCCGATATGGAGGTGCTCTTTGATGAAATACCTCTGGAACAAGTGACGGTATCTCAGACGATAAACGCGCCGGCCTCTGTTCTACTGGCAATGTATCTGGTAGTTGCCGAGAAGCAAGGGGCCGACTGGGAAAAAATTTCAGGCACGCTTCAAAACGACATCCTCAAGGAATACATAGCGCAAAAAGAATGGATCTATCCCATCCGGCCAGCCATGAAGTTGGTAGTGGATACCTTTGAATTTTGCACTGAGCATGTGCCTCGTTACAATCCTGTATCAGTCAGCGGTTATCACATACGTGAAGCCGGAGCCACCGCCATTCAGGAACTCGCCTTTACGTTGCGAGATGGACTCGAGTATGTCGAGTGGGGAGTGCGGGCGGGGCTGGAACTCGATCGCTTTGTTCCACGGATCTCTTTCTTTTTTAACGCGCATAACGACTTCTTCGAAGAAGTAGCGAAGTATCGCGCTGCCCGCAGAGTTTGGGCGCGAGAAATGCGCGAGCGCTTTGGGACAACCAACGAGCGCACTCTTAAGCTTCGTTTCCATACGCAAACTGCGGGAGTATCGCTAACAGTTCAACAGCCTCTGAACAACATTGTTCGCGTAGCCATACAGGCGCTGGCGGGCGTTCTGGGCGGAACTCAAAGCCTGCACACCGACGCGTATGATGAAGCCCTGGCATTGCCGACAGATCGCGCCGCACTGATTGCCCTTCGGACTCAGCAGATCATCGCTGAGGAAACCGGGGTGGTTAACACTGTCGATCCACTCGGCGGCTCCTACTTTGTTGAAGCACTTACAGAAGAGATGGAGAAGGGCGCGCTGGACTATTTCAAAAAGATTGACTCGATGGGCGGCATGGTGGCTGCGATCGAAAAGGGTTTCCCGCAGCGAGAGATCCAGGATTCCGCTTATCAATATCAGAAAGCGGTTGAACGCGGTGAACAGGTGATCGTCGGCGTAAACAAGTATGCGATGGGAGACGAAGCCAGCATTCCCACTTTGGTTATTGATGAATCAGTCCGCGAACACCAAATAGAACGGCTGGAGCAAACCCGTTCACGGCGAGACGCAGGGGCAGTGGCAAACGCTCTCGAGAAATTGAAGCTCGCTGCGCGAAACGCTGAAAACACTATGCCCCCCACTATAGAGGCAGTGCGCGCTTATGCCACACTTGGCGAAATCTGTTCAGCGTTGCGCGATGTATATGGTATCTACGAAGAGCCGGCCTTCTGATGGCGATCCACTTTTCCCTTCCATTAATTCCTTTCAAAAACAACAGAATGCAATTGTTATCACTTCTGGCTCTATCTCTCCTGGCGCCCAGCAGCTTTGCACAGTTAAAGCCTCAAGCCTCGGCAAGTGGGGCGACAAATGATCGGGCAATTGTTACCCCGCGAAAAGTTGTTATTGTGCGCCGGGCCGCATTGATAAAAGACTTTCCCGAAAAGAAGACTGCGACCGTTACATATCCAGTTATCAGCGGATTGAAAAACCCAACAGTCTTGAAGCGGATCCAATCGATCCTACAGATCAAGAATGTCTTCGACACCTCCCTGGCTGAGTATCGAGAAGACACCTGGCTGGAGGAGTTTGGCTATAAAGTGAACTACAACAAGAACAGTATTTTGGACATTACGTTCACTCAAAGCGGATCGGGCGCATATCCCGACACACATACCAAACACTTTGCACTCAATCTGAAGAACGGCAGTGTTATCAAAGCATCCGACGTTTTTGTGACTGACAACCTGACGATACTCAGTGCGATGGTAAACCGAAAGTTACAGAATGAGATCCGAAAGATTTTGGCCGAGCTCAGTGCGTCCAAAAGAGATCCGGAGGACACAAGAATCGCTAAGGAGGCGGGCGAGGTACTGGAGTTTAAGGTTGAGAATCTTGATGACTTCTCAGTCGGCACTAAGGGGATTACTTTCCTGTACGACGCGGGCTACCCGCACGTTATACAAGCCTTCGAGCCGGACGGACGCTACTTCTTCAGTTATTCAGAGTTGAAACCCTACATCAAACGCGACGCCATGCTGGGGCAATTCGTGGACTAACGCTACAATACGAGTATGAACGAACGAAAAATACGCGTGTTAGTAGCGAAGCCCGGACTTGATGGTCACGATCGAGGAGCGAAGGTCATTGCTCGTGCGTTGCGCGACGCGGGAATGGAAGTCATCTACACTGGTCTGCGGCAAACTCCGGAGATGATCGCTGCGGCGGCATTGCAGGAAGACGTGGACGCTGTTGGGGTTTCCATTCTCAGCGGCGCTCATAACACGCTTTGCCCACGCATAGTCAAATTACTCCAGGATCAGGGAATGGATGATTGCCTAGTGCTTCTTGGTGGAATAGTTCCTCAGGAAGATATCGCGAAGCTAAAGGCACAAGGTGTGGCCGAAATATTTCTTCCGGGAACGTCTACGGAAAACATCGTCAAGTTCCTACGCGAAAACGTTAAGCCGCGCGAATAGTGCGATCGGTTGTTGTTGATTTCACCCGCTTCAGTTTGTTTCAACTTCAAGGCGCTACGTCAGCTCTATAAACGATGGATGAAGACTCATCTGCAATCGTCACTGAAGTTATTGACTCAATTGCCATCGTTCGTTTCAATCGCCCAACTCAACGCAACGTACTTTCCTCCTCCACACTTAAAGGCCTAAAGAGCATCTTGTCGACGCTGCTTCCCCGCGACGATATTGGAGCGATCATCCTAACCGGAACCGGCGATGTTTTTGCCTCGGGCGCGGACATACGCGAACTGACTAAACTCAATCCAGCATCTGCATTTGAGTTTTCCAGATTTGGGCAAACCCTATTTCAATCCATTGCTGACGCAAAACAAATAACGATTGCGGCGGTCAATGGCTATTGCATGGGCGGTGCTTTGGACCTGGCACTGTCGTGCGATATCCGCGTTGCTTCGAAGGATGCTGTGTTTTCACATCCGGGAGGAAAACTTGGAATTATTACTGGCTGGGGCGGCACTCAAAGACTTGCGCGAATCATAGGGCGCTCGCGGGCCATCGAGTTCTTTACAACAGCACGTCAGTATACCAGCGTGGAGGCTTTGGAGATGGGTCTGGTGAGTCGCATCGGGGACCCCGTTATCTCTTACTCTCTGAAGATTGCCGACAGAAAGAAAGAAGGTGGCAGAAAGTCTGCCACCTTCATCCAGACGTGATTGGGCTCAACGCCTAAAAGCTGAATTTCAGCCCTAGTTCTGCCGACAGACTGTGTGGAACGATGACGCCACTGGGAGTGATGAAATTACTCGGCTTATTGAATGTAGCTGTGCGCACATTAGTCCCGAAATTGTTTCCGAAATTCGCGCGATTTGTCAGATCGAAGATTTGGAAAATCAGAGACAACATGGAACTCTCTTTAATCCTAAAGTTCTTAGTCACTCGAGTGTCCAGCTGAACAAAGGGCTGTCCACGAAGGTTATCAAAGGGAACGATTGAACATTGCCCGGATCGCAAACAGTTGCGATAGCTGACCGTCGTCGTTCCGAATGCATTGAAGGTACCTAGTAGATCATTCCTTCTGTCGTTGAAAACGATCACGTGTGAAGTTCCAGCGCCGCTGCCCGCTCCAATCACATCAAGGCTACCGTAGCCGGAAGTAAAAGGCCTCGCCGTCTCCATTTGCAGGATTGGTGCAACCTGGAAACCGCCCGGCAGGTTAATGACGCTGCTTGCGGTGAAACGATGGCGAGTATCGGTCGGGGTTGGCCCGAATTCCGACGGTGCGAAGAGATCGAACGGATTGAACGCGCGGTTCCTGAAGGCCGCAGCATTTCCGTTAAAGGCCAATGCCCTTGAAAGCGTGTAACTGGCATTCACAGTGAAGTTGTTCTTCAGACGACGTCGGTAGTTGATGTTCATGCCATCGTACCGGGAACGACCCGTCGAAGTCTCCAGATCAATCCTTCCCAACACCGGTAACCCGGCTGCCGTGAAGGCTGCGCTTAGTGGCCGCGCTGTGCTTTCATTGATGAAGCGGAGCTGTGGATTGATGTTGACGGTTTTAGACTCATGCAGCCCGAGCACGTGCGTGTATTCAACTTCGAGCACAGAATATGAGTTCAGTTGGAAGGAATATCCCAGGTTCCATTGTTGTGTATAAGGGTTGCGGTAGTCGGGATCCATTATTCGGCCGGTGTTACCTGCTGCAAGTTGAGTTTGAGCAGGCGGAATGACCGGCAATGGATCAACTCCAAAGCGCCAGGCGGAAAGCCTGATGTTGGTGCCGGGTACAAAGTTGGCGCCAGCATCGTCCGGTCCGGTACTAGTTATGGCAAACACTCCGGCAAAGATTGTCGGATTGATCTGCTGAATCATGAAGAGAGGAATGTTCAGGAACGTCTGGCCGTAGTAGAGTCCATAGCCGCCACGCAGAATATGCTTTCCTCTCCCGGTCATGTCCCAGGCAAAGCCCACCCTGGGACTAAAGTCACGACCGTCGTCATGCGGCAGCGCTCTCGCGGCGAGATGATTAATTGCCTTTAGTGCCAAATAGGTCCGGTTTTTTTCCTGGGCTCTGGTCCCAATTAGATTAAAGTCTTTGTCATAGCGCAGGCCCAGGTTCAGAGTCAGATTACGGTTTACCTTCCAATCATCCTGAAAATAAACACCAAACATCTTGGCGCCGCCAGGTAGATTAAAGTAGGGGTCACCAGAGGTAGCCGACATACCAACGACGGCTCCCGGCGTCGCGAACTTTTGCGGATATTTCGCAGTATTGGTGGTAATGACGCTGGGGAGATCGAGGAAGTCAATTTGCAGAGTTGGGTTAAATTTAAAGAAGCCGCCCAGCTTGGGCTCCCAAAGATAGTCGAATCCAGTTCTGAACGTATGCGCGCCCCGATTGATTGAAAGGTCGTCCTTAAATTGGTACTTCGACTGGTACGACTGCTGCGGCACGTTCGTATTAGTGCCAAACGTGATCCCATTCGGAAAATTAAATGTCGGCACCAGGTTTTCGCTATCAATCAAGTTGTTCCAATATGAATAACCGACCGTCGCCGCGTTGATAACAGTGCTCGACAGCGCGGAGTTGAGAGTAACATTGCCGAGCAAAAGGCGATTTTTCGTGAAGTTGCCCGCTGTTAGATCGCTTGTAGGCGTCGCTTGGTCGTTTAGTCCCAAGTTAGACTGATCGTTAAAGCTCGCAAAGATGTTATGCCTCGAGTTGATAGTGTGATCAATTCGAGCATTCCAGCGCCGATCCTTGTACGGAGTGGGGAGCGTCGCAGAGGGCTTAGCTCCCAAACCGGTAACCAGAGCCAACTCCGTTTGGGCCTGACTAGTCGTGGGGATAGAGGTCGCTTCCTTCTGCCGTTCATAGGCGAAGAAGAAGAAGGTTGGATGGTCTCCCTTGTTGATAGGTCCACCAATCGAGCCTCCATATTGTTTGCGGTTGAAAGGTGGCTTTACGGCCCGCTTGATGCCCGTTAACGGATCAACTTCGTTCGCATTCAACTTCTTGTCCCGCAAAAAGAAGAATAAGGATCCATGAAACTGATTGCCGCCCGACTTGGTGACAACATTCACCGCCGCGCCTTCGCTACGACCGTTGACCGCCGAGAAACGCTGAGTGCTGATCACGAATTCCTGAATAGCTTCGAGGGGAAACTGCATCACGGGCCCGCCGACGGTGTTATCTTTGTTGTCGATTCCATTAACCGTAACGTTGACGTTGCGGCCGCTCGAGCCATTGACCGCGAAGACAGCGATGCGGCGCTTAGTTGGGTCGTATGAGTCCACTGGTTTGACACCAGGCGCCAGGTAAGCAAGATTGCCCAAGTCACGCCCGTTGAGTGGCAAATCCTGAACTTCGCGCGGGGTGATATTGGTGCTGACATCGGTTTTCTCTCTGTTAAGTAATTCGGTCTCTTCAGTAACCGTCACCGTTGCCGTCTGCACGCCCGGATTCATCGTGAAGTTAAGACTATTCGTCTGCCCGATAAGCAATTCGACGTTGTCTGAAGTGACTTCGCCAAAGCCACTAGCGCTAACCTTGATCGCATAGCGCCCGGCAGGGAGGAAGTCGAGTTTGTATTCCCCGCTCTCGTTGGTAGTCGCTGTTCGTTCCATACCAGTCGCTTTGTTGGTGACGGTGACAGTTGCGCCAGTTATGACGTCACCCTTTAGATCGCTGACTGTTCCACCCATGGCACCAACAGCAGTTCCCTGCGCAAAGACACCGACGCAACTTAACAGCAAGATAAACACCAGAACGAGTACGCTTCCGGCAAACCTATTTAGTCCTACGGTGAAATGATTCGAGTTCATGCGGAGCCTCCTAAAACTATTGTCAAAGAGAGAGTGTTCCAAGCTCAACGCGGCGATCGCGTTGGTAAAAGGTGTTCACGAGTTTTTCGACAACGACTGTAGGCGATAGCGAAGAAAGCACTGGTGCAGAATGGAAACGTGCAAAGCTAGCGCCGCGCCCCAGCCCCCTGGTACTTCAATTGCGCGCATGCTACTCCTTCTTTAAGAACCTAGCAATACCCAGCTGGCTATCCTCTGTCATCCGGGCAATCACGTTAGCACCAACGCCTGTTTCCATTGCCTCGTTAAAGGTCATGCCGTCAGTTTGATAAAGTAGTGTCTTGGTTAATGCAACTGCAGACCTGCTCACCTTCTCAAAGGCACGCGCATAAGCAGTAACATCAGATTCAAACGTCTCTTCATTAAAGATCTGATTGACCAGCCCGAAGTCTTTCGCCTCCGCCGCACCAATCTCAGCGCCACGCGCAAGCAATTCAAACGCGCGCTTCTCGGAAATATTTCTCCGCAGAATCGCCATCACCATCGCGGGAACAAATCCAATCTTCACTTCCGGGTAACCAAAGCGCGCCGTAGATGAAGCAACCACGATGTCACAGGCGCTGGCAAGTCCACAACCGCCCGCAAGCGCGCGTCCCCGCACAGCCGCCATTACTGGCACCGTCACCGAGCGAACCAGCATAAAGAGTTCCATCAACGAGCGGGCATCGGAAATATTCTCAGCGACCGAAGCTTCTGAAATCTTTCGCAACGACTCAAGGTCGGCGCCCGAACAAAAGTCTGATCCGGCTCCGGTGATTACAACAACGCGGACGGCTGTATTGTCATTTGCCTGAACCAGAGCACCCTTGAGGCCGGCAATCAGCGCGTCGTTGAGCGCGTTTCTTTTATCGGGACGATTTAACGTTATGCGCGCTACCGTTCCATCAACCTGATAGAGAATCACCTTGCTTTCGTCAGTCATCGTATTAATTGCACTTGTTCTGAGGCGATTAGATCAATTCGCTTCTGGGTAACGCAAACTGTTAGTTTGCGGCGGTGCGCCTGCTCTTCGGCAACGTCGCAAACTAACAGTTTGCGTTACGAGCTCTTAACAGTCTGCTTCTAAAAACTCCAGCAGTGCGGCATTGACTTCCTCAACAGCCTCATTCTGCACCCAATGCCCGCTGTCAGCTATACGCAATTCTCGATAGGGCGCATCAACATAGCTCGCGACACCGCAAACCGTACGAGGCAGGATCGCAAAATCCTGTTCACCGAAAATGAATAGTGTCGGCACGCGTATGCGTCCATCTCTTAGGGTCGTGGTTTCGGAAGACTGATCCCCATTGCTCTCGGCCGCGTCCTCCGACTTCCGGCGTGACATCAAGCGACCGAGATTCGCTCGATAATAGTTCACAGCTCCAGTGACGGCTCCCGGGCGGCCTAGCGCTTCCTTGTAAATCTGAATATCCTTTTCGCTGAACGCTCCTTTTCGCACTACTGATTCCGTGAATACCCGATCGAGTGATGCGAAATTCTTTCTGCTAATGGCCCATTCAGGAATACGCGGAAGCTGGAAGAAAAACATGTACCAGCTTCGGAGCAACTGGCGTAGCGAGATGTTTGCTCGCCAAACGGCGGCGGGAGGCACCTGCAACACCGCCAGCCTGGAGACGTTTTGCGGATACTTCTGTGCAACAGCCCAAGCGACTCCGGCTCCCCAATCGTGAGCCACAATCGCTGCCTTGTTCGCTCCAAAGTGTTTGATCAGTGCGATGACGTCTTCAACCAGGACCTCGATCCGATAATCCTCAACTCGAGGCGGCTTATCGCTAAGATTGAAGCCACGCATGTCGGGAGCGATCACATGATGACTCGTTGCAAGCACTGGCAATTGATGCCGCCACGAGTACCAAAACTCAGGAAAGCCATGCAATAAGATAATCAGGTTCTCGCCGCTGCCTGACTCGGCATAGTGTAATCTAATGCCGTTTACGTCTGCGTAGTTGTGATCTATTAACGAACCCGGGCTTTTTGTATTAGCAGCTTCAATGGGCATGTCAATAAGAGCGGGGGCGTGCCCGCCTTCCTGACCCCGAGAGTATGCAGGTTCTTTCTTAATATTATGCTTGAAAGCCTCTCAAAGGGGTCACCAAGCCCGTAAAACAGCTCAAGGTTGGGAAGGTGGGCATGACCCCGCTCCTCGCCTCGCGATCACCGAGCTGATGTTGACTATTCAACCTCCAAACTCTGTGCCTCACCATCAGTTATTTCAATCTCCATCCTGAGCAGCGCAGTCGAAAAAGTCTTGCCTTGAGCATCTGTCATCAAAGACAACGTCCCCCCACCCCCCAGGCTTTCATGCAACAGAAAATTAAGAGCGCCGAGGTTTGGCAACTCAAATCGCTCTACCTCGCCTTTGCATATTCCTTTGAAGTGTTGCTTGACACGTTCGGCGGTCACTTCGCGAACCAGGATCGGATACACCTCGTCGCGCAGAGCGATCAGACCTATATTGGCGGTGTCGCCTTTGTCACCCGAACGCGCATGCGCAAGTCTTGTTAGTTGCACCTGCATCTCTTGGTTCTACTCCAGCTAAAGCTTTGCGGTCTTTTGCGCAAAGAAGTTCGCTGAAAATCTAGGCTTCAATCACTTCGACCCGCGGCACAATCTCAGTCTTCGGAATCAACGCCGGCCAGTAAGCGACGATCTCTTCAACTTTAGGCCGGCCTCCGGCAAAACCAGTCACCCCCGGCGGGCCAGTCAACACCAATGGAGCGATTTCCTTCGTAAACCTTTCAACTGCCTTTCGATCTTCACCGCGCACACCAACGCGTAACTGAACCTCAGGAAGGTCAGGAGACGGCCGCCCGGCTAACGGACCATGCGTCGCATTCGCTCCCACAAACTCCGTTAGGATCTGATCAAAGTTCAACCCAAGCCTTTGCAGCCGGGTCCTGAGTATTCTGTCGGACGCCTGTGCCTTGTCATAGGCCTCCGGCCACGAATAGACGAGTGTTCCGACAGCTTTATATCCGGCAGAGTAGCTGATCGATACTTTGTAAAACTCAGTTGCCGGCCGGCCTTCAATTCCATAGACGCGAACGCGGTCGCGGCCTTCATATTCCAGACGGACAGTCGTGAAATCGGCAACGCAATCCGGCGTGATGTATTCGTGCGGATCACCCATTTCATAAACCAACTGTTCTTTGATCGAAGGAATAATCACCCAGCCGCCAGTGCGTTCATGTTTCGTGATTACGAACGTCCCATCGGGCGAGGCCTCGACAATTGGGAAACCGACATCCGCGAGGTTGGGAACGCTGCGCCACTCATATTGGCAGTTTCCGCCTGACGCCTGGGCCCCACATTCAATGATGTGGCCGGCGATCGTACCCGCCGAGAGCTTGTTCCAATCGTCAGGCGCCCAACCAAACTCATGCATCAACGGCGCCAGCGTGAGTCCGGTGTCGGTCGCCCTTCCTGTGATTACCACTTGAGCTCCACGATCAAGTGCTTCCACCATCGGCCCGGCGCCCAGGTAAACGTTTGCACTTTGAATTCGATCGCGCACCGTAGCCAGTGGCTCGTCCGTATCCATATTGCGTAACTCGATACCGCGAGCAAGCATCTCGTCAATACTGGACATGATGTCGTCGCCAGTAACAATTCCAATACGAACTTTACCGGCCAGGCCAAGTTCGCGGGCGACTTCGACGACCGCACTCGCGCAACCCTCAACGTTCACGCCTCCGGCGTTTGCGGTCACGCGAATATTCCGTTCGACGCAGGCCGGTAGAATCCTCTTCATCAGCGGTACAAAATCCTTCGCATACCCCGCGGATGGATCGCGTGAGCGCTGTTTCTGCATGATCGACATCGTAACTTCGGCGAGATAGTCGAGCATTAGGTAGTCGATCGGACCGCCTTCCACCTGCCGCACCGGTGCGTCTGGGAGATCTCCCCAAAATCCCTGGCCCGCTGCAATGCGAATCTTCTGTTTCATTGTCGGCCTAATCTGCGTAATCTGCGGATTGCTATACCAACGTCGGTGGCAAAACAAACTGTCCAATATGCGGGCCGCTGTAGTTCAAGCTGGTGCGCAACGAAAGCTCCAACGCATCGCGCGTGTTCTCCGGAACGATCACTGCATCTACGAAGCCGCGCGCCGCCGCATACTTTGCATCAAGCTCGATCTCGTAAGTCTCGCGTACATGCTCCATCTCGGCTTCGAGCTCTTCACTCGGTTTCTGATCGTTTCGTTTCAACTTATCGAGTTGACTGCCGAACACAGCCTGCACCGCGGAGTCGCCTTCCATGACACCCATTCGGCCGGTGGGCCAACTAAAAATAAAATCGGGATCGAAACCCTGCCCCGCCATTGCGTAATAGCCGGCGCCGGAAGCATGGTTCACCGTTAAAACGATTTTGGGCACCAACGCCGTCGCCATTGCCTCCACAAACCGCGCGCCTGCCCGAATGATTCCCGAGTGCTCAGCCTCCGGACCCACCATAAAACCGGAGACGTCCTGAATGAACACCAGCGGTGTATGTCGACGGTTGCAGGTTTCGATGAAGTAAGCCGCCTTCTCTGCAGACTCGGTGTAGATGATCCCGCCGAACCTTGGAGGACCACCGCCGGGCGGACGAATCATGCCGCGGTTGTTGGCAATCACACCAACCTGAATGCCGCGAATGCGCGCATGTCCAGTGACCATCTCCTTCGCATAATCAGCCTGAAATTCGTCGAGGTGGCCACCGTCAAGCAGGCAGTCGAGCAGTTGCCGCGCGTTATAGGGCTGTTTGTGATCCGCGGGAATGATGTCGTAAAGAGCAGACGCGGGGCGAGCGGCTTCCACACTCGGTAAGATAGGCACCGGATTTGAGTGCCTAACCGGAAGCTCAGAAACAAACTCTCTAATTTTCGTTATGCAGGCTGCGTCATCCGGGACACGGTAATGGGCCACTCCGGAAAGTTCGTTGTGTGCGCGTGCGCCACCTAGAGTTTCGTTGTCGATCGTCTGTCCGGTCGCACCCTTCACCAGATTCGCGCCGCCGAGTCCCATGAATGAAGTTCCCTCGACCATTACAATCACGTCAGAGAGC
>Ga0137394_10000765_pt1 | contig 22432 bp, 27 predicted proteins | sample czobulk116metaG_FD_108278 | JGI IMG/M metagenome (GOLD analysis project Ga0137394, IMG submission 108278) | Vadose zone soil microbial communities from Angelo Coast Range Reserve, California, USA - czobulk1.16 metaG | ecosystem: Environmental > Terrestrial > Soil > Vadose zone | place: USA...
CGAAAACGTCTGGGAATATCTGCGCGGCAACAAACTCGCGATCACCGTCTTCGACGACTACGACGACATCGTTGATAAAGCCTGCGGCGCATGGAACTTCTTCGAACAAGATCCAAAGCGCATCGCGTCAATCACCACCCGAACTTGGGCAACAGTCAATATTTAGGGCCGTTGGTATTACCCCTTAGATCTGCGAGCGTAAGGTTTTGATCGGTGGTTACGCGCAGCGTGAAATTCGGCGCGGCGGTTCCGGCAGGCAGGATGGATGGCATTGTTCAGGCCTCGCCCGCGAATAGTGACCCGACCTAGGCAGCCGATATTTAAGAGCGGCGCGCGTTGCCGTCGTTGACTGCAATCAATTTCGAGCACCCCAATGTTGGTTTCCCGACGCCGTGCGCATCCTGCGACCGCATTACGTATTTTTACGATACGCAGATTCACGGAATGTTTTGATCGGCCATATCGAGCGATGGTGCGCCCTGAGCAACGATGTAATCCCCACCCGCGGACGAGCTCTGCAGAAAAAGGAGGGGCCATGAAAACGAGAAGCCATGCAGCGGACTACTATCGACGGATACTTTCAATGCAGCCCCATGCGCTGAAGCGCCTTGATGAAGGTGCCGCGATTGTGAAACGCCATCGCGGCCAGGAGATTACCAATGAGTCAGGCTCCGCGGGCCACTGGTACTACGTTATCACTGGCGCGGTCGGGCGCAGCAAAATCCGTTCGGACGGGCGGCGACAAATCGTCGATCTGATGCTGCCGCGGGATTTCTTCTTCGTCTCGGAAAGTAGCAAGAGGCAGGCGACGATCGAAGCGATTGCCGAGGAGACTGTGCTTGCAAGCCATTCTGGCGGGCGGGTTGAACTGATAGCAGCGCGTGACCCGCAGTTTGCACGGGAACTGCGCGAAGTCGCTTTTCAATCCATCACTCGATCCCAGGAACAGCTCTTGATCCTCGGAGGCGTCACCGCTCTCGAGAAGGTCGGCTCTTTTTTACTTTCGCTCGATCGACGTGGCTCGGATCGAAGGGGGCAAGTGGAATTGACGGTCACGCGCTATGACATAGCCGAATATCTGGCAATCTCGGTGGAGACGGTGTGCCGCGCCATTACGGATCTGCAGCAGCGGGGCATCATTACTTTGGCAGGTAAGCGAACGGTCATGATTCTGAACCGAGGAGCCTTGGAAGATCGTGCCGGGGAAAAATTCAAAGATGTGAGTCAGTTGAAGCAAGGCCAAACGGCGGCGGTTTACCCCTTGCGTTCATTATCGGATAGCGACACTCGTAGCCTCGCTATGACTCCCAAACGTATGACCTCTGCGAGTTGACGCATTCCCAGCCGCTCCATCATGCGCGCCCGGTGCACCTCGACCGTGCGCACGCTGATCCCGAGATCAAAAGCGATCAACTTGTTCGGCCGGCCCGCCAGCAGTCCGTCAAGAACTTCCCGTTCGCGCGGACTGAGAGTCGCGACCCGCTGGACGGCGTCGGCGATATCGAGATCGGAATGGCTTTCTTTGCCAAACGCGGACTCAATCGCCTGGAGCAAAGCGTGATCGCTGTATGGCTTTTCCAGAAAATCGGTGGCGCCTGCCTTCATCGCGCGAACAGCCGTTTGAACATCTCCTTGTCCGGTCACGACAATAACGGGTAGGTCGTTTCTCATCTTGAGAAGTTGCGCCTGGACATCCAGTCCGCTGATGCCCGGTAAGCGGACATCGAGCAAGACACAACCTGTCTTGAACGTCTTCGCTGCCTTCAGAAACGTGTCCGGATGGTCGAAAGTGATCGGCTCAAAGTTCGCTGAACTCAGCAAGCGTTCCAGCGACCGAAGCACGGCACGGTCATCGTCAAGAACGTAGACGGTTCGTTCAGCCGCCATTTGCCACTCCGCCGGCCGGAAGGGTAAAGCGAAAAATGGTTCCGCCCCCGGGATTCGGCTCCGCCATCAGTCGACCCTCGTGCGCTTCGATAATAGAGCGCGAAATCGACAGCCCCAATCCCATGCCGTCGTTTTTGTTTGAAACGAATGGGCTAAACAATTGGCCGGCAATATCGCCAGGAATTCCAGGTCCATTATCGATGACGGCGATCTCGATCGTTTTGTCTTCGAGAGCCCTCGTAGCCAAGGTGACTTCGCGCGACTCTTGATGGGCCATCGCTTCCAACGCATTCCGGATGAGATTGACGATAACTTGCTGGATTTGAACCCGGTTCACGAATACATCTCGGGCCTTGCCATCGAATTCAAACCTTAGACGAGCCGCTAGTGGAGCGATGCTACTCAATGCAAGGGTACTTGCTTCCTCGATCATCGAAGGAAGCAGTTCGATTCGTTTTTCCGTCTCGCTCTTGCTCACCAATTGGCGGAGGCCGCGGACGATTTCGCTCACCCGCAATGCCTGCTCGGCAGCCTCCTCGGTGACTTCCTGCGCGGTCAGGAGATTTACCGGCCCCCCGCTTGCGAGCAGCCGCTTCACCGCATAAACCGAATTGACAATCGCCGTGAGTGGCTGGCTGATTTCGTGCGCGATCGTGGCGGCCATCTGACCGGCTGTCGTGATGCACGCTGCACGTGAATAATCGTTCTGTAATGTTTGAAAGCGCAAATCGGCTTGCGCGCGTTCAAGTTTCTCCGCGACCAGCCATTTGTTGGCCTCTGCCAATTCAAATGTTCGCTGTTCTACGCGTCGTTCCAGACTTCCATTGAGATGACGCAGCGCCGCTTCTGAGTCCTTTTGTGCGCTGAGATCGCGGCTGACCGTTGCGACGTTCATCGGCTCTCCCGTACGGGGGTCGTCGATCCTGAAGCAATCGACCAGGAAGGATATAGGGCTCCCGGATTCAAAATGCCTGAGCTCGAGCTCTCCCTTCCACCGGCCGGCACGGAGCACCTGAGGCCATAGCTCATCCTGCAACTTGTTTCGGTCCTGCGGCGACATGAAATCAGGTAAGCGAAGCCGCAATGCATGGTCGAGGCTGGCAAGTCCCACCAATTGAAGACCGGCCGGATTAACATATTGAACCTGACCGCTGAGCGAGGCGATGCTGACGAAATCGGTCGTTCGCTGCACCAATGCTGTAAACCTTCTTTTCTCGGCGTCTCCCAGCCACTGCTGGAACGCGATCGCCGCCTGATTGGCCCCCGTATTCAGGAGCAGCTTCTCCGTTTTGGTTGGAAAGGTGCCGCGCATTGAACCTGCAGCGAGCGTTGCATCGCCATTGAACCCGACTGGTGCGGTCATAACGTGCAGGTCGCGGCCGCCGGATGCGTCGGTAATAATAAATTCCTGCCTACTGCCGAGCGCTGCCTTTTTGCGCTGTAGCATCGCGCGCACACGTTTGAGGCTTGCAGGATTTAGTTTTGGGTCACTGCGGGTCAGTTCGGGGATAAGCTGGTTGCCATCGCCGGGAAGCGCAACGAAAACGAAATCGGCATTGAGCATCGAAATCAGCGCAGCGACTACGCTGCTGCCGATTTGGCGCATATCACAATTCTGCCATGCAGCCGGAAGCGTTGAGAGCGCGACCAGATCGCGGATGCAACGTTGCAACTCGTCGGATTTTGCAAACGGCTCCGTCCACGGCATTGCGTTCGCCTTGAGTGACTTTCGCGGCGATCTCGGATGAATTTGATACCTGTCTGCTTGAGTTAGCAATGCCAAATTAACAATGGCCGCATACTGAAGGGGAACTCGCCAAAATGGCGGTATCCGCTTAATGTACAATTTTAAGCTGAGTGATTGATAATGTGTCGATCAAAGGTGCCGTGGTTTTCGCGCGGGGCGAGATGTTGTTTTTCGCTTGGGAATGCCGACCCGGGTCAAGGATATCCAGGCTGGAGGATCGCTCGCGGGAAAAGTCTCGATCAGGCTCTCGTCGATTTCGTCGATTGCGGTCGTTTCCATTCGCAACGGCCGGGCATTTGCTCGGCCGTTTCGGTTTGGATGATGCGTTGTCTTGGTTTTCATCGAGGCCTGCCTAAGCGGCAGTTCCGACCGCAGTGGGGCTGACACCTTCATGCTGCCGCGACCGGAGCTTGAAGGAGAATATGACCAGGGCGACGCCAAAGGCGAGTGCGTACGCTCCGATCCACCAGGTGAGCACAATAGCTCCGATCAACGGAATGATAACAAGGAGCGTGCCAAACGCAAGGGACAACACCCCGCTCAGAACTAGCCACCATCGGCCATGGCTCACGTTCAGCCGGAAGCCTGCAGCCGTCATCACCGCACCTGTGACAATCGCCCATGCCCCAACCAGCAACACGAACGCGACAACGGTAATGCCCGGCCAGAGAAAAGCGAGAATGCCTACGGCGATATCGATGAGCCCTTCAAATATCAGCAATCCCCAGCGGTCCTCCTTGCGGCGGATCGCCCGCACAGCCGAGATGATTCCGAAGATCCCATCGACTAACATATAGGCGGAGAACAAGATCACCAACGACAGCATCGTTGGACCTGGAAAGATCAGCGCGAGTAATCCGAAGACAATGGCGAAGATGCCTCGAAGCGTGAACAACCACCAATTCTGAACGAGCGTTTCTGGCGACGGAAAGTCAGAGGCGGAATTAATTGTGGTGCTAGCCATGATATGCTCCCAACCGCGGTTTGGCTGCCGGTCTATTTAGACCTCTGTCAGAGCTCTGCTGCTTTTGCAGCGCGAGAGCATTTATTGCATGCCACCGCAATGCGTGCGTTGACGTCCGTCAACAATGCCCGCCCGTTTGGGTTGGGCCGCTTGCCGCTCAGGTGAGAGGTAATCAGCGTGTTCTCTGTCATAACCAGATGACGAATGATTTTCACCGTGTGGTGATCCCGCAGAATGCGCGGGTGCCGGGGAACGTGCTGGGCATTGGGCCGAGCGGGAGAACACGGGCCGGTCTAATTTTTCCGGGAAAAAAAACGAAACACTTTGGAACCGAACCAGTGGCGTTCGTCATTCGCCGAGGACTTTATGCACAAGATCAGCGGCGTTCCGGGCGCCGAGCTTTTTCAGCAGATTGGCTCGATGGAAATCGACGGTGCGCGGGCTGATGCCGAGCGTCCGTGCAGCCTCCTTGCTGGAGGCGCCCCGGATGATTTGAGCCAGCGCAACACGTTCTTTGGGTGTTAGAGTCTCATGCCCGGGGAACGGTTTCGATAGGATGTCCAGCGCGCCATTCAACCTTCTGATCTCCTGCTTGGCCTTCTTGAGCTCTGGCGTCTCCAGAAATTCCCAATGGCCGTTCCGTCGCACGATGGAGCATTGATGCGCCCGCGCCACATCAAGCATGTCGACGGTCCTGCTTGCTTGCAGCGAATAGGTGCAGAGCACCATCATTTTCTGGCTGGCGAGAGATCGATCGAGTTCGTACTCGTAGTCGCAGAACCCTTCCAATGTTTCGTTCCCAACCAGAACGCATTTCCGCTCGCCCTCATGCCATCATCGCCTCTGGCCAGAGCGGCGCTGAGCTTCTCGTTCCAACCGGCAGTGATCCGTTGGAGATCGAACTCGTCACCGCTCAGATACCACTCGGTGCCTGCGAGCAGTTCGATCTGCCCGCCGCCCGATAGCGGTCAAAACCCCGAATAGCGTGGCGCAGGGCTTCCTCCGCCCGCCGCAGCGAAATCGGATCGGACACCGCCCACAGGCAGAATTCGTTGCTCTTTAGTCCCGCTTCGAAATAGCAAACCGCGGTGTCGAGCAGGTCTTCGGGGGTTTCGTGGAAAAGGCAGATATGTGTCCCCCACGGCATATCGCCCATTAAGCGAATGCCGGTGTGGCGCTGCGCCGGATCATCGCCCGGCGCAATGGCCAGGGCCTTCGACGGCCCCGAACTCGCTTTGCGGCGCTTGTTCGGGAAAGGCGGGCCAGCCGTCATGGACATCTCCATAGAGGCGGGCGTGGCGCGCGCGTTGATATCCGTCAACGGCGCCGTATGCGGCGCTGCCCATTCGCACCAATAGCATATGCAGGGAACTTACAAAACAGCCGATCAGCCCGCGAGCGACAAGTCCGATCCGCCTTGCGTTCTGCCAGATTTTCTCGGACCGCGCTAATCGTCGCGATCGTCGCAGCCGGGCGGTCGACGCGCTCGCCGGGCTGCCGCCCCGTCGAGGCGCTGGATCAACGCGTTCGATTTCCTGATCGCTTGCTGTGAGTTCCGCCGAGCGGCTTCCGACTTCGTGAGCGTTCTTTCGATGCCGATCGGCACCCGCGCGATTTCATCGCCGCGCGAATTGTCCACCGAAATCCAGCCGCCGTGCCAGGTGTCGTCTTCCGACAATTCCTTGGCGATCTGTATCGCATGCGCTTCCGCAGCCAGGGGGCTGGCGTATACCGCCTCGCCCACGTGTTCGAAGGAGTCCCCGTCCGAAATTGTGAAGCGATACCGTTCCACAGGCACCCCCCTGTCCAATGTTGCTGTCATGGACATTTAGGGCGGTCCGGACGACGGTTTACTGGTAGGATTGCGAGTACTCCAACGCGCCCGCCGAGATGCCTGATGACGGTTGGAGCGGCGCCTTGTCCTGTCGCCGCGCAACTCAGGTCTTGCCCCTAAATCTGGTCGATGCGTTGCTGCATTCATTGGCTGAGGACAAGGGCGGGCAGGCAGGGGTGGTGCTCTCAGGCGCCGGTAGCGATGGAGCGGTCCGCATCGGGCCATCAAGGAAGCCTTGTATCTGGCGCAGTCAGCCGATGCATGCGTGCCGATTTCTTCGCGGGCGGCGAACGATGGGGCGCGTCGCGGACTTTGTCGGCCTTTGGGTCAGCCTACTTTTTCAGCGTCATAAATTAAAAAAACTGAAAAGACCTTGGAACCAATGGCAATCGCCAAAATTCCCTCTAGGCTGGCGGCAACATAGAGGTAGAGCAATGTCAGGTAGTCTGCTGGACCAATGCCGCAAGTCCATTCTCAAGATCGCGGAAACTCAGCCCCCCGATGGGAGAAGAGCTATTTTGATGATGGCTGAGATGTTTCGGGCGAATTCGGACCGCGCGTCTTCCGACGGTCGGCCTTCATTGTCACAAGACTTTCATGCGTCAGGTCGGCCTCGTCGGCTTCAATCGCGCAGGGCCTCTCGATAGTAAGCGGCACAGCTTAATCAAAAAGATAAGGCTCGCGTGTGGTTCAACTCGGTTGAATCCGACTCTAGGAATCATGCACCGCAAGGATAATTTTTCCGACCACATGCCCTTCGGCGAGGCGCTCATGCGCCTTGTAAGCCCGGGCGAGGGGATAGCATTCCGCGATCGGAACCTTGAGCCTCGCGGCCTGCACCGCCGCGGTGAGGCGCTCGAATTCCCGAACCCCGGAAATACCGTCGTATCGAACCAGTGTCATGCCGCGCCGCTTCTTCGGCGCAGGCTCGACGCCGTTGGGGTGCGCAACGCGGCCGCCGGGCCGAAGCGCGTTGAGGCACAGCTCCAGCGCGTCTCCGCCGGCGAGCGCCAGTACGGCGTCGACGCCATCGGGTGCAAAGCGGCGCGCCTGATCGTCGATATCGGGGCGTTTGCCCTCGACAACCGCATGCGCACCCATCTCCCGCACCAGCTCCACCCCATCCTTGCCCGATGCAGTGGCGAACACTCGGGCGCCGCGCAGCCTCGCAAATTGGAGTGCGAGCGTTCCCACACCTCCCGAGGCGCCATGAATGATGACGGTTTCTCCCTTTTTCAAACCGAGCGCGTCGTCAATGCCCTGCAGCGCGGTCAACCCCGTAATAGGGATCGCGCCGGCATGACGCAGATCGAGCCGCCTGGGGATCGGCGCGGCCTTGTCGGCGGGCACCACAACATACTCTGCATAGAATCCGCCCTTCGGGTTCGCCCAGTTGTAGGAATAGACTTCATCGCCAGCCTTCAGTCGCCGCACCCGGGAGCCAACCGCAGCAACGACGCCGGCGCCATCGAACCCGAGAACGAGCGGAAAATGCGGTTTGCGGCCGGCAAAATACCCTTCCCGGACATCGGCGTCCCATCGGCCAACGCCCGCGGTATCGACGGCGATCAAGACTTCGCCGGCATCCACTGCAGGTACTGGCAGGGCGTGAGGGGTGATCACTTCGGGGCCGCCAAAGTGGTCGATAGCCGCGGCGAACATGGTGCGCGGCACATGCATCGTGTGATGTCTGGGAGTGACCAAATTGCGGGTGCGATCGAGCATGACAATAATCTCACGGTGGGCCTTCATTTCCATGGACGCGATTTCCCGTCGCCGCCCTGACGTTGGTCAATTTCAAAGACTAAATGCGACGCCGGTCCAGGACCGATCCTACGGGCTATCGGGAATGCGCCGCCTGCCTTTCCGCCGGCGGCCTGCGCGTCGTTTTAGACATCCCCGGCTCCTGCGTTTCCGGAGGATTGAGGGCAGCCTCGATCGCATCGTCAACGCGCTCAAGCCAGACGAAGCGAACCCGGTTGCGCGCTTTCTCCGGCACGTCCTCGATGTCCTTGCGGTTTCGAGCTGGGAGCATAACGGTGGTGATCCCGGCCTGGATCGCGGCCAGGACCTTCTCCTTCACGCCGCCAATCGGAAGCACCAAACCGCGCAGCGAGATTTCGCCGGTCATCGCCGTATCGCTGCGGATCGTGCGCCCGGTCAGAAGCGACGTGAGTGCCAGAAACATCGCGACACCTGCGCTCGGTCCATCCTTGGGAATGGCTCCGGCCGGAACATGAACGTGCACGTCGGACTTCTGTAGTGCGATCGTATCAATACCGAATTCGGCGGCGCGCGACTTGACCAGCGTGAGTGCTGCCTGCGCGCTTTCCTTCATCACATCGCCCAACTGGCCCGTGAGGATCAGCTTGCCACGGCCGGGAATGCTGGTCGCCTCAACGAACAGAATATCGCCCCCCGCGGGGGTCCAGGCGAGGCCGGTAGCAACGCCCGGCACGCTGGTGCGCATTGCGATTTCAGGCTCAAAACGTTTCGGCCCCAGGATTGCGTGAAGGTCCGTCACCGTGACGACCACGGCCGTCGCGTCGCCCTCGGCGATGCGCATCGCGGCGTGCCGGCAAATCGCCCCGATGCGGCGCTCGAGGTTGCGCACGCCGGCTTCACGCGTATAGTCGCGGATGATGGAGAGCAAGACGTCGTCGGTAATCTTGCATTGTTCCTCGGTCAGCCCCGCCTCTGCCAGTTGGCGCTTGATGAGATAGCGCTTCGCGATCGCCAATTTCTCGTCGTCGATGTAGCCAGGCATTTCGATGATTTCCATCCGGTCGCGCACGGCGGCCGGAATATTGTCGACCACATTGGCGGTGCCGATGAACATGACTTTCGAGAGATCGAAGGGAACGGCAAGGTAGTTGTCGCGGAACGTCGCATTTTGCTCGGGGTCGAGGACTTCGAGCAGCGCCGCCGAGGGATCACCGTGAAATCCCGCGCCCAGCTTGTCCAACTCGTCCAGCATCATCACCGGATTGCGCGTGCCTGCCTTGTGGATGGCCTGGATAACGTTTCCGGGCAGCGCGCCAATATAGGTTCGTCGGTGACCGCGTATCTCGCTTTCGTCATGGACGCCGCCGAGGCTCAGTCGGGCGAATTTGCGATCGGTCGCGCGGGCGATGCTCTGGCCAAGCGAAGTCTTGCCGACGCCGGGAGGGCCGATGAAACAAAGTATGGGGCTCTTGCCATCCGGATTGAGTTTACGTACGGCTAGATATTCGAGAATGCGCCGCTTCACTTTCTCCAGGCCATGATGATCCTCATCGAGGATGCGCCGCGCCTCCGCGATATCGATGCGCTCCGGATCGAACCTTGACCAAGGCAGTTCGACGAGCAATTCGAGATATGTCCGCGTCATGCCGTACTCGGCGGCGGCTTCCGGCATGCGTTCAAGCCGCTTCAGTTCCCTCCTGGCCTGCTCCTCGGCGTCCTTCGGCATTGCCGCCTTCTCGATTTTTTCGGCGAGGTCTTTCATCTCAGTGGATTTAACGCTGTCATCGCCTAGTTCTTTTTGGATCTGACGAAGTTGTTCGCGAAGAATGTGCTCACGCTGCTGCGATGACAGGGTGTGCTGCGTCTGTTCGGCGATTTCTTTCGACAATTGCAGGACCTGAATTCGCTTCGCCAGCAATCCCAGCAGCTTGTCGAGAAGCTGCGTAACGTCAAATGTTTCAAGTAGATCCTGCTTCTCGTGGACCGGTATATCGATGATGCCGGCAAGAAAGTCCGCGAGTGCCGACGGCGATTCCAGACGATCGATGGCCGCGGCGATCTCCGGCGGCAGGTTCGGCAGCAACTGGAGCGCATCTCGGGCGCGCGTCTTGAGCAGACGTATCCGCGCCTCGACCTCAGGCGTCATCACTTCGGATATTCCGATCTCCTTGGTGCGCGCAACGAGATATGGAAAGCCGGGCAGGAATTCTTCCGCACGAAATCGCCGCAACCCGTTGCAAATGGCATAATGGGTTTCTTCGGAAGTAACGTATCGCAAGACTTCGGCAACGGTACCGACGCGCCGCAAATGCTCGGGCCTCGGGTTTTCGATGCTGGGGTCATCCTGCAGCAGCAGGCCGACTCTGCGGCCGCTTCGAACCGCCTCCTGTACGGCGGCGATCGAAGACGGCCGACCAATTGTCAGTGGCAGCACCATGCCAGGGAACAGCAGCATGTTTCGAACCGGCAGGATGATCGTTGCATCCTCGGGAATGACAGGATGTTTTTGATCTGGCGCGGTGCCGGGATCGTTGTTCACATCTGACATCGATCCGTCCTTCCATGAAGGTTATTTGAAGAACTTCAGCACGAGACAACCATTGGCGAATTCTGATTGTCCAAGGTGGAGGCGCGTCGCTGGAAAGGGTATCTGGCGCTCGAATTTTCCGTAGGGGATTTCAAGACGGTGAACGAGGCTGCCGCGCGGGATCGCGCTCGGACGACGGAAGCCTGCCACCGAGACCCCGTCGGCATCTACTGTAACTCTCACGGCGTCACGATCGACGCCGAGCAGTGCGACGGTTATCAAAATCTCGGAGTCGGTCTCAGTGATATCGATTGGCGGTTGCCAACTCAGGTCGCGAGTCGGTGCGGCGGTCGGCTGGAAGAATTGACGATGCAATCCCTCCGCGCGATCGATCATCTCACAGGCCTTGGTCCACATTAGAGTTTTTGGATCGACTGCGGCCATGACACCCGTTCCTGAGACAACGCGAAGGCACCCAGCGCAGGCTCAAGCGCCCGGCTGACCCTCATTCTCAGCGCGTTATTCCGGCAAACCCTATGATGCAGCCCCGGGCATCACCTTGACGGCCATCAATCCGCCGCGGCGGATGGGGAAAAAACGGCAGCAGTCGCATTCGTATTTTAGTGCGCGATAAGCAATGGGAACGGCGAACGACGCAGGATCCGATCGGTCGTGCTGCCCGGCAACAACTCATGCAGACGTGAGTGGCCATAGCTGCCCATCACCAGCAGGTTTGCATCGAGCTTGTGGCATTCTTCGATGAGCGCATCGGCAATTTCGTCTTCCTGGCCGACTGCACGATATTTGACTGCGTTGATGCCATGATGCCGGAGGTGATGCACGGCGTCGTTGCCCATCAGCGCCTCCGCTTCCGTCGGATGTCGGTTTTCCACGACGAGGACGCCGACCTTTCGCGCCTGATGCAGATAGCGGAATGACTCGGCAAGTGCGCGCGCCGACTCCCGGCTTCCATTTCAGGCCACCACGACGTTGTCGAACGGCGTGATCGCTTTCAGGTCGTCTGGAACCAGATAGAGATGACGTCCAGCTCCGAAAAGTAGATTCTCGACCAGACCTTTCGGCTCGCTCGATCGGCCGTTAGGTCGAAGCGCCACGAAGGTGTCGGCGGCGCGCGCCATTTGCAAGGCGGTATCAGAGATATCGTCGTCGCCGATCACATCGAACCGGCGCAGATTGGCCGGGTGTTCCAGCTGCGCCAGGCGCTGGAGCACCGTGGATTCGATCGCGTCGCCGGCCTCCCTTGCGGTGTCCAACAGTTTGGTGATTTGATTGGCGCCGGCGCCATTGAACCCGTCCGGGACAAGCGACGGCAGAACGTTAAAGAGAAGCCCGGTGATCTGACTCTCGAAAATTTCGGCGATCTGGTTGACGGCCGCCAGACGCACGTCATCCCCGGATGTTCCATCGAGCCGAACCATCACGTCCTCGATCATGGCGACCTCATCTTCAGGCAGCGTGCCCGCGGACTCAGGTCGTATTGTTCGTTCAGGCGGTGAGCCGTCAGGTACCCTGCTGCGGCAGCGCCATCTGTCGTTGACGGCGATCAAGGATTACAGCTTGATTTCCAGTTCGAAGGATTTGATCAGGGCCATCGACAGCATGACTGGATTGACTGCGATGACGTGAAATGTGTGGAGCTTGCCGTCCTGTCCGCTGATCGAAACGTACTCGCCCGGCAAAAAGGCATGCGCGCCGAACTTGTAACCGACTTCATCGTCATCATCCTGGTTCGGATTATAGTCGAAAACCCAGCGAGCATGTTCAGCGCCACCAGACTTATGCACGAGACGACCGACTTCGTCGTCCTCGCCTGCCCAGAATCGCCGAATCCGGCAATAGTCACGATACTTCTTCCAGAGGACTGGATCGATGTGTCCTTCGGGATCGAGGGGCGCAATAAAATCATATCCATGGCGCGACGAGCCGTCGGGAAATTCCCTGGAGCGGGCAAGATTCAGCAGGATGCGGTTCAGGTCAGTCAGTTCGGTCAGATCAGCCGGTGTTTCCATGATGCGGTCCCGACTACCAGTTTCGAGCAACTAACCTCAGATTAGCCGGCCGCGGAACACCATGATGGTTGTCAAGCCGATACATTTTAATTGCGGTGCCAAGCTTGTTGATTGCCGTCAACGCGCCCGGAAGCATGCGGTGTAGCCCTTGGGGCGGATCGACGATGTCCCGGGATAACATGTCGGTCCGTCCTGGATCTTACTGGCAATGCTGCAACACTTGGGAATCATGCCAAACAACGAGGGGAGGGAGCTTTGCTCCTTTGAGAAGGCAGCGCTGCCTCTCGATTCGCGCGCACGGGCGGCCTTGCGAACCGCTATTGCGATCCTGGTGGTACTTTTGGCGGCTTGGGTCGCGCGCGATTTTTTGATGGCACTGATTTGGGCCGCAGTTATCGCCATCGCCGTCTGGCCGATCTACGTCCGGTTCGCGACGTCCATCGGCCGTTCTCCGGTGTTGGCCCCGCTGCTGTTTACGTTCTTGATCGGCCTTGTCCTGTTGGTGCCCATCGTATGGGCGGTACACCAGATCGCGCAGGGGAGCGACGCTTTCGCTCGGTCGCTCAATCAACTGCAGGAAAGCGGAATACCGGCTCCCGTCTGGCTCGCGCAACTGCCTGTCGCCGGCGTGTACCTTGATTCCTGGTGGCGGTCCAATCTCAGCAACCCCGAGGTCCTGGTGGAATGGCTTCGCGGTGTGAATATCGAAAATCTTACCGCCTGGACGAGCACGCTCGGGGGCGCATTGCTGCACCGGCTGCTTCTTTTCCTGATGACACTGATTGCGTTGTTCCTGTTGCTCCGCGACGGCGCATGGCTGGCAGATCATGCACTAGCCACCGCTGGCCGGCTGCTCGGGAATCCCGGCGAACGCCTGGTGAGCAAAATCGCAGATGCGACCCGCGCCACCGTGAACGGGACTGTGGTAGCCGCGATCGTAAAGGGCGCTGTTATCGGTGTCGCATATTTCCTGACCGGAGTGCCACATCCGCTGCTGTTCGCAGTATTGACGATGGCGTTAGCGATGGTGCCGTTCGGCGCGTGGGTAGCGCTCATCGCGGCTGCGCTGATATTGGTCCTTCACGGCGGTTCCTGGCTGGCGACCGCAGGGCTGCTTGGTTTCGGCGCCGCGACGCTGCTGATCGGCGACAATCTCATTCAGCCGGCGCTGATCGGAGGTGCCGCGCGGCTACCATTCCTGTTGGTGCTGATCGGAATCCTTGGCGGGATGCAATCGCTCGGATTCGTCGGCCTCTTCCTCGGTCCGGTGATCATGGCGGCTTTCCTGACCGTATGGCGCGATTGGGTTGACGTTGGCAATTGATCGCATCACGGATCCTTGCATTCGCGTGCCAGACGTCTCCTCTCGCTGTCGCTCACGCCTGACATCCATAAGAATGATGGAGGAATACAGTCGTTGCGCGTTAAATAGCGGGGCGAACGGCACTGAGCTGGCCATGCCAGCGGCGTCCAGCCGTCAGGCCATCTCAATGGAGTGATCAAATCGCCTTAAAGGCGAGGCCCGCGTTCCCACTACTATGGGCCGTCGTACGCGCCGAGCGTCTCAAGGACGTGATTGCACGCAGTGCACTCAAACGTATGCAATTCGGTACCCTGGAATGCCGGCATGATACGGGCGAGCATCATCTGAGCTTGGCACTTCGGACAGGTAGGACGCTCGATTGCAGTGAGCGGGACCATGGACGACAGGAATTGTGGCTCTGCCATAGTACCTCCTTCGAACAGGGCGCGAGTGCAACGCTCTTGCTCATCGGTCATGCACATAGGGTCGCACTATAAGGACGGGAGTGTGTCTCGCCGGTCCCCGGCTAGCTGTTCGATATTGCTCATTTTCCGAAACGGGCGTTCTCCTTTTTTTGTTTTCCACACCATTTTATCGGCCAACCCTCTTTCATTCATGATCGGAAGTGCCTCGCTGCTTCCGCGCATTTCAATCCAAGGAATTTATTCACAAAAAAGGACCGCGCGGCTTTCGCCGGCGGTCCAAGTCAAGGGAGGAAACGCCCTGGGGGGCAGCGACGGCGGGGGGCTATCGCTTGTCTGGTTTTGCAAATCAAAAAGACCCGCGCATTGACGAGGCTCAATTTCTGCTCACGCTTTTAGCGCTCGCGCTTCAGATCTCGCATCGCCGACGTGTCGGACCGTGCTGCTGTCGGTCACGTCGGCTGCGCATCATGCCGTTAGGCTTGACTAACACCCTCGCGCCCTTGTTCCAGCAGGAATGCTTCAGCAACAAACCGGCCTTGTGTTTCCGCCTCCGGTTCTCAAGCTATGGCGGTTATCCTAAGATCGAATATGATGGATGCGCTGTTGGCGACTTCGACCCAGCTCAAGGTCCGTGGGAGAATTGGTGTCACATCCGGCTCTCCTGTTTTCGACCGAACATACCACAGTTAGAAGCAGTGAGATGACCCCATCGGCCGGTCAAGCCGAGACACGATTGAATTCTCCAATCAGGCGACCTGCGCCGGCCGTCAGCAGCTATCGCCGCCGTCGCGAGTGCCTGCGTGCGAGCGGGTACCAGCGGCTCGGTGCAACAGAACGTCTCTCGATATCGCGTGATTGGATGTGGACGCAGCGACCGGAAAACAATGACGTCCGTCAAGGTATTTGTGATTCCGCTTGATGTAACATGACGGGGAAGCAGAACGGCAGCGCTTAATAGCGGAGGCATCACGCAATGACGGATAGCGGCCTCGAAACGATTTCTGAAGCCGCCGAACCCAGCACCGCCCGCACGGCCCCAAGCCACCCGGCTCAGGTCGATCCGGAAAATCCTGGCTCGACAGATGCGCCCAGCAATCGAAGCGCGCAGGCCGCGCCGCGGAGTCGTTGGCGTCGGCCCCTGCTGATTCTGGGTCCGGTGGCATTAGTTATTGGAGCACTAGGCGTTTATTTGGCGACCGGCCGTTATGTCACGGAGGAGGATGCCTATGTCCAAGCGGTGAATGTTTCGATCAGCCCGCAAGTCGCGGGTCAGGTCGTTACCATCGCAACTAGATCGAACACGCCGATCAAGAAGAACGCTCCTCTCTTCAACATCGATCCCGAGCCTTATCGGATCGCGCTGGCGAATGCCGAAGCGCAGCTTGGTATTGCGCGTGACCAGGTCCACACCCTGATCGAGACCTATCGTTCGCGCCTCACCCAAGTAGCTCAAGCCAAGGCGACGGCCGACTATGCGCAAACTACCTTCGATCGGCAACAGGAGCTTTTTGACAGAGGTGCTGCGCCACGGGCCACACTCGATGCCGCGATACGCGATCTTCAAGTGGCGAACGCCAATCTGGCAAGCTTGCAACGAGAGGCCGCGGCGGCACTCGCCCAACTGGGCGGCAACCCGGACTCGCCGGTTGACCAGCAGGCCGCCGTGAAACAGGCGCAGGCCGCTGTCGATCTTGCGGCGCGCAATCTGCGGCTCACCTCCATCGTCGCGCCTTTCGACGGTATTCCCAATAATGTCGAGAGCATCGCGGTCGGAGCCTTTCTGAATGCCGGCCAATCGGCATTTCCATTGGTATCGACGAACGATCTCTACATAGAGGCCAACATCAGGGAGACCGACCTCACCTATGTGAAGGCAGGCGATCCGGCGCGCATTGCCATCGATGCCTATCCGGAATCTTCCATCGCCGGCAAAGTGACAACACTGGCCCCGGCAAGCGGATCGGTCTTCGCCCTGTTGCCGCCGCAAAATGCTACCGGCAACTGGGTCAAGGTCGTGCAGCGCATACCGGTTCGCCTTTCCCTCGGCCAGGTCCCGGACGGCCTCGCGTTGCGCGCCGGCATGAGCGTCAAGATCTCGATCGATACCGGTCATCAACGCTCGCTCCGCGAGCTGTGGCGTGACATGACCGCGATCTTCGGGGCCTGATATGGCGGGGACGCCAGCCAAGAGCGGGGTCATCAACCGGGCAATGATTACCGCAACCGTGATGCTTGCGACCCTGATGCAAGCACTCGACATCACGATCGCCAATGTCGCGCTCCCTTATATGCAGGGCAGCCTGTCAGCGACGAGCGACCAGATCAACTGGGTGCTGACCTCTTATATCGTGGCGGCCGCAATCATCACGCCGGCAACAGGCTGGCTCGAAGCGAGATTCGGCCGCAAGCCGCTATTTCTGACGGCGGTGACCGGCTTTGTCGTGACTTCGATGCTCTGTGGCGCTGCTGTCTCGCTGGGGCAGATCGTAGTCTTCCGCCTGCTCCAGGGCATCTTCGGCGCGCCGCTTGTGCCGCTCTCGCAATCCGTGCTGCTCGACGCCTATCCTCCCGAGCAGCAGGGCCAGGCGACGGCGATATTCGGGCTTGGCGTGATGTTAGGGCCGATTCTCGGCCCGACACTCGGCGGCTGGCTCACGGATTCTTACAGCTGGCGCTGGGTGTTCTACGTTAACGTGCCTTTCGGAGCGCTATGCGCTTTCGGCATTCTGTTGTTCCTCGGACGCCGCGCCGAAAGGCCCTTGGCTGGACGGCTCGACTGGCTCGGTTTCGCGACACTCGGGCTCGGCATTGGGGCACTACAACTCTTCCTCGACCGCGGCGAGCGGCTCGACTGGTTCGCCTCGCGCGAGATCCAGATGGAGGCCGCACTCTGCGTGCTCGGCTTCTATCTCTTCACGGTCCACTCCTTGTCGGCGCGCGACCCGTTCATCGATCCCGCGCTGTTCCGCGACCGAAATTTCGTGATCGGCATCATCCTGATTTTTATCGTCGGCGTCGTGCTGTTGGCAACGCTGTCAATGTTGACGCCTTATCTCGAGAAGCTCATGAACTATCCCGTGCTGACCGCGGGCCTCGTTCTCGCGCCGCGTGGCATCGGAACCATGGCAGCGATGCTGATCGTCGGGCAGCTCATCCTCTATATCGATGCGCGGTTCTTGATCGCCACCGGTCTTGGAACGACAGGGCTGTCGCTCTATCTGATGACAGGCTTCACACCCGATGTATCGCAGGGCACCTTGATCCGCACCGGCTTGGTGCAGGGCTTTGGCATCGGCTTCGTCTTCGTGCCCTTGGGTACGGTCGCGTTCGGCACACTTGCGCCGGCGCTGCGCACACAGGGAACCGGGCTGTTCAATCTGATGCGCAATATTGGGGCGAGCATCGGCATCTCCCTGATGAGCTATCTGTTGGTGCGCAATTCCGCGGTTACGCAGGCCTCGCTGGTCGAGCACATTACGCCGTTCAGGCAGGTAGTGCGCGATTACGCTCACCAACTCAATCTCGCCAGTTTTGGCGGGCGCGCCGCGCTCGCCCAAATAGTGACCGCGCAGGCGGAAGCCGTTGCGTTCATCGACAATTTCAAGCTAATGATGCTTGTGTCTCTCCTGGCGATCCCGCTGGTGATCCTGATACAAAGTCCGCGCCGATCCCTTGGCAACGAAGGTCCGGCTTCGGGTTGAGCGAACACCGCGTCTGGCGTCATCGTCGTCGTCCGGCAACGATTTTCGCACGCGGTGTGGGAGGCTTTGATGTCGATCAAGGATGAGTTGAGAGATACTAAGGAGCAATTCAGGCTGCTTTCGCTTTATCAGCGATTTGAATATGTCGTCGTCATGCTTCTCACAGCGCTGATCGCAGTTATCGTCATTGTAGCCGTCTGGAATCTGAGCTTGAAAATCCTGTTCGGCCTCGTTCTCTCAGGAAGCCTCGACCCGTCCAACTATTCCGCTTTCCAAGCCGTGTTTGGCATGATCTTTACGGTGATCATTGCGCTCGAATTCAAGAAATCGCTTCTGGTGGTGGCCGAGCGCCGCGACACCGTTGTCCAGATCCGCTCGGTCGTAATGATCGCGCTCCTCGCCATCTGTCGGAAGGTCATCATTCTCGATCTGACCGAAACCGACGCGTTGCACATCCTGGCCTTGGGCGCTGCGATTCTCGCGCTGGGCATTGTCTACTGGCTGATGCGCGATAGCGATCAGCGCGTCGGTGATGCGGCCCGAGAATATAGAGCAACACGCTCAGCGGTTGTTAACGAACACCGGTAGCTTCTCCAGCGCTGCGCGGCTGGCTCCGGGCAGCACAACATAGCTGGAGGGATCGTCCAGTTTCAGGCTCCGGAAGGGAATGGCGATCAGGTGACCGCCAATTCCGCTAAAATCACCGACGGAAAGGACAACGTAAACGTTACCCTCCTTGCTTAAGATGAAGTCATTGATTTTCCCAATCGTCTCGTTTTTGTCGTTGACCACCGGCTTTAGTTTGAGCGCTTCGGCGCGATAGCCTCTTGCGACCTCCGTGGCCTGTAGAGGAGTAAGTGCCACTTCCTGTGCCGCGGCATGACCGATCCACACATAGAGAACAACGGTCGTGAAGATGACCGCGGGCAAGAACGAGAAGTGAGACCTGTTCATCATATCACCATCGCTTTCCGGGGACACACAGATCGATGTCGGTCTTGCCCTCGCATCGAACGAGCGGACTGCATACGATCGATCACATCGACGCGCTTGTCCGTTCGCGCCTAGTTGCTAGCGGGAAGGCGGGCTGGAGCCCGTTGTGGTTGCGTCCATGACGATCTCGGTCACCAGCTTAGTGTCCGGATCGATCAGTACGATCCGGTCTGGCAGCTTCACAAAGAATAGTTGCTTTGCCTCGGGAACCTGATCGGTAACGTTGCCCGGAAGCGCTTGCGCCGTCATGGAATCAGGAAGCTTGCTCCCGACCTGCGGTTGCGCGCCGGCTGGTGCGGGCTGTGAAGGCGAAGACGCGAGCCCTTGGCTAACCATCCGTTCCTGCGTTGGTGTCAGGTCCACTTGTGCGGTGCCGGGCGCTCTCTGGGCGGCGGCGATGCCGACGCTGCTGGAAACCGCAATTGTGATGGCGGCTGCGCGAATGAGCTGACTCATGATTGTCTCCTGATAAACTGAGGGGGGCGGGCCAATCACGTTGTCGGGACGACAGGTCGTTCCGACGGCGTGGTTAGGCGGATTTGATATGGGCAAGAAGTCCTGGGGGCGTTGACCGCCGTCAAGATCACACGAAATTAGCTTGGGCTGGTTGCGAGCCCACGCGGAGGCCATGGGTGGACGACAATGATCCGGTCTTCCACCTTGGTGACGCCCGGTGTCGAACACGCCACGCGTTGCGATCGGCGTCTACGTCAGCGTTGCGTTCAAAACCTGACAAAAAGCAGTCAGCCTAGCGTAGTCGGGCCGCAAGGCGCAGCTATGACCGCCGTCACGCTTCTGAAATCATTTGGCGGCCGGGGCGTGCTCCTGCACGTCGTGTGTGCCGAACGCCTCGGGCGACAAATGCAAGTGCTGAACAACGTCGACATCCAGTTAGCCATCAACGCGCCGGCCGGATCCGCAATCCCGGCGGCGACCAACCGCTTTGTTTAGCCAACGCGAGCGCGCCACGGCTAGCCGGTCATGGTTTGGATCGACACCTCCATTCGACCAATTTTCGTTCCAACGAAACGAGCGCCCACAGTATTGGCCGTCGGAGCAAGGGGATGTCTTGCGCAAGCAGCAGGGCACCGAGCGGGAGCATCCAGAATCCCAACACCGGAAGGAAACCGAAAATTCCGAAGATGATCAGCAGTAATCCGACCGAAACCCGCACCCAGCGCGACGATGATCCTCTGAGCCAGCGCAGGAAGCGCCCTACGCCGCTGGGAAGCTCGCGGGATATCCGATCGATCTCCCGATCGAGCCGTTCGGCGTCACGGTCGCGCATGGCCGCTTTGTTTTATAAGATCGCTCTGCGCGCCAAAGCCGCACGAAGCAACGAGCATTGCGATGACCGCCTCGGACAATTCGATCAAATACGGCTTTTGCAAATCGAATAGTTGCTTTCGTACTTCCTCCGCCTTGGCCTCGGCCGGAGAGACAATAACAACGAGATCGGACATGCGAATCTCCTCTGAACGACAAGGGCGGTGCACGATGCGTGCACGGAGAGATCAAAGAAAATCATGCCGAAAGCGAAAATCCATCGGTTTCGATTTCCATGAAAATGCGGCCGAGTGTTCCAACGGAGTTGTAAAATGTGGCAGCATCGGCGTGCTCGAGGTCCGAAAAAAAGCGCCCGATCCACGGCTTGAGATGTTGCTCGAAGATAATGCGGTCCGTTCCGCCGGGAGCAATGATCTGGCCGCTGGTGAGGCCGGCCATGACTTCGAAAAGGACTGCAGCGTGATCTTCGGGTTCCGATTGTCCCTCGGTTGTCTCAAGGCCAATTCGCTTCAGCGTTTCGCGGAGTCGGGCGAGGGGGCGCCCATAGAGATAACCCGTCAGATAGTATGACGCGTAGGGGAAAAGTTCGCCATGCCCAAGTCCGACGAAGAGATCGAAATATTCGTGCTCGATCCGTTCCGGGTTCACGCTCGCGGCTGCGGCACTGAGCGCCGCGTGCGCAGCGCCCAGCTGCGTTGTATCGCCGCTTAGGCGGACCAACTGCTCGATCATTTGCGCGTCGGGACTATGCGACAGCAATGCTGCGAGCAGCGCGTACTGCTGCGCCCGCGCATGATCAATCTCATCGATCTGACGTGTGGCTGAGATTGGCTCGGCGTCGACAGCTTCAGTCGTCACTCCGCGAGCCTGCTCGGTTTCTCCGAGACCGACAAGACCCGGGACATCGTTGGCTCTCAGCGGTCCAAAGCCGGGCATCGCAGTTGGGTCGTTGAAATCCCATTGGCTCTCTGCGATCCCGATGAAGTCGCGAATTGCGGGATCGGTCGCCCAGGCCCGACGTAGCGCAGTTTTTGTGAGTTCGACCGGGACGCTTGATCCGAGAAACGATCGGATGTCGGTGCCCGCAGTGATCGATTGAAGCGGCGGCAAGCTCGTCTGATCGAAGCTCGGAGAGGCTGGAGAGTCTGTTGCCGGCGCAGCAACCGTTGCTCGGTTCAAATCGCCAGGTTCTGCGCCGATCGGTTTGTGTTCTGAGGATGACGCGTCGGGCTCTACTGGCTTGGAGGATTCCTGCTTCATTCTCGACCAGCGCGACATGACGTTTTCTGACCGGGTCATTTGCTGCTCTCCGTGTCCTCGCTGCAGTGACCAGGGATCGGCGGTTCACCTCGGTTGCGTTCTCGTTTGTTGAAGGGTCGCTCGACGTGATGCTCGGCGATAAAACTCTCGATTGTTGCGACAATCGCAGCGGGCATCGGTACGGGCGCGACTAGATTGTTGCCAGCATCGGTCAAAGCCTCGCCCTCCGCGGGATCGGCCGTTACCGTAAGGATGTCGAACGCAGGGCCCGCAGAATTCGTAGCTATGGGTCGCAGAACGACCCATAGCGCAGCCATCCCCGAACAGAGATTTTGCTGATAGTTCGCCGTTTCGGTTCGATACAATTCGATCGCAGCCTCACCCGTATAGAATGTGGTTGCGTCGCCTTCCTCACCGATCCGCGTCCAGGGTGCGGCCGATGGCGTTCCAACCAACACCGAGACCGGCCGCCAGAGGAGATTGATCCACGGGCTCCTCGTCTTACGGCGTTCCACACCAACGACAATTCTTGCGAGCGCAGTTGATCTCACGCCTCATCTCCAATCCCTGATGTGGGACCACGTCTGCTATGCATGCTCATTCCGCCGGAGCTGCTGATGATTGCCCGGATTGAGGGGCGAGACGCTCCTTGGTCAACTGCTCTTCGAGCCAGAGGTCGTGATGCTCCTTCGCCCAGTTGAGATCGACCTCGCCGGTCGCCATGGCCTCGAACGCGCCCTCCATTCCGA